>Ga0209048_10003053_pt1 | contig 16394 bp, 12 predicted proteins | sample FrelakmetCRP12CR_FD_187146 | JGI IMG/M metagenome (GOLD analysis project Ga0209048, IMG submission 187146) | Freshwater lake sediment microbial communities from the University of Notre Dame, USA, for methane emissions studies - CRP12 CR (SPAdes)... | ecosystem: Environmental > Aquatic >... | reverse complement strand
GTCCGGAGTGATCCCCACCCCGACGGGACCGGTCCCGACCGTGATCGGGGTGCCCGCCGTATTCGTCGCGACCGCAATCGGCGTCACCGTGCCGGCACCGGAGTTCGCGACGTAGGCGGTCTTGCCGTCCGGAGTGATCCCCATCCCGTCGGGATTGGTCCCGACCGGGATCGGAGTGCCCGCCGTATTCGTCGCGACGGCAATCGGCGTCACCGTCTTCGCACCGTTGTTCGCGACGTAGGCGGTCTTGCCGTCCGGAGTGATCCCCATCCCGTCGGGATTGGTCCCGACCGGGATCGGACTACCCGCCGTATTCGTCACGACCGCAATCGGCGTCACCGTGTTGGCACCTTGGTTCGTGACATAGACCGTCGATACAGAAACGGCCGCCCCCGCCGGAACCGCCCGACCGACACCGAGAGCAACCACGCCGCCGGACACCACCAGCATCGACGCCACCCATGCCGACACCGAACGCCGTATCGGCACTCCCCGCCCCTCGGGACACGACCGCGACCAACACGCCCACCGCCGACTGCGCGCCATGCCTGCCCCCGATGTGCGTTGCGATCGCCGCACGCTCGCCGCGGAGACTACCCCTTCAACGACACAGAGCGCTTCGTGATCCCCCAACCCGGGCCCTCGACGTTGCCCCAGACGACCAGCGTCGTTGTACCTTCGCCGGCGTCGCCGACGAATGACGGATGAGACGTGTCGGCCCGTACCCCCTGCACCGTTCTCTGAAAACCGTGCAGTACAGATTCCTCTGACACCCCGGGGTGTCTGAGTCCCAGCCGCGGCGTCCCCGCAGGAGACCGTCGTCAAGAAAGGCACCGGTTGCTCGCCGTTGTCGCAACTATCCCGGCCTTCGCTGAACATGACGCCTGGCGGTTACTCGCCGAGCACCCGGGCGCGACACTCTTCGTGTGGAGAGCACGCGACGGAACCGGCCGAACCCGATCGAGTGCCCGTCGTGTTTCGTGACCCCGTTGAGCCGGATTCGCCGAACCTCACCAGATCCATCCGACCCGCATCCTGTTCGGCGCACAGGGCCTCGGCGTCTGCTGGAGCGGGTCGAGCCGATCAACGCCGTGGTCCGTTAGCCTCTACGTGCATGTCGAACATCCGGATCCGGCCGCTGACGATTGTGCTCGTCGTGCTCGCCGTCATCTTCATCGCCGCCGGCGTTGTGTACTTCACGAAGACCGCCGCGGACCTGCCGTCGTTCTTCCCCGGCCATGATGCGCACTCGACGACGCATCACACCAAGCACGGCATCGCCATGATCGGCCTAGCTGTGATCGCGCTCGTCGGAGCCTGGTTCACGACTGCTCCCGAGAAGCCGACCGGCTGACGACAGACGCCCCTTTTCGGGCCGGTCGTCCCACACCCCAACGTTTCAGGTTCGCGCCGACGTGGAGTCAATGCCTCGACCGCCCACCTGACCAGCGCCAAACGCGGACTGGCCCGCACTGCGCCGGGCCGCTACGGGAGGGCGTCTTCAGCTTGGTGCGCGTCTGCAGGATCGCTTACGCGACCGCCTCCGAATCGATCGGACCGTGATCCTGCGTCCAGCCGCACACCACGCACACCACAACGAGTCGATCGGACCCGCCCGGTGTCCTGACCACGGTGGGGACCGTGTCGATGCCGGGCAAGCACTCGGCGCAACGGAGTTCGGACACGGTCTCAGGCATGGGAAGTCTCCCTTGTGATCGTCGACGATCGTTGCACTCGCGCCTCGGTCAATGTGGTCCACTTCGACGTGGATCCGTAGTCACTTGAGTACGTCTTCCCACCCGATCACCGAGTTGATCCGGCGCTTCGCGTTTGAGCGGGGGTCGGGTAGGTCCGTAGCGCGTGGAAGTTGACCCGCCGCGCGTCTGCGAGCTGTTGGTAGGTCTGCCGGATGTGCACGTGCTCGGCGTGATCGATAATCCAGGGCGCGCGTTGCGGGTCGTGATCGAGACGCGTGGTCAACGGCCGACGTGCGGCCGGTGCAGGTGGCCGGCTTTCTCAAGGACCGTTCCGAGGTGGAACTCCTCCCGTACCCATGCACCCTGATCTTGAAATCGGTGCAGTACGAAGACCCCCCCACCCTCACGCGAGGTCTGCAAAGGAAGACGACTCGTCGGGGGCCGTCAACGATGACTCCTCCTCCGCTTCCACGACGGCACCACTTTCGCGACGGTCGATCTGGGCGGGGCGCGCCGTGGTGCGGCAAGGCCCGGAGCGGGACCTGTACTGCTGGGTGCAGGACGTTGTGCCCTTCCGGTACGGCAGTCGCCCGGCCGAAAGTGGTGCAGTGACCGGAACAGATCCCGTGAATTCGCGCCAAGCCGCGAAGGCGTCGGCGGCGCGGGCGTGGGTCGCAGCTGCTATGACGCCGGTCGGCTTGATCGCGGGCCTCGGGGTCGCTTACGCGGTGGCCGCCGTCATCGGTGTGACGCTCGATCCGGCCAGTGGCCCGGGGCCGAGCTTGGCCGAGAAGACTGTCGTGTTCTCGATTGCAGGGCTCGTTTGGCTCGCGGCCCCGATCGCCACCGTGGTCCTCGCGTTTGGACCGGCCAGGTCGGGCAACCGATCTGGTTTTGCCGCGTTCGTCGTCGGCGTGCTGCTGCTGGTCGCGATGCTCGCCTTGACGATCGCCAACCTCGTCGGGTGATGGAAAAGGGACGGCCCCCGCCGTCCCGCTGCACCCTGGTTTCGATCTCACCCTCGATGGTTGCCATGTCGCTTCCGGTTCCCGCAAAGAAGTCCCTGGGTTGCGCGCACAGGACACCGTCGGTCAGTGAAGCTCGGCGCGACGCATTGGCCGGCCGACGCGATGAGCGGCGTCACGCTCGTCGTGGTCCGCCGGCACTGGGATCGAACCTTGGGGCACGCGGCGCGATGTCGACGACGAGGGGTCGGTGGTCGGAGGCGACCCGCGCGAGGGTGTGGTCGGGAACCTCGACGTGGAGCACCGTCCAGTGGGGATCCACCAGGACGTGGTCGATGCGGCCGATGGGATAGCGGCCGAACCACGTTCGCTCGGGTCGGTGACCATCGAGACCCGTCTGCGCGTCGGCGAGATTCCGACGGAGCCGCCGGAGTGAAGGGAACCACGGCAACGCGTTGAAGTCGCCGCACAGGACGACGTCGCGTTGCGCGGACGGGTGGCCGAGCCAATCCGGTCCGAGCAATGCCTCCGCCTCCATCATGCGTTCACGCGGGTGCAGGCTGAAGTGCGTGTTGATGAGCTGGACGCGGCTCGCGGCTCCGTCCCCGTGGGGCACGTCGACCTCGACCCAGAGCGCGCCACGAGGCTCGAAGCCGGGCCGGCCGAGGCCGGGGAGGGCGCCCGCACGAACCAACCGGAGTCCATGCGGGCTGAGCACGGCGTCACCGAACTGCTCGTCAGCCAGTGTGACGGTGGGGTGAAACGCGAGCGACATCTCGAGTGCATCCGCGATCGCGCGAACCTGATCGAGGTGGCCCGTGCGGGACCGGCCGACATCGAGCTCCTGCAGGGCGACGATGTCGGGATCGTGCCGGGCGATGACGCGGGCAATGCGCTCGGGCGACAGGCGACCGTCGAGCCCGATGCAGGAGTGCACGTTGTAGGTCAGGATTCGCACGCCGTGCCGGAGCCGCCCCTGTCCCGGCCGGTCCTGCACTCCGTCGAGCACGGCGAAACCGGCGCGACGCAGATCGCTCGGCCGGACGACCGGAATGGTCCGGCCCTTTCCGATGAGCGGCGTGTCGGGCGGGACGAGGGCGAAGGCGTCGGTCTCCTCCGACCCCGGACCGGCGTGTGCACCATGCTCGAACGGGAAGCTCAGCGAGTGCCCGTCGGGCCGCCATCCGCTGATGACAAGGTCGCCGGCGTCAGGGTGGTGACAGAGCGCGACCAGGTCAGCGGCGACCAGGTCACGGTACGGATGATCGGCGCCGAGCACCACGGCGGCATCGTCGGCGAGCACGAATCGACCCGCCTCGGTGTGCGCGACGGCCGCGTCGTCGCGTTCGGCCCGGCGAAGGACGAGCGGGACCCCGGCATGCTCGACGACCGCCTGCGCGAACCGGTCCTGCTCGGCCTCCGGAATCGGTCGCGGTAGGTAGACGTGTCCGAGCGGACCCTGTGCGGTCACCGTGAGCGCGCCCTCCACGTGCCGAACGTCCGACACGTCGAGGCCGGGCACGATCCGGGCGATGAACCGTTCGCCGAGCAGACGCGCCCGCTGCTGGGCGACACCCCCCGCCGGTGCCTCTGTCGACGGCCCGACGTCGGGATCGACCATCCCGGCCTCGACGGCCACCCGTTGGATCGCGGTCGCGACGGTCTCGCCATGCAGCGCCGCGTAGGAGTCGGTGCGCTCCTGCCCATGGTCGGAGATGATCCACACGTCGTAGGCACGACCGGCCGAGCGGTGCGCGGCACGCCACAGCCGCGCGATCGCCGTATCGGTCGCCGACAACGCTCGGCGCGCCAGGCGCGAGTCGGGACCCCGACGATGGGCGTTCTCGTCGTAGCCGAGGATGTTGCCGTGCACGACGGGCCGGCCCCGGGCCAGGTCGACGGACATGCCGAGCACGGTGAGTTCCCGCAGCACCACACCCACCACGACGCGCGAGAGCAGGAACTTGATCTCCGACCCGCGGTCCTCACCTGCTCGCAAGCCCTGCCACAGATCGCGGGGCGCCTCGATCAACTCCCCGATCACGACGGCCGCGAGACGGAGCAGCTCCGGCAGGTAGGCGAGCCCCACCAACGGGGTGACCCACCGGCGATGGCGAGGCAGCACGTCACCGACCCCGAGCGACGCCATGCAGAACCGCGCGTCGGCCGCATTGCCCGTGTACACGTTGCCGTACGACGCCCCACCCGCCAGCAGCGAGCCCGACGACTGCGCTGCAACCATCGATTCCACCGTCGTGGCCGCCTCACCCTGGTACATGCGCATCAGCCGACCCGTGACGTGATCGACGAACGCGAACCCCGGTACAGCCATCTCGATCCCGTAGAAGAGCTCGGCCTGCACCGCGGGCGTCGTAGAAGGCAGACCCGAATAGACCGGGACCAGCTCCACCTCTCCGGCAGCGAGCAGCCGGCCGACGAACGGCATCCGACCCGCCGCCACCGCAGCCTGCAACCGGTTCGCCGACAAGCCGTCGACCTGGACGATCAACAACCCCGGCGCCGCCGACCGTGGGAGCCGCTCGCCGGCCGAATCGTGCAGGTCGCCCAACCAGCGGTGGAGGCTCACCCCCCTTCGCACATCGCGCAACCACCGCTCGACACGGTCGATCACGGTCGAGCCCTGCTCAGCACCGCACCACCATAGATTCGGTGCCGACTGCTCGCTGACTCGGCGCCGAATCGCTCCCGGCCACCTGACGGTACCGGGAACTCGAGTCCGTCCAGGCCTCCTTCATGTATCAGGCAAGGTCACACGGTGCGACGCGGAGCCCGTGGGGTCTTGGGGATGGTCGGTTTCGGTGACGGGCATTTGATGCCGGCGCTGACGGCGGTATCTTCACCTTCTCCGACACGCCGCGAAGAGCCCCCATACGTCAGCTCTCGAAGAGGAGAGCGCCCGCCCCTACCTGTGCACCGTTCGCTTGAAAACGGCGCAGTACCGGTTTCTCCGGGCAAGGACCTGGACATGGGTTGTCGACGACGGCATCGACCCGGCCACGGGCAAGCGCAACCAGAGGTCGAAGGGCGGGTACGCCCGCGAACGTGACGCGCTCAAGGGGATGCGCGAGTACCTCGCCGACCGTGGATCCCACGCTCCCACTCGCACGAAAGACACTCTCGCGGCATACGTCGAGGGCCAGTGGCTGCCCGCGAGCGGTGAAGCCATCGACCCGGGCCAGCTATGCCGACGCTGTGGGGCCCGGGTCATCCCGAGGATCGGCGCGGTGAAGCTCGTCGAGTTCGCCACGAAGCACATCGCCGACCGGTACGCCGATCTGCTCGAAAACGGCCGGCGGGAGCAGAAGCTCGTTGAGAACGAATCGAAGCGCACGGTCGAACGCGGACTCTCGGAGCGCGCCCTGCGGTACACCGCACGTTGGTCACGGTCGGCTACGACGTGAAGTGGTCGACGCGCAAGACGGCCAAGAGCCGACGCGTGATCGCGATCGATCCGCTCACCGTCGAGGGCTGCGCGGCCATCGCAGCCGGCAATCCGAAGAACGTCTCGAACGCCTTCGATCGGCTCGTGCGCGACAGCGGACTCCCCCGCATCCGACTCCACGACACGCGCCGCACCGCGGCAACGGTGCTTCTCGACCAGGGCGTGCCGCTGAAGGTCGTGAGCGAGCGGCTCGGGCACTCCTCCGTGTCGATCACCGCGGACCTCTACCAACACGTCTTGGAGCACATGCAGGACGACGCCGCACGCCTCGCCGGGATCGCGATTCTCGGCTCCCGCTAGGAGGCGCTGACAACACGGGGCGGCTCGGGACAGGCGAGAACGCGACGCAGGCACTGTGACCTGCGGATTCGTGTGGTCGGGCTGCCGGGATTTGAACCCGGGACCTTCGGTCCCCCAGGTACGGCGTCACTATGACTTCCGCACTCGACGCTTGCGGCCTCGTCGTCGCGTGTCGCTTATGGCGCGGCCATCGCGACGCTGCCGGCGCCTGATCCGGACTGATCCCCACCCCAACGGGACGGCTTACACCCCGGTCCTGGAATCGGTGCGGTACCGCCCACCGCGGTTCCCGATCTCTTTGACCCCCCTGTTCACCGGGGTGTTGAACGGGGACGTGGCGAAACAGAGCCGATACAAATCAGGTGCGGAGATCGGGCGAATCCCTGGACCCGAGCCAATCGTCGAGCGCGGGTGCGGAATCTCGCTCGCCCATCTCGACTAGTGCTTCGAACTTGTCGAAATCGAGCAGACTCACGTTCTGCAAGGTGGGTCGGACATAGCAGTCTCCATGATCGTCGTCTCCCAGCGAGCCGAGTTCCGTGAGCCGCATCAGAATGCGCGGCAGGCTGGTGAGATTCCCGAGCGCCCGCGTACGCAGACTGTTCGCGAGGAACTTCCAGCCCGACACGACGCCGTCCGCTGGCACCGACGACGACAGAAAGCCGCGTCGAGTTCCCACGTCGAACGCGATGACGGTGATCCCGGCGTGCATGGAGCGCATCGGGGTCACCGGCAGGTTGTCGAGGATTCCTCCGTCAACGAGCACGTCGCCGGCCTCATTGCTCATCGGTGGGAACAACCCGGGGACGGAGAAGCTGGCGCGGACCGCAGCCCAAACTTCTCCGTGATCATGGATCTCGAGCACGCCACGCGTCAGGTTCGTTGAAACGCAGAAGAAGTTCAGCCAGGTGTCTTCGACATCAAGACCTCGCGCGCCATCCTTGATGTGCTGGGTGACACGTCCTCCGGAGGCGAAGGAGACGGTTGGAAGCGTGAGATCCACCGGAGACTTCTCGACGACCGCGGCGCGGATCTGAGCGGCAATGTCGTCCGGTGAGTCACCACGCGCCACCGCGGCCGCGACGATCGCACCGATGCTTGCTCCTGCCGTAGCGTCGATTGGTATCCCGCGTTCGAGCAACGCGCGCAGCGCTCCGATGTGTGCGATGCCGCGTGCGCCGCCACCGCTAAAGACGATGCCGATGCCTCGCCCGACCAGGAGTCGACCGACGCGTTCATAGTCTCCGATCCGATCTACGCGAATATGGTGGTGACGATCGACCTCGCGTTCGGAGAGCCAACTCCGCGTACCACGCGGCGTGCGTGTCTCTGGTTCGTGCAACAACACGAGTTCGACTCGGCGAGCGCCCAATCCCCGTCGCCGGGAGAGTTCGTGTTCGACGGGGCGGATCCCGCGTGATCCTCGAGCAGCAGCGGCGAGAACGACCAAGTCGGCTTGCTGTACGCACTCCTCGGTCCACGAATCGAAGGTCGGCTCGGCGACATAGACAACAGCACCGTGCGAGGCCTCGAGGTGGTCGCGCCATGCCGCTCGGTCGAAGTGAGATGGATGCTCTCCAAGTTCGGCTTGAACGGCATCCGCTGTGACGACGTACGCCGATCCTATGAGCGGTTCCAAAGCTTGGCCCAGGCGGGCGCCGAACTCATGAACATGCGAACTGTCATCGAGGGGCACGATGACGATGCTGGTCGCGGGACTCGTCGACGAACCCCGTCGAATCGTGTCCATGAGCTTGTCGATCAGGGCACTCGAGATCACTCGCAGCGCTTGTGGGTGTGTTTGCACAACGCGACTGAACGCGTCGGTCGAGAGAAAGAAGACGTGGCTGTCGCGCAGAGCAACGACCGTTGCGGACCGCGGTTTGTTCGTGAGGAGTGCCATCTCTCCGACGATCTGATCGCGTCCGGCCTGATTCACGACGACGTTGGCGCCGTCCGCATTCTTCATCATCACCTGTAGGCGTCCACTCCCGATCAAGTAGAGCCCGTCAGCCGCTTCGCCCTCGCGGATCAGAACCTCTCCACGATGGGCGACACGAAACACCAGTTCCTTGCCGAGCATCGCGCGAGCGTCGCGATCGAGTCCGCCGAAAACCGCGCTGGCCTGCAACAGGCGATCGATGCTTCCGCCACCGACGATGTCGGCCTCCATCAGTTTGACTTCTGAACCGTGCGAGCCTCGCGCAGCTCGCCCGCGAGACCAACCAGCAGCTGCTCGGCAAGATCCGAGAATTCCCGCAGCAACGTACGGAACATTCGGATGCCGATGACCGCGATCCTCACGTCCGTTTCGGCGACGACGGTCGCGCTCCGCGGCTTACCGTCGAGAATCGCGAGCTCGCCAAAATACGCTCCAGGTCCGACGCGATTGAGTTCGACACCGCTTCGGTGGACGACGGCGTCGCCCTCGAGAATGACGAAGAGCGCGTCGCCCGGCTCACCCTCGCGTATCAGCTCGACGCCCGCTGGGAGCTCCGCGATCTGCGCGTACCGCGCGATGGTGCGGCGCTGGCGAGTCGTGCATCGGGAGAACAGGCCAACGTCCTCGAGTAACTCCGCAAGGTCTCGCTTCGATCCCAACGTCGCGCCCCCTCGGCGTGCAGCCTCGCGCACACTGCATCTACGATCCACTCCTAACTCTTCCATCCCTAACTAGCAGAGTCGACCGGCCCTGGGGGTACGTTGCGGCGCCTAGCGATCTTCGTGACTCGCCGCCGTTGGTGGGTGATCGCGTTCGCGGCACTCGCACTTCCGATGGCGGCAGTGTATGGCGGCAGTGTGCACAGCAAGCTCTCGACCGGCGGATTCACGGACCCCGGGTCGGAATCGAGCCGCGCCGCCGCCATGGCGCACGCGTTCCCGAAATCAGGCCAGTCGGACTTCGTCATCGTCGTCACCGCAAAGGCGGGAACCGTCGATGACGGGCGAGTGAGCGCGGCCGGCAACGAGATCACGCAGCGACTGGCTTCGTCGTCGGGCGTGTCGACGGCGTCGTCGTATTGGAGCATGGGAAAGATCCAGCAGCTACGCAGTCGCGATTCCCGCCAAGCGCTCGTTACCGCCTCGCTGCGCGGCTCCGACACGAGAAAGCAGAAACTCGCAGCGGAACTCTCACCGCAGTTCAGTTCCCACGGCCGCGTCGTAACAACAATGGTGACGGGACGGCCCGAGGTCACACGCCAACTCGCGGATCAAGCCGAAACGGACCTCAAGAAGGCCGAACTCCTCTCGGCTCCGTTCACGTTCATCGCGCTCCTCATCGTCTTCGGCAGTCTGATCGCGGCCGGTGTCCCGCTGGTCGTTGGACTGCTGGCCGTGCTCGGTACGTTCGTGGTGTTGACCTTGCTCACCAAGGTCACCGAGGTCTCGGTCTTCTCGCTGAATCTCACGACCGCGCTGGGGCTCGGACTCGCGATCGATTACAGCTTGTTCGTCGTCTCGCGCTATCGCGAGGAACTTCAGCACGGGGTTTCGTCGCCCGTCGCCATCGGCCGGTCGATGCAAACCGCAGGACGCACGGTCGCATTCAGCGCCGGCACCGTCGCGATCTCGCTGACCTCGCTGGCGATCTTCCCAGTTCCGTATCTCCGTTCATTCGCGTACGCGGGCGTCGCCGTCGTCGCGCTCGCCGCGGGCGCTTCCATCGTCGTCCTGCCCGCGGTCCTAGCCGTACTCGGATCGCGCATCGAGAAGTTCCGGCTCTTCAAAGTGCGCGAAACGACCGGTGGCGGTTTCTGGCGCCGCCAAGCCGACCGAGTCATGCGTCGTCCAGTGCCCTACGCGCTCACGATCAGCGCCGTGCTGGCTGTACTTGCCGTTCCGTTCTTCCAACTCAATCCTGGCCTCTCCGACGACCGAGTCGGACCGAAAAACATGACCAGTCGGGTTGCGACCGACCAGATCCGCAGAAACTTCACAAGCCGAGAGGCAGACGCACTCCAAGTACAGGTACCGAACATTGATCCACCAGCAAATCGAGGAGCCATCGACCAGTTCGCCCGCACCCTGTCGCTCCAGCCGGGCGTAGCCCGCGTCGACGCCGTAACCGGTTATTACCATGTCGCGTTGGGCCAGACAACCCTCCCCTACGCGCCACCGAACGCCCTTTCCCGGCGATTCGCTCCCGAGCCCGGCCGACACGGCACCTACCTATCCGTCGTCCCCGACGTCGAGCCGTTATCAGCACGGGGCGAGAAGCTCGTGACAGTCATTCGCTCCACGCCCGCGCCGTTCAAATTCCTCGTCGCCGGAACGTCGGCGGAACTCGTCGACACGAAACGCATCATCGCCGAGCGCCTTCCAATCGCGCTCGGACTCATCGCGCTCGCGACGTTCGTACTGCTCTTCATGATGACCGGGAGCATCTTGGTACCAATCAAAGCACTCGCCTTGAACATGCTGAGTCTCACCGCGACATTCGGCGCCCTCGTATGGATCTTCCAAGACGGCCACCTCGCCAACCTGCTCCACTTCACACCGACCGGCAGCCTCGATGTCTTCACGCCAATCTTGATGTTCTGCATCGCGTTCGGGCTCTCAATGGACTACGAAGTCTTCCTGCTCTCGCGCATCAAAGAGGAGTACGACCGCGAACACAACAACGAACGCGCGATCGCAATCGGACTGGAGAAGACCGGACGGATCGTCACGGCCGCCGCCCTCGTACTCACAATCGTGTTCCTCGGCATCGCAACGGCAGACGTCGCGCTGGTCAAGGCTTTGGGCGTTGGCCTCGCACTTGCCGTACTCGTCGACGCGTTCCTGATCCGCGCCACGCTCGTACCGGCGTTCATGCGACTCGCTGGTCGCGCCAACTGGTGGTCACCCAAGTGGCTCCGCCGGTGGCACCTACGCTTCGGCATCTGGGAGAACGAACCCATCGCACTCCTCGACCGCGAGTTCGAAACGACCACGCGATGACGCGACCGGAACAACGCACTCGAGTCTCACTCTCGTACCGCCCGCACGCACCTCCCTCGTCTTCCATTTCGGCGCAGTGCGCGCCCTCACGTTTCCACTGACCCCCAAGAACTTCAGCCATCGGGTGAAACGGAGGCGGCCCGCTCGCTCTACCTCCCCAGCATTCGGCGAGCACCCGCTGACACAACGGACAGGCTCGGGACAGGCGAGCACGCGACGCAGGCACTGTGACCTGCGGATTCGTGTGGTCGGGCTGCCGGGATTTGAACCCGGGACCTTCGGTCCCCCAGACCGACGCGCTAACCAAGCTGCGCCACAGCCCGTCGACGACCGGCGAACCGCCGGATCGACGAGCGGCAGTGTAGACGGAGTCCTTCACCACCTCCGATCCATGGCGGCGCAACGTTCGCCGCTTTCCGCGTCAGGCCGGCGTCACCTTCACGGGGAGATGCGACACGCCCCGCAGCAACGGGTTGAGTGGTCGCACCGCATCATCGGTGAGCTCGAAGCGCGCCACCGAGGAAACCAAACGCTGCAGCAACAACGTGGCCTCCAATCGGGCAAGCGGCGCGCCCAGACACATGTGGATGCCGGCGCCGAACGCGAGGTGCACGGACGGTTCGCGCGTCACGTCGAAGCGCTCGGGATCCGGGAACACCGACGGATCGCGATTCGCCGAGCCGTACAACAGCATCACCTTCTCCCCCGCCGGGATCGTCACACCGTGGCGCTCGATCGGCTCCAGCGTGTTGCGGAAGAAGCCTTGCACCGGCGACTGATACCGCAGGATCTCCTCGATGGCGTTCGGCACGAGCTCGGGTCGGGCGCGCAGCACGTCCCACTGCTCGGGTTGCCGGCAGAACTCGAGGATCATGTTGGCGACGAGATTCGTGGTCGTCTCGTTGCCCGCCACCATCAGGAGCACCACGAACGCGACGAGCTCCAGGTCGGTCAACCGTTCGTCGCCGCGCGGTTCGATCAACAGGCTCACGAGGTCCGGACCGGGCCGGGCGCGCCGCGCGGTGATCACACCCTGGCAGTAGGTGGCGAACTCGCCGATCGCCGTCTCCACCTTGAGCGACGTCTCGGGATCCAGTCCACCGCCGAGCGCGGCCATGACGTCGTCGGACCACCGCTTGAACTCGACCCGTCGTTCGCGCTCCACGCCGAGGACGTCGGCGATGATCGCGATCGGCAACGGGTACGCGAGTTCGGTGGCCGCATCGAGTGTTCCGACGGCGAGCATGTCGTCGACCAACTCGTCGACGAGCGTCTGCACGGTCGCCGACCACGCTCGATCGATCGCGGTCGGCGTGAAGTCGCGTTGCACGATACGGCGCAGGCGTGTGTGCTCGGGCGGGTCGTACGCGACGAGCATGGGGACCGGGCGCCGTTCGGAGCCGACACCTTCGGTCGACGAGAAGACGTCGTAGTTCCGTAATGCCGCACGCACGTCGTCGAACCGGCTCACCACCCAGATGTCACGCTCGACGTTGTGGTAATAGGGCGCGTGCTCACGCAGCCATGCGTAGTACGGGAACGGATCTTCGATCACCGACGGATCGAACGGGTCGTACCCCTCGATCGAACTCGACTCCGTCGCCGTCAACCCAGTCGGTGCCACAACCACTCCAGACCTTGTAGGAACCGATATCCGAGGTATACCACCACCGCGCCGGTGAGCAGTTTCAGGTGCCACGGGACGGGCGGCAGATCATCGGCGCCCGAACCACCGACCGTCTCGATGCGCCCCGGACGCGCCACCACCCGCTCACCCTCGGGAACGACGGCGCCGGTGGCGGTCTCCGCCGGCGCGTGCGCCCCGCCCGGATCCACCGCCCGTCCACACGTTGGGCACGTGCCGTCCGCCCGGACCGTCGACGGGGAGAGAAACCGATCGCATTCGTTGCACCACGGCACCCCGGCATTGTCACAGACTCACGGCGCTCCACCGCAAACGACGGCCGGAACCGCCCCCGATCACACCGGTGGCACTCCGTGGCGGCGCTCGAACACCTCACGGTGCCGTTCCCGCGCCGTGGCGAAGCGATGCACCAGCTCCGTGCGCAGCTGATCCCCGGGCACGACGGCATCGACCACGAGCTCGGCGGCGAGGTGCACGAGGTCGACGTCGGCTTCGAACTCGGCGCGACGAGCGTTCACGAAGGCGGCCCGCTCCTCGAGGTCCTCGATGGCCTGGATCTTGTTGTAGTAGATCGCATTCACCGCCGGCTCGGGCCCCATCACCGCGATCTTCGCCGAGGGCAGTGCGAGACACGCGTCGGGATCGAACGCCGGACCGCACATCGCGTAGAGCCCGGCGCCGTAAGCCTTGCGTACGATCACCGAGATCTTCGGCACCGTGGCCTCCGTCACCGCGGTGATCATCTTGGCGCCGTGCCGGATGATGCCCTGTCGCTCCACCGCGGTCCCGATCATGAACCCGGGGACGTCGGCGAGGAACAACAACGGCACGTCGAACGCGTCGCACAACCAGATGAACCGTGCCGCCTTGTCGGCCGAATCGACGAACAGCACGCCACCCAACGCCATGGGGTTGTTGGCGACGATACCCACCGTTTCGCCGTCGAGCCGCGCGAAGCCGATGAGCAGCTCCTTGGCGAACAACGGCTTGAGCTCGAAGAACGAACCGTCGTCGACCAGTGCGTCGATCACCTTGTGCATGTCGTACGCGCGTCGCTCTTCAACGGGCACGATCGACGCGATCTCCTTGGCCGTCGCGACGGGTCGATGCGCTTCGACCGACGGTGGCCGCTCACGGAAGTTGCGGGGCAGGTAGGACAGGAACCGCTTGGCCCCCTCGATGGCTTCGGCGTCCGACGACACGAGGTTGTCGCCACATCCACTGACGGTGGCGTGCATACGGGCACCGCCCATCTCGTCGAGCGTCACGTGTTCGCCGATCACTTCGGCTGCCATACGCGGCGAACCGAGGTACATCGAGGCGTTGCCCTCGACCATGAACACCACATCGCAGAACGCCGGGATGTACGCGCCGCCCGCGGCCGACGGACCGAACAGGCAGCAGACCTGCGGTACCCGGCCGGACAGACGCACCTCGTTCGCGAAGATCCGGCCCGCGCCTCGGCGCCCGGGGAACAGCTCGACCTGGTCGGTGAGGCGGGCGCCGCCCGAGTCCACGAGATAGACCACCGGGAGCTCGAGACGGAGCGCGGTCTCGGTGAGCCGCACGATCTTCTCGACGGTACGGGCGCCCCACGATCCGGCTTTCACGGTCGGGTCGTTGGCCATCACGCAGATCGGGCGGCCGTCGACGGTGCCGGTGCCCGTGACCACGCCGTCGGCGGGCAGGTCGTCGGCCAGCGCGTTGGCGAGCAGGCCGTCTTCCACGAACGAACCGTCGTCGAGCAGCAGCGCGAGCCGGTCCCGGACGAAGAGCTTGCCCTGCTTCGCGAGCTTCTCGCGTTGCGTGGCCAGGTTGCCCTGATGGATGCGATCGGTGAGGTGGCGTAGATGCTCGTCGTTCACGGGCGCCAGGCTAGTGATCGAGCGTGCCCTGATGCGGTCCGCGGCCCACCAGTTGGAACCGACGCGGCCCGGAACGCGCCGGCGCCGAACCGACTCGGCGGTGCCGACTCAGGCGGATCGGCGCCGGACCCGGATCTTCATCGGCGTGGGGCCCATCGAGAACGCTTCGCGGATCTTGCGTTCCAGGTACCGGAGATAGGTGGGCGGCAGCATGTGCGTGGCGAACAGCGTGATCGTCGGCGGATCCGTCGCTCCCTGCGTGGCGTACAGAACCCGGGCCCGCTTCTTGCGCACGATCGGGGTCGGGTGCGACTGCTGCGCCTCGCGGATGACCCGGTTCAGCGCGGCCGTGGGGATGCGTTGGTGGTACGCCTCCTCGGATTGGCGCAGCGCGGGCAGCAGGTTCTTGAGGTTGCGGCCGGTGAGGGCGGAGATCTTCAGCACCGGCGCGTACGACAGGAACGCGAGTCGATCGGCCACGTCGATCTGCACCTGCGCACGAGCTTCGGCACCGAGCAGGTCCCACTTGTTCAACACCACGACGACCGAGGTTCCCGCCGCGTCGATCCGTTCGGCGAGCCGTTGATCCTGATGCGTCACGCCTTCGGTCGCGTCGATCACGAACAATGCGGCATCGGCAGTGTCGATCGCCTGGAGCGCGCGCACCATGCTGTAGTACTCGGTCGGCTCGTCGATCCGGCTCCGGCGACGCAGGCCCGCGGTGTCGACGAAACGCAGCGCCCCGTCTTCGCTCTCGACGATCGTGTCGATCGTGTCACGCGTCGTGCCGGGCATGTCGTGCACCACGGATCGTTCGTCACCGACCATCCTGTTGAACAACGTGGACTTCCCCACGTTCGGGCGGCCGACGATCGCGACGGAGAAGACCTTCTCGTCGCGCTCCTCCGCGATCGGCTCGTCGGGTTCCGGCGGCAACCGATCCACGATGGTGTCGAGCAGATCGCCACTCCCCCGTCCGTGGATCGCGGAGACGGTGATCGGATCGCCGAGGCCGAGCGACGTGAACGCCCATTGGTCGGCTTCCCGCCGCTCGTCGTCGACCTTGTTGGCCACGACGATCACCGGCTTGTTCGTTCGCCGGAGGATCGCGGCAACGTCCGAATCCTCTTCCACCACGCCGACGGTCACGTCGACGACCAGGAGAATGACGTCGGCTTCGTTCATCGCCCGTTCGGCCTGCTTGCTCACCTGGCGCGTGAGCGCTGCGGGATCGGCGCCGACGGAATCCGCGTTCGGAGCGAGCCAGCCCCCCGTGTCGACCAGGCGGAACTGGCGGCCGTTCCAGTCGGCGACGAGCTCCTTGCGGTCGCGCGTCACCCCCGGGCGTTCCTCGACGATCGCCTCGCGCTTGCCGACGAAGCGGTTGACGAGGGTCGACTTGCCGACGTTGGGACGGCCGACAACCGCGACGGTGGGCAGGGACATCCCGCCATTCTCGCAGGCCGCCGGTCGCCGCCTCCGACGGGAGCCCTCGTTCCGAACCCACCCCCCGTTCTT
>Ga0209048_10003052_pt1 | contig 16394 bp, 18 predicted proteins | sample FrelakmetCRP12CR_FD_187146 | JGI IMG/M metagenome (GOLD analysis project Ga0209048, IMG submission 187146) | Freshwater lake sediment microbial communities from the University of Notre Dame, USA, for methane emissions studies - CRP12 CR (SPAdes)... | ecosystem: Environmental > Aquatic >... | reverse complement strand
TCTGGGCTTCGAGACAGACCATCGCATGGTATCCCTAGAATTTCTAATCCATGAAGCTGAGGACAGAGATATTTCCCTTACAGAGGAGGCGCAATGTGACCCAGCCAGAGTGGGAGTGGCCGATGACAGATAATCAGAAAAGTCATAGTGAGCGGGCAGCTCTACTGAGACCGATACTATACGAGATGACGACGCCCGTAGAAGCTCCGGCTGCGTCAACCCACAGTGGGAAAGCGCTCTCTCTGAACATCAGCAGTGGAGGGATGCTGGTCTTGATGGATCAGGTCCCAGCGATCGAACAAGTGATGAAGGTGTATGTGCCGACGCCGATCACTGCGGCAGAAACTCCGACGCTTGCGGAAGTGCGCTGGACAAGAAAGCTACCGTTTGGGAAGCCCAATGGTAATGGGGCCTACTTCGTTGGTTTGAAGTTCATGTTCTGAGGCTGGAGATTACGATGCAAGCTATTGATGGGACGGCATGCATCCAGATAAGTGGAAAATATGATTGAGTCTTTTAACTGCAAGAGGGTCGCTATAAAAAAGATCTGGATACGTGCGTTTGCGATCATGGGCATACTGTGCATGATCGCTACAACGGCGTTGGCACAATCGAAGATGCCCGCAATAAATTCACCCAACGACTCGGCACAGGAGAAGTCGTCGCTGATCGTGACGACGGACTACATTATTGGACCGGAAGATGTGCTGGATATCACCGTGTGGAAAAATGCCGATCTTTCCAAGACGGTGCAAGTTCGCCCCGATGGCAGGATTTCTTTGCCACTGATCGGAGACGTGGAGGCAGTCGGCCGAACCAGCGCGCAATTGACTGTGGAAATTTCTACTCGGTTGAAGGCCTATATGGAAAATCCTACTGTGTCTATTGGGGTGAAAGAGGTCAATAGCTATGCCATATTCGTGTTGGGGGAAGTCGTCAAGCCGGGCCGCTATCCGTTGAAGAGTAAGACGACGTTGCTTCAGGCGGTGACGCTGGCCAGCGGGTTTACGCCGGTGGCGTCCAGGAATAAGATTGTCATTTTTCGTTTTGCCAAGGATGGAGACCCCTTGATGAAGATCAAGGCAAGTTACGATGACATCGTGTTGCGGGATGGGATCAATCAAAACCTCGAGCTGAAGCCTGGCGATACCATCGTCGTGCCGTCCGAGTCGATGGTGGTCATTCCAAGCCGCTAGTGCCGACGGGTGCGATCTCAATTCAACCAAGAAATGCCATGATAATCGATGTCTCTCAGATCGTTGTGCAAAGGGGAAACCTGATGCGTTTCGTAACCAGTTGGTTCCTTATTGCCGTCATGATGTGTGGCGCGACTGGCTGTGTGGAAGAGCAGGTTAACTATAAGGTCGATATGGTTCCGCCTGTTGAGTTTATATTAGGTCCAGAAGACGTGCTGAGCGTGACGGTCTGGAAAAACCAGGACCTTTCTCGGGAGGTGGTGATTCGTCCGGATGGAATGATCTCGATGCCGTTGATTGGCGATGTGGTTGCGGCGAATCTGACGGCGAATAATCTCGCCAAACGCATCACTGATCGACTAACGGAGTATATGGCGTCTCCCATTGTGTCCGTGCAACTCAAAGAAGTGAATAGCTATTTTATCTTTGTATTGGGAGAGGTGTCGAAGCCCGGCAAATATCCGCTGAAGTCCTATGCCAACGTCATGCAAGGCATCTCCTTAGCCGGAGGATTCGGCCCATTTGCCAAGAAAAACAAGATAAAGGTATTGCGTGTATCTGGGAACGACTCCAGGGAAAGACAGCAGATTGAGATTCCCGTCCATTACGACGACATCCTGAAGGGAAATTCCACGGTAGGCAATTTTTATCTCAGGTCTGGCGACGTCATCGTGGTGCCCTAGTTGAATAGAGGGAGACATGATCTCTGGGTCACAGGGATGGTCCTTATGTGTACACTGGCGCTGGTGTCTGTCGGCCACGCGCAGATGGGCGGAGGTATGGGCGGAGGTATGGGCGGAGGTATGGGCGGAGGTATGGGCGGAGGTATGGGCGGAGGTATGGGGAGTATTCCCGGAACGTCTTTTGGGGGAGTCAATGATCCCAGTATGGTTCCGATCACCGAGGGGTTTCGCGTCATCCCATCGATTGCGGTGGCGGAACGGTACGATAGCAATGTGTTCTTTACAGCTAAGGCACCCGGGCTAGACCGGAGCGACTATGTGACGACAGCGGTGCCACAAATTCGAGGCCTTTATGGCGGGAACGCGATGACGGCGAATGCCACGGTCAGTGCGAACGCAGAGTACTATACAAAGAACACCAATTTTAACTACGTTGGGAAAAATGCAGGGTTGATACTTGATCTGAGTCCGATGTTGAACGGGCTTTGGAATGGAATGAGCTTTAGGGTCTTCGATTCGTTTAGGTCTACCCCGCTACCTCCCAGTTTTTTAGTGGGCAATCAAACGGGTGATACCACAAATCCATTTCTAAGAGGTCAACAAGTGGGTCGCGTGAATATAACGACTAACAATGTTAATGCCACAGTGAGCGCGCCGCTCACCCAGACTCTTAGTCTTACGGGGGGCTACTCGTACGGATTTTTAACATTTGGAACGTCCGAAGTGCAGCAGCCCGGTACATTGCTGAATTCCACTTATCAGACATTCACTGTTGGCATGTCCATGCTGCTGTCTCCTCAAGATTCAGTGATTCTAAGCTTCGTCAATTCTGAATTCCTGTATGAGCAGAGAGTTGGGTCATTCTCAAGCAGAGGTGGGACGATCAGTTGGGCGCACCAGTTCAGTCCAAATGTGACGCTGAATTCATCAGCTGGAGCGGCGGTAATACAGGGAATCTACTGGGACTCGAACGTTCAGACGACCATCCGTCCTCGAGGAAATATGTCGTTGATATGGAGAGATAATACAACCTCGCTAGCCATGGCCTACGGGTTGGTATTTTCGCCGAGTTATCAGTTTCAGGCGCAACCCCTACTCACGAATATCGTCACGTTTTCGGTGACCCAAGTGACGCCGATTCCGCAGTTAGTGGGGATGGCCAGTGTCAACTATGGCCGGAGCGATCAGATTGGCTCGAATTCCGTCAATGCCATCTCATATACGTCCTATGCGGCAACGGGGGGCGTTTTGTACAAATTTACACCGCAGACGTTTCTCAACCTCGCGTATCTGTATTCAAATTATGACAGTCAATTTGGCGCGACGAATAATAGTTTTGATCGTCATGTGGTATCGATAAGTCTCGCTCAGGCGTTTTACTAAACCATCGCAGACTGCTCCTATGAATATGCAAGCGCTCACTTCAGAAGACCTCCTTAGAGCGTCACTCAAGAGAAAGTGGTGGATCTTGGCCAGTGTGGTTGTGTGCGTGGCCTTGGCGTATGGAGTGTCTATGTATTTCCCCAAGACCTTCAAGTCGACCATCATCATGACAATTGACAGCCCGAGGATTCCCAAGGAGTACATGAAGGGGTTGGCCCAAGAGGGAAGGCGCGATGAAGACCCAGCGCTTGCCATTATGCAGCAGGTCACGCTTGCACTCACGAACAAGTCCATTCTCATGCCGATTCTTGACACCCTCAAGCCCTATCCTGAGGCTGAGGGAAAGTCTTCAGACATTCTGATGAAGTGGCTGCGGAAATCCATTGTGATTGGAAAACCGAAAGAAAAAGAGGGAGTCAGTGGAGTTGGTATCGCAATATCATACACCCACTCGGACCCTCATGTGGCTCAAGCGGTGACGGCTCTATTGGCTGTGAAGCTGCAAGAAGACAACCTCAAGCGACGCGAAGGCCTTGTGGAGACCACTACGGAATTTCTTTCTACTGAGCTTGAACGGGTAAAGGGTGATCTTGAAGCCAAGGAACGTGCGATCTCGGATTTCAAAAAAACTTATATGGGAGAGCTGCCGCAGCAGATGGAGGCCAATCTCCGTACCCTCGACCGATTACAGACAGACCTCACGAATTCCACTGAATCGTTGAATAAGATGGGGGAGCGGCTTACCGCGTTGGAAAAATCGATCAAGGAATTTATTGATCTTGGTCCGACCGGGTTTGATTTTGATAGGGGACGGCGAGTGGGAGACGCCAGGCCGATTGAGTCCCGGGCCACCAGACTTCGAGAACTGAAACAAAAGTTGAATGAACTCTTGGGGACTTACAAGGAGAACTATCCGGACGTTGTGGCTGCAAGAGAAGAGATTCGTCGGCTGGAGTCAGCGCCACAAGTTGATGTGAGTCAGCCCAGTGTGGATGAGCTAGCAGCAGGGAAGGCCGATGACAGTGGTGGGATCGTGCGCAAGCCGACCGATCCGTACTTGCGTGAGTTGATGAAAGAGCGCAGCGAAGCGAAGAGCGAAATAGCCTTTCTAAAGGAAAAACAAGCCCATGTTATTCGGCAGATCAAGGAATTCGAGGCCCATGTCGAACGTACGCCCGCGACGGAGCAGGGGTTGGCGGTGCTGCTCAGAGACTATGAGAACATGCAGAAGAGCTATCAAGCCCTTCTTGATAAGAAGACAAATGTCCAAATTTTAGAAAACTATGAGAATCGCCAGTTCGGTGAACAATATCGGATCATCGAGCCAGCAAGTTTCCCCGATGTTCAAGAACCACCGACGCAACTTCATTTTCTGCTTGGCGGCCTTGCGTTGGGCTGCCTCATTGGGTTTGGATCAGCTATTGGGGTAGAAATCATGAGAATTGGGTTTCGCCGTCCTGAGGAAGTTGAAAGCCATCTTGGCCTTCCTGTTATCGCTTCTATTCCCGCATTTGCAAGTGCGATGCGCGGGATTGACATGATGCAGTCACGTGCATTGCTGGCTGGCCCAGGCATGACTGTCGGTAGACCCGAAGATACGCCATCCTATCTTGGGTATCGAAAGAGGGGCGCGAGCGTGAAGTTCGGCAACAAGAGGGGGGCTCTTAATTTTGCGGAGGGCCTGTCTCCGAAATTCCACTTGATTGCGAAGTGGGGGGCCGCTTCGTTGATGGCTGAGCAATATCGAGTGGCGGCGACACGATTGATCCTCATGACGGCTGAAAAAAAGAATGTGGTGATGCTTGTGACCAGTAGCATGATGGGTGAAGGGAAAACAACAACCGCAGTCAATCTCGCATATATTTTCGCCCATGATCTGAACAAGTCTACCTTGCTTATCGATTGCGATTTTAAGCGCCCAATGGTCCACGAATATATGGGAATTCCTGCAGGGCCAGGCTTGGGTGATGTGCTACAGGGGGGTGAGATTCTTGAGAATTGTATTCATCATTGCGACGGTGTGCCACTATGGATTTTGCCATCTGGATCTCCCAGGATCAGGCCAGCCGGACTGTCGGGCATTCAGTATGTAAAGAAAGTCTTGCCGGAGCTCAGAACACGCTACGACCATGTGATTTTGGATGGGCCACCGGTGATGCCTTTAGCGGATGTGAACATTCTCAGTGGTATGACAGATGCGACGGTTTTTGTGGTTCGTGCCGGCGGGACAAGTCAGGACGTCGCCAAAAATGCGTTAAGACTGCTCGGCGAGAACAGCAATGCTGTCGGCGTTATTTTGACTCAGGTGGAAATGGAGTATGCCCCTTATTTCACGTATGCAGGGGCCTACTCAAATGAAGAGAGGGGAAGTCGAGCATAATAAAGTTTCGCGAAAAGCCCATGCTGGTGCCCAGCTTTTATCCTGACCTTCTGAGGGCGTCATGGCGCATGATAGTGTTACCCGCAATGCTGGTAGGCGCCTGGAGTCCTTCTCGTTGAGTGCCTAATTGTGACGCTTTTCAATGAGAGGTTCAAAGTCTCGAAATCATTCGCCGCGTAGTAACATAGATGCTAAATTGTTCGTCGGGATAGGTTTTATCTTGATTTTTAGGTGGTCAGGCTTGTCATCGACAGTGTCTCTTTACTGACGTGTTCTCACATGCTCTAAGTTGTCTCGTCTGATGCCAGGCGTACTACTGGGGCGCAAGGAGTGGTTGAGGAAAAACCGGAAAGGCGCCGGAATGGCGGCAGCTTGTTCTCTCTCTGATTTATCTGGCTTCTCTAGTTTGTCCGGTTAGTCTGGTTCAGCCAAATAAACAAGACAAACCAAACAAACCAAACAAACCAGACAGACATCCTGTTGAACGTCGATGAGGAGTAATCGAAATGCATTGGTATGCAGTCAGCACAAAGCCTCACCAGGAAAAACAGGCCGAATTGCATATCAAACAGTGTGGCATCGAGTGTTTCCTGCCGCTTCTGAAGGAGAGCAAAATCATCCGCCAGACGCACAAGACGGTCATTGAACCCCTTTTCCCCGGATATCTCTTCGCACGATTTGACGTAGGCAAGCATTGCCGGGCTGTGAGCTATGCCAGAGGAGTGCGTAAAATCGTGGAGTTTGGCTCAGGGCCATTTGAGCTGGACGCGACCATAATCGACGCCATCAAGGAAAGAATGAACGATGGCTATGTGACGCTGATGCCTGTACGCCCGGTGCATGGACAGGTCGTGCATATCAAGGCTGGTCCGCTCGCGGGGCTTGAAGCAGTATTCACGCAGGAGATGACAGACCGAAACAGGGTGCTCTTGCTGCTGAATACCCTCGGATTTCATGCCAAGCTTATCCTGAACATGAACCAGGTGAGCCTGCCTCTGGCGTTGTAAGCGATGGTACGCCCTTGGACGAGCAGGGATGCAGCCTTTACGTAATGGTAGGAGCTAAAGCGGTATGACGATCCAGCGGCCCAAAAAGATCTGGATCGACTTGGACAATTCTCCTCACGTTCCATTCTTTCGTCCGATTATTGAAGAGCTCGACAGTAGGGGATACCACATATTTCTGACTGGGCGGGATGCTTATCAGGTGTGCGAACTTCTCAGTTTTTATGGGCTCTCCAAGAAAGTGAAGGTGGTAGGACGTCATTGGGGCAAGATCCGAGTCCTGAAAATCCTAGGAACTCTCTTGCGAGTTATACAACTGCTACCCATGATCATGATAGAGAAGCCAGATCTAGCGGTTTCCCACGGGTCGCGCGCGATGCTTCTGTCCTCCTTTGTGGCGGGGATCCCTTCCCTTCGGCTTTTCGATTACGAATTTACAAGTGGCTCGGGAGGGGTGCAAGCAGATTGGGTCTTTGCCCCAGACCTTATTCCAGAATCGACCAGGATCGATGCCAGGATGGGGGCGATGAGGTATCCCGGCCTGAAGGAAGACGTCTATATTTCCCAACTCAGACCGGATCACTCGATACGAACCCAACTGGGATTGGACGAGACGGATCTCGTTGTCACCGTGCGACCACCAGCAACAGAGGCGCACTACCACAACTCGGAAGCGGAGGGGTTGTTGAAGGGAGTGCTGGATCTTCTCACTCAACGGCCAGATGTCCGCGTGGTTTTGGTACCCCGAAATGAGAGTCAAGCACAGACACTGCGGATGCAGTGGAGTACGTGCATTGCAGATCGTAAGATTCTAATTCCAGAGCATGTAGTAAACGGTCTAAATCTGATTTGGTTCTCCGACCTCGTTGTTAGTGGGGGTCGAACCATGAATCGTGAAGCGGCGGCGTTAGGTGTGCCAGTCTATAGCATCTTCCGTGGGAAAATCGGCGCGGTTGATCGGTACCTGGCTGAGAAGGGTCGGCTCACGCTTATCGAAAGCCTTGAAGATATCCGTACCAAGATTGTGATTAAGCGAAGGACACAGGGCCAGGGGTTGCCAATGAAGTCCAGCGCCGCTCGGGACTGCATTGTGGAAGGCATTGTTTCAATTGTGGAACACCAATGTTTACCTACGCATTGCTGAATTTGGAAGCTAAACGTTCAGATATCTGGCCGCGTCTCCAGAAGTCAATCACCCTTCCATTTCAAAATTGAATGCTCTCGAGGTATGAGGATTGGTCGCGATGTTTGATTCGGATCGGCAACTGTGCTGCCACAGGCTAATTTACACAAAACGAGGTCCGGTTCAAGAAAGGGTTTCGCCCCGCTATAGAGTCATGACGTTCCTAGCAGGTTGCGGGGAAACTTGCACATTTATTAGGCGAAACCCGTAAAAAATATGATTTCGACGGAGTAAGTGAAATGTCTCAGCATGGGTTGTTCGCCTGTCCTGGTCGAAGCAAATGCGGTTTTCGAGCAATGTGGAGGTCATTCCTGACACCGGAATCCACGCTTCGCAAGAGGCTGCAAAACGTTTTTCCGCTCCACGGGAACGCGAACACAAGAAGCCACCGATGAGAAAAGATACGAGGCAACAGAAGCCTGCCATGGCAGGCCTGTGGGCGATCTCGGGTGAACGGCAGATGTTGGGGACCCTGGTTCGCGTCATCGGCTTTGGCAAACAGGCACTGGGCGCATGGTGGCCGAGAGCATCATGTTGATCGAGCGGGAAGAGCTGGCGGGCTCCGACTACTACCCGAGCTATCCCGATCTGCGGAAATGGGCCCACTAGGAGGGCTCGCCCTACATCGGAGACCATAAGGTTAAGGTGACGCGTCCCCGACTCAGAGACGTGGTACAGGGAGAAGTCCCGCTGAAGTCCTATGCGCGGCTGCACGTCACAGGGGGCTTCTCCAAAGAACTATTGGAGCAAATCCTGCGAGGAGCCTTTGCGCAGAAATACACCGAGATAGTTCTCGATTCGGCGCCGGGCATTAGGCGTGTTGCCGTCTTCAGTGTCCAGGAAAATGGTAGCGCTGACGGCCCAGCATCTGAAGGTGTCCCAAGGCGGTCCCTGGTGGAGTTCACGCGGTTCGCACTCTTCCTGGGCATCATCTCGGGGGCGGCGAGGCATTTCTCGTCGCGCTGGGCGTGGACGTGAGCGGCCAGAAGATGCTCCTGGGATGTTGGCAGGGCTCCTCTGAAAATCAGAAGATCGGCGAGGCGCTGTGCAGGGACCTGGAGTGTCGCGGCCTCGTGCGCTCCACGCGGATCCTGTTCGTGACCGACGGCGGCAGCGGCCACCTCAAGGCGCTGTGGGAGCGGTTCGGCAAGAAGCTGGTGCATCAACGCTGTGCGATTCATAAAAGCCTGAATCTGCAGCGGCACCTGGCCGTATCTGGAGGTTCCTGATGAATCTTTCTATCATTATCGTAACGTGGAATACGAAGAGGATCGTGCAAGAATGTCTCGATTCTCTTGAGGGGCAGGGACAAGATCAGAGCACGGAGATTATTGTCGTAGATAACGCGTCGTCCGACGGAACCCCTCAGCTCATACGCGAGCATTTCGTTTGGGTGAAGCTTCTCCAAAATGATACGAACCTTGGCTTCGCAAGGGCGAATAACATCGGTATCAAGCTCAGCACAGGAAAATACATTGGCTTGGTCAATTCAGATGTAGTGGTGCCTAAAGGTTGCCTCGAGAAAATGGTCCGGTACATGGAGCAGCATCCAGACATTGGGATGTTGGGGCCAAAGATGCTCCTTAAAGATGGAACGATCGGCCAGTCTTGTATGCGCTTTCCAAGCGTCGGGAACTTGTTCTGCCGCGCCTTGGCACTTGATCGGCTGTTCAAAGGGTCAGGGTTTTTGGGCGGATTCCTGATGACCGATTTCTTATACGACAGGGTGATGGATGTTGATGTGCTCACTGGTTGGTTCTGGATGGTCCGGCGAGAGGCGTTAGACCGCGTTGGGCTCCTCGATGAGCGCTTCTTTATGTACGGCGAGGACATCGATTGGAGCAAGCGTTTTCACGGGGCTGGGTGGAGGGTGGTTTTCTATCCCGAAGCGGAAGCCGTCCACTACTGCGGCGCAAGTTCTTCCAATGCGCCGACAAGGTTCTACGTTGAGATGAATAGGGCAAACATGCAGTATTGTCAGCGGTACCACAGCAAATTCACGGTCTTCGGGTTCTGGCTCACAACGTGGCTTCATGAGATAATTCGTATCATCGGCTATGGGATAGTATACCTTTTGAATGGAGCAGGGAACCCGGAGGCGGGGTTCAAACTGAAGCGTAGCATAGCCTGCCTTCTTTGGCTTATGGGCCTAAAGGCAGTCAAGGAACGCGGTGCTCAATGAGCGGAACTAGAGAAAACGGGAGAACCAAGAACAAGTATGTCCTAGTAACGGCGGCATACAATGAGGAGGCCTTCATCGAAAAACTGCTTTGTTCCGTTACTTCACAAACGGTATTGCCCATCAAGTGGATAATTGTCAGTGATGGCTCTACGGACGGCACCGACGTGCTAGTCCAGAGGTATGCTGAAAAGTTCAAGTTCATCCAACTTCACAGGATAACTGAGGATCACCCCCGTAACTTTGCTGCTCAGGTACATGCGATTAACACGGGGTTGGCACTTCTCAAGGACCTTGACTACGATTTAATCGGCAATCTGGACGCTGATATTTCCTTTGAGCCTAGCTATTTCTCAGAGTTATTGGAGATATTCCACCGAGATCCAGAACTGGGACTGTCAGGTGGATACATTCAAGAACAGGTCGGTTCAGTATTTCTACCACGCAAGGGGAACACCCCGACGTCTGTTCCGCACGCGGTCCAGTGTTTTCGACGTGAATCCCTGGAGGTATTAGGGGGGAGCTATATACCGTTTCCTTATGGGGGGCCAGATTGGTACGCAGAAGTCTATCTCCGGATGAAGGGGTGGCGAGTTCAGTCTTTCTCTGATTTGAAAGTTTTCCATCATCGACCGACTGGAGCTGCCGCGGGGTTCCTAAGGACTTCGTACCGTGAAGGCTTGATGCATTACTCGATGGGAAGCCACCCAATCTATGAGTTGTTGAAGGCGGGCCTACGGTTACCGGGGAAGCCTTTTGTGGCGGGTGCTGTCGTGAGGCTCTTCAGCTTCATCATGGCGTCTTGCCGAAGAGAACAAAAGTATGTCTCTGATGAATTTATCAAATATCTGAGAAACGAACAGATGAAAAAGGTTTGGTCATTCTTGCGGGGGGAGGGCCATCGATCTCTACCTGGCTCCCAACGGAATTCAGGTAAATATACATAAGTAATATTCTTCTTCTTGGCGCCCATGAATCCAGAAAATTTTACCTCGCAAGCAAGTACTGCGGAGACCGGTATCCTCCCTGTTACCCTTCTCCTGTTAGTGATTGCGAGCGCCCTCCTTCTTATGTTGCCCAGGAAGTACGCTGCACTCCCGTTCCTTCTTGCGTCTGTTTTCATTCCAATCGGGCAGGTAGTAGTAGTAGCCGGGATGCATTTCACCGCATTCCGTATTCTTATTCTTGTGGGCTGGGTGCGTGTGGTTGCCAGTGGAATGCTATTCAATCCTCACAAGGCTGGCTTTACAGTCAACTCAATCGACCGTGCGGTAATTTGGTGGGTCGTCGTGAATGTCATTGCTTTTACACTCCTTTCTCGAGACACCGCGGCATTCATTTATCGTATGGGCTTCGCATATACGGCGATGGGTGTTTATTTCTTGGCGCGCTTCCTTATCCGCGATGGGGATGATGTCGGTCGGGCAATCAAACTGCTTTCATTTAGTTGTGCGGCTATAGCCGTCTTCATGATTCTGGAACAACAATCGGGTCGGAACGTATTCGCAATGTTCGGCGGTGTTCCGGAGTTTACTCAGGTCCGGGAAGGGAGGATCAGGGCTCAGGGACCATTTGCGCATCCTATTATTGCAGGGACGCTCGGTGCAACCCTCTTCCCCTTGTTCTTTGGGATTTTGTGGTGGGCAAAGGAGTCACGAATGGCCTCAACAATAGGGATGGTGGCGGCGTTAGTCATGACCATAACTTCGTCCTCCGCTACCCCCCTTCTAGCCTTAGCAACGGGAATTGTGGCTCTGTTGTTTTGGCCCTTCCGAAACCAAATGCGCCTGTTTCGTTGGGCCATTGTGATTATACTTGTTGGCCTGCATATGGTTATGAAGGCTCCCGTCTGGGCTCTGATTGGTCGTGTTAATGTGGTCGGGGGGTCTAGTGACCATCGCTTTGAACTGGTCAATAAAACCATTTTGCACTTTTGGGACTGGTGGCTGCTGGGCGCAAGAAACCTTGCAAGTTGGGGGTGGTTAATGGACGACGTCGTTAACGAGTACGTTGCTCAAGCTGTCAACGGTGGTCTTCTTGGGCTAATCCTGTTCATCACTATCCTGGTAAGATGCTTTAGATGCATCGGGCTTGCCCGGAAGGTCGCTGAGAGAGACCTGAAACTCGAACTCTATTACTGGGCGTTGGGTGCCTGGTTGCTCGCAAATGTTGTCGCATTCTTCGGTAACAGCTACTTTGACCAGACCATAGTGACGTGGTATATGCTCCTAGCAGTAATCTCAACGGTAACTGTCGTCAGCAACCCTGCGCGCCTTAGACTGGGTAACGTTATGTCTGCTTCTCATGACTTGAAGGGCAACTATGCGTGACCTGGGGTGGTGGATGTCGATGAACCTCTCGCCTGAGAAAGTATTCGCAGCGGATATGAGAGCGGCCTGCCTCAGAGGCGAAGAGAATCGGCCTCCAATCGTGGATTATTTGTAATTCCCATCTGCGAAGGCGAGGTTAACGAGGGAAGCTGGCACTGATACTGAGAAGGCTCTGGGATGACTTATGGGCAACTTACAAGCCTACCAATGCAACGCCCCCCCTCGCTCCGTAGAAGCATTCTCGTGAGCAAGGCTTTTGCTAAGTGAAGAAGGTCTGTGGACTGCTGCCGACCATGCTTCAAAGATGGGGCTGGTGAGTAATCCTCTTCCGAAAGGCTGAGTTGTTCAACATTGTGCCGCCAGTTCGTTTCTTCAAACAGCCGATTCATTTTTAAATCGCAATGAACCAGTCGAACACAAAATGCGGAGATTGGCACGATAGTTGCGTGCTATGGAAAATTATACTTTTAACCACCGCATTTACCTGGGGGACTGATTATGGTGTATAGAATATCCTTCATTTTGGCATTTTTCTATTTTGGGCTGTCCGTGATTCCAGCAGGAGCGTCGCTTTCAAATGTGTATATCGGTCAGACAGCCAAAGGGGCTAATACGGGGGTAGATTGTGCCAATGCGTTCGGCGCAACTTTTTTCAATTCGGCTGGTAATTGGGGGAGCGGAGCGAGTCAGATTGGTCCAGGGACCACGGCTCACGTGTGCGGCGTGTGGACGCTTCCCGCAGGTGGGCAAGCTCTGCAATTTCAAGGCAGCGGGATAGCCGGCAACGTCATCACGCTGTACTTTGAGCCAGGCGCGGTTATCCAAGCCCCCTATTTTGCCTGGTCTCAATATACCAAGACGGGCGGGGCGATCAATCTGAATGGGATGAATCATCTCCTCCTTGATGGTGGCACAACATGCGGCGTGGTGAATCGGGTTGCGATCTTGACGGGGAGTTGTAATGGCGTGATTCGCACCACCGATAACGGCACAAATCTGACCTACCACAACGCCACGACGGGTATTCAGACTCAAGGGGGTGCTTCGACGGATATTGAGATTCGCAACTTCGTGATTCACTTGTATACGCGGGTCGATCCGCACGCGGAAATCCTCCCTGCCGACGGTATCGCCACCTACGGCATGTACTTCACGGGTTCGGCCTGGTCGAATATCAACGTGCATCACAATAACCTCCAAGGACATGGCCGCGCCCTTCTCTTTGATTTTTCAGGGGTCAGCACCAGTAATCTTCAAGTGCATCATAATTATGTGGGGGATATGGGATGGGGCATCACCGTCGCAGGTTACGGCGATGGCTTCAGGGCGGCCAACATCCAGATTTATAACAACGAAATCACCAACTGGTGTAATTGGGTGTCACCAGGCGACCCTAGTAATGGCCTCCATTCCAACGGTATTTATACCTTTGATCTCTGCGCGACGGATGGCTGTACCACGAATGGCGTCGGGGATGCCTCCAGTAATATGTACAACAACTACATTCATGGCGATATGGTCTGTGGGTATACCGGAGCGAGTGCCAGTGGCTTCATTCAAGCCTCGACCCACTCCTATTTCAATGTTTTTAACAATCTCCTTGTATGGGAGCAAGGCCCTAGCGGGTATGAAGCGGGGGAATTCTTTTTCTATTTCCAAGGCTGTAATGCGGAAACCAATCACCTCTGTAGCGGAAGTTTGAACGTCTTTAATAATACTCTCATCGGCAACGCGAATACGGAACTTGTCTATATGGCCCTTGGTCCCACGGTGTCGACGAAAAACAATCTAATGACAACTGGTACCGCCCTGAACTATGGCAGTTGTGGGTTTCATGGGTTCACCGCCGATTACAACCTCGGCTATAACCTCCATGCGAGTCATTGGATCAGTGAGAATTGTTCAGGCAGTACTCTCACCCTTGCGCAATGGCAGGGAACACCCTATCTGCAAGACCTTCATAGCACGACGGGCAATCCGTTGCTCAGTGGTACCTATCAGCTTCAGGTGGGTTCTGCTGCCATCGGCGCAGGCACGAACCTCACGAGTCTCGGCATCGCGGCCCTGAATGTCGATGCGAACGGCGTGGCGCGACCAACAACGGGGCCGTGGGATATAGGGGCGTTCCAATTCAGTTCGAATAACCTGACCCCGCCGAGCGCGCCGTTCAATTTGATAATACAGTAGCCAAGCTGAATCCCTACGGTAGGCTCGATATTTTCGAGAGGTTTTCCTCATTCCTTTAGCCATGGAACCTAGCAAATACATCATGAACTGGAAGTTTCACAATCACATCCAGTGTTTTTGGACAGGAACACTTTGGTAAAAGGCGGCAGTTATTAACACCCTCTATGTTTCATAGTCGCTTGTAATACGCAGCCTGAGTTGAGAGAGGGGGCCAAGGAAACTCGGACAGAGTAATCAGTGGTCGCCTTGCTTCACCACCACCTCCGAATGGTGACGAACCAAAGGAGCGAGGCGATGAAGCGAACGAGACGCAATCACAGTGCGGCATTCAAAGCATAGGTGGCCTTCGCCGTGTTAAAGGGCGCCAAGACGCTGGCGGAGTTTGTACACAATTTGGCGTGCATCCCACCCAGATACGGACTGGAAGCCGCACGTGTTGGGCGGCAAGAAGTCCACGTCGGACGCGCCGGATCTCACGGTCCTCCACGCCAAGGTCTGGCAGCTGGCGCTGGAGCATGATTGTTGAGAAGGGGGGCTCATTAAGCCGGGATGGCTGAGCGCAATGCGATGATTCGTCGAACCCACGCCGTGCCAATGGTGTGGCCGTGACAGCTCCTGGCGCGCTCGCATTCGACCTCGTACGACCAGCCTAGGCCAGTGTCGTCAGCGGATCTGACGCTGATGCCCGGATCGACGAGCGGCATCTAGCCTCTCCGTTTGCCGGAACCAAGATGTTGCGCGACCTGTTGCGGAGAGAAGGTCACAGGATTGGGCGCAAGCGGGTGCATACCGTGATGCCCGCATGGGCATCTAAGCGCTGTACCGCATACCCACTACCAGCCAGAGCCATCCGGCTCATCGGGTGTACCCGTATCTGTTCCGCCATGTGCCGACGGTGGGGTTTCATACGCAGAGCAGCCTGAACCGTACTGGAGTTGGGCCGACAGCTATCGCGGTGTCTGAACTTGCCATGGGTGGCGGATCTTTGGGATCCTTGGTCGCTGGATAATATCCAAATATATTCTTATATATCCTTCCGTTGTGCACCGAAAGCTAGAGATGGCCAGAATGGCCAAGTTGCTTTCGACAGCATCTCTGATCATTATGAATACAACGAAGGCGACGAAAATTCTTCAAGGATAAGATTCCGTGCTTGCGGGCAAAGGAGGTGATCAGTCTCAACAACGGATCCGCTCAAGAGAACTTTCAGGACGAGATTGAGCCGCGAACCGACTCCAACTCTTTCAATCAACGAGTGCTGAACTGGGCCTTATGCGACTTCAATTGATTCGGTAAAGAGCCTGTTACACAAACCCATTGACACCTAAGTATTGTTATGTATAATAGGCGCCCAGAACTTCCTGGAAGGCGACACGATGGGTTACATTTTTTTGCCGTGAGAGCGCGAGCAACTCTCTCTGCTGCCCCCTGCGTTGCAGGACTGGCTGCCGGAAGGCGACCTGGCCTGGTTTCTCCTGGATGCGGTGGCCCAGATGAACCTGACGGCCATGAAGCAGACCTATCGGGCGGATGGCTGGGGACAGGCGGCGTACGAGCCGGCCATGATGGTGGCGTTGCTGCTGTATGCGTACTGCCTGGGAGAACGGTCGAGTCGACGGATCGAGCGGCTGTGCCAGCGGGATGTGGCCTTTCGGGTGATCACGGCCAATCAGGGCCCCGATCACACGACCATCGCCCGGTTCCGGCAAGACCCACGAGACCGAACTGGCCAAGCTCTTTACGCAGGTGCTGCGGCTGTGTGCGGAGGCGGGCCTGGTGAAGGTGGGGATCGTGGCATTGGACGGGACGAAGATCAAGGCCAACGCCGCGCTGGCGTCGAATCGGACGGTCGAGACGATCGCGACAGAG
>Ga0209048_10003051_pt1 | contig 16395 bp, 21 predicted proteins | sample FrelakmetCRP12CR_FD_187146 | JGI IMG/M metagenome (GOLD analysis project Ga0209048, IMG submission 187146) | Freshwater lake sediment microbial communities from the University of Notre Dame, USA, for methane emissions studies - CRP12 CR (SPAdes)... | ecosystem: Environmental > Aquatic >... | reverse complement strand
GACGATCGATCCACTCGAGGAGTAGCTACATATAGCTATCCGGATCAATTGTCAATACCAAATGTAGTGGGTGGCTGGGGAAACAGAGGAAAGCCTGTGGATAACTGCAAAGGATTGGGGAACGCCATTTCTCGAGAATTTAGACCGACTTATCCACAGCGTTTTGATCGAGAATAGACATCATTTTGCCGTCCTATGAATGCCTGCTCGAAAAAAAACTAGAATACACGGCGGCCGAGGGTCAAAATGGCTTCATCCACTCCCTCAACGGGAATGAACCGGTTGCAGACGCCGATGACCACAACACGAGTACCCAGGACAGTGGTTTCGAACCGACTGAGGACCCCCCAATTTTGACGAATAGTGTGAGGACGCACCATGCTATCGAGCAATTCCTGGCTATGCCTGCGAAAAATACTTCTGACCACCGTTCCTTCTCGTTCAGGGGTGGACTGATCCATTCGATCCATAGCCTTGGTGAGCTCGACCTGTAAGAACCTCAGATATTGATCCATTGTGGGATTCGTCAATGCCAGCACAACACTTATGGTCAATGCCGCCACAACTAGGCTCAAACGCAGGAGGCTCATACAAGTTCACGCATTGCTTACAACAGAACCACTACCGCAGCAAACTCCCATGAAAGGGGATTACGGCTTCTTCCTTTGACAAACAACAGCTGCATGATTAGCCTACGCTCGAGAGGTCTGTTGCGGCAATTATTATGCTGCGCACATTGGCTGTATCAGGAGGATTATCATGTTTGTCTGGAGCAAGCGTCTTGTCGCAACCTTGTTAGGATTATTTGTGCTAATACTGGGAGTCTTTCTCCTCAACGCAGCTCCCGACAGTACCAGCGGCCTCAAGATTCATACAACGCGCTGGATGGCCCTCAATTATATCGGCCTGATTGTGTGGGTCTTTGTCTGGATGATCGATCAAGCCCGCATGCGCGGCAAAAATGTATGGATCTGGTTTGTCCCCTTCGTTCTAGCACCCCTTCCGACCTTAATGCTGTTCGTCTTGTTTCTGCAGCGCCGCATCCAATCATCGTAGCTCAGCTGAGCCAGCTCTGCCTTGTAGATCGCGACCGACTTCTTGATGCAACTGCGCCCGGAGTGCCCACACCAGCCAGATACCTGGCAGGGCGACCACAAACGACCAGAAAAAAAATTGTGCCCAGCCGACCATTTCGACCAAGTCGGCCGACGGACGACCGGAGAACACTCGACCGAGCGCTTCCAGGGAGGAGAGCAACGCGAATTGGGTAGCCGTATAGCGATGGTCGCACAGCGACATAATCAAGGCAACAAACGCTGCGGTGCCCATGCCACCGGTCACATTCTCGACGAGAATCGATGTCGTAAGCGCCGCGTAACTCTTTCCCATCCACGCGAGCCACATAAATCCCAGATTTGAGACCGCTTGCAAAAGACCAAAGAGCAGTAACGATCGAACCATCCCGAGCTTGGCCATTGCGATGCCCCCTGCCAATGCGCCGATGAGTGTAGCGCCGAGCCCAAGGCCCTTCACATACCCGACCTCGCTGACGGAGAAGCCCATCCCTCCAATGAGAAACGCCGTTTGAAGCGAGGCCGCGACGGCGTCTCCAACTTTGTAGAAGACAATGAGGGCGAGGAGCCCGACCACCCCTGGACGAGCAAAGAGTTCTTTCAGCGGTCCACCAACAGCGTCTGCCAGACTGGCCGGCGGAACACTTTGCGCGGATAGTTCCGGGCTCACAAAAATCGTGACAACTCCTGTCGCCATTAGACCGGCGAGCAGCAAGTAAGTATTCTGCCATCCAATATGGTCGGCTAACAGAAGGGCGCCGGCACTCGCAACCAATAGTGCAAGTCGATAGCCATTCACCCACACGGCCGCGCCGAAACCCCGTTCTTGCCGTAACAACAGATCCGTTCGATAGGCATCGAAGACGATGTCGAGTGAGGCGGAGAGAAAAGCCACCACGAGGGCCAGAACCCCGAGTATCTCAGGACGATCACCGGGCCCAGTAACTGCCATGGCTGTCAACCCGAGGGCCACGCCAAGCTGCATCACCAGCATCCATCCGCGGCGGCGTCCCAGCCAGGGAGGAACCAGACGATCCATCAGCGGAGCCCATAAGAATTTCAGTGCGTATGGGAGACCGACGAGCGTAAAGATACCGATGGTCTTCAGGTCGAAGCCAACAACGGTTAGCCAGGCTTGCAGCGTTCCCGCGGTGAGGGCCAGTGGCAACCCCGACGCAAACCCCAAGGGCAGCATGATACCGATGCGCCGGTTCGCAAGAGTCCGCAAGAGCGATGGGGTTTTCATCGAGCCCTGTCAGTATGCATGAGGGCGTAGCATACCACTGGAACGGAGGAGAGACTCAGGACAATCTCGAAATCGGTGGACAGGAAGGAGAAGCGAGTCGATCAGGCGGAAAATCATCCCCCTATGCAGGAGTGCACTGAGGCTCAGCAGGGTTGCCCGTTGAACGTGCAGGGCTTATACCGGGAGATATCAAACTCCATGTTTTCTTGATAGATCCGTTCATTGCCATTCACTCCATCCTGTTCTGGATCGTTATACATGGTGTGGTTCCACCAATAGAACAAGGGATAGGCTTCAGTCTGGTACACCGGATTTCCAAAGTTGCTCCTGGCATATTCGTGAACCAACCGGCCGGTGACATAGTCGACGCGGCCATCGTTATGGAGTGAATACAACATTAAGAAGAGCCGAGCCTCGTGATCATAGTGTTCGTCAATCCTTGTCGCAAGATCGGGTTCGATCGGAAGGTTGTCCTTCGTCCACCCTTCGGAGCCAGGGAGGAGGAAAAGAAAAAAGAACGTGAGGATGGAAGCCGCCAACGGGGAAGGTGTCACATCAGTCTCACGATAAAGGGGGCAGCCAACAATGGGAAAGATTCTACCATGACCTCATAAGGCCTTCAACCACGGACAAGTGCACAGGTGAAGTGCTTGCGGGCAAGCCGCGGAAAAACCTTTTCAGCAGAGCGGAAGTTCGATGGTTTGCTCGTTTTGGACAAGGGGAAAACACCCCTTCAGGAGAGCCGAGCGAGACTGGCGGGACGGGCGAGACGAGGTAAGAATTCAACTCTGTCCACGTCGCGCCTGTCTCGCCTCATCTCGCGGTTCACGCGCCACGGCCTGAGGCACTGGCGAACTTGTTTAACATCCTGCTGGAGCGCCTTGATCCTGTCACAAGGATCTCCCTATAATGGCGCGGCTATGATGAAACGTACGGATACCATGAAGATCACATCCGCACCGACTCACGTGCATCTTGAAACCTTTGGCTGTCAGATGAACGAGTACGACTCGGAACTCATTCGCTCGCTGATGAAACAAGATGGATTTGTGTTTACCGACGAGCGAGAACGCGCAGACGTCATTCTCCTGAATACCTGTGCGATTCGCGAGAACGCACACAATAAAGTCTACAAACACCTATCTGAACTGAAGAAACTCAAACGACAACGCCCGCTGGTCGTGGGCGTATTGGGGTGTATGGCGCAAAACCTGAAAGAGGAGCTGACAGAAATTCAGCCGCTGGTCGATGTGCTGGCCGGCCCTGATACCTATCGCCAGCTGCCGATGTTGATCCGCAATGCGATGCTTTCGCAAGAAGAGGGGTGGGATCAGAAGGGACTCGCGGTCGACCTCTCAGAATATGAAACCTATCACGATGTCATACCCGACCGACACGACGGAGTGAACGCCTGGATCGCCGTCATGCGAGGTTGCGACAACTTCTGCAGTTTCTGTGTGGTCCCCTATACACGAGGGCGTGAGCGCTCCCGCGAGCCAGAAGGAATCGTTCAGGAAGCTCGCCGGATCGCCGAGCAAGGATTCAAGCAAATCACGCTCCTTGGGCAAAATGTCAATTCGTACCGATCCGGCGACTGCGATTTTGCGCGATTAATCACGGCCGTCGCGGACGTGCCTGGCATCGAACGCGTGCGATTCACGTCCCCGCACCCTAAGGACTTTCCACTTTCATTATTAGACGTCGTCGTGTCCCACCCCAATATCTGCAAACAGATTCATTTGCCGCTTCAATCAGGCAGCGACCGTATGCTCGCCTTGATGAATCGCACTTATACGACTAAAGAGTATCGTGCCTTGGTCGACCGTATCCGCACTCTGCGCTCTGACATCGTCCTAAGCACCGATATCATTTGTGGTTTCTGTGGGGAAAGCGATGAGGACTATGCCGAGACGTACCGGCTTGTCGAGGAAATGCGGTTTCACTCGGCCTTTATCTTTAAGTACTCTGAGCGAAAGCACACCATCGCCGCGCGAAAGTATTCGGACGATGTTTCCGAGTTGGTAAAGACCGAGCGGGTGACGCGACTCTTCGACCTCCAACGGAACATTTCCTACAAGCGGAACCGGGAATACCTCAAGACCACCCTCCCCATCCTGGTCGAAGGGGATGCCAAAAGATCAGCCGCACAGGGCATGGGAAAGACCGATGGCAACATCACCGTCATCTGGGACAAATGCGCGGTGCCCTCTCAACCAGGAGACATGCTCTCCCTTGCCATCTACGATGCGTCGTCTACCACCTTATACGCAGAACGTCCGCCGCTGAATTGAATCGTTCTTGCCCGCCCTCTCTCTGGAAGCCATTTCGCAGGGTGTTGCTCCAAAAACGAACACTTTTGCACAAGATCTGTTTGCAAATCCCACCGCACCATACGGTTTTCTGAAAATAACGGCGGCCTCATTCGCACCATGATTCGCAAGGGAGCCGGAGCCTTCCTATCCGGAGCCATGGACTAGCTCGACCTCTTGTTACGATATAGTGCAGCATTATCATACGCCTAGACTAATTGGCTCATCTGCCTGTTCTTGTCTCAATCTAATCAGTCCATCCAGTAGCACCCATAATCTCCTGATATCAGTCTAGTACAGCTTTGAGTCTGCCACACCACTAGTAGGGGCATAATCTTTGCTTTGAAACCGAATCACGTACACTTGATTTCACACACTCACTCCTTGGAGACGAGGCATGATCGAGGATCAAGATCAGAAAGTGAAAGAAAAAGCAGATACCTCCATGAGCCTGGAAACCATCATTGCGATGGGACTCTTCGGATGGCTTGCATTGAGCATGACACTGATGGGCCTAGGAGTCTGGTAATCCCTTAAACATACCGACCCTGCGTCTCACCGCGGATGGTCACACACACCCGTTCTGAAAGAATAAGAAGGAGAGCAGTTATGATGAGCTTCCTCACGCTAACGAATGCGCGAAGTCCGATCATGCAGGGCCTTGTTGGGATCGCCGCTCTTACCCTCGTGATCACCGGATGCGCCAGCGGGACAAATCTCGCTAACAATGCGAAGGGCAGCGTCTACTTGGAAGAAGTGACTGATTGGTCGTTTGAAGCCAGCCATCCCGCCGTGATCGATCAACTGACCATCACAAAGATTGTGAAAGGGTTATATAACAATGACAGTCAGAGCGGATCTTCGAGAATGTCCGCTGGTGGCAGCAAGCCGATGAGAATTTTCAGCGATGAGGATGCAGAGTCTCTCTCTCCCCTGCTTGCACAAGGCTTATCAAAGGCGAAGCCCGAACAGCTTGTTGGGTTCCGCGTATCCTCATCGGCAGGGTCAGGCTCTGAACCCACCACGGGCAGTATTTACGTGCAGAAGGGATCGATCTACTTGACCATTGGGAAGGGTGCCAAGCCGACAGGTTTCACACCTGAGTCGGCTGCACGCACGGAGCCAGCACCGGCCTATGCCGCCGGTGGCGCAGTCGGCGCCATGGCAATGATCATCGACTATCATGCACTGGCCAAGGCGCCGATGCCTGCAGCCATGCCGATCGCAAAAGCCACGACATTCACTCCGACCATACCCATGATGGCGGCCGCTCCGGCGAAAGCTCAGACGGTCTCAGACATTGCGGGCCTGCAGGCGGGAGAGGCCGATTTTATGGCTCAGAAACTCGGTGAGTTGGGGAAAGCAAGAGAGACGCTCGCCAAGAAGGATGCCGAAATCAATATGCTTCGCAAAGAATCTGAATGGATGAAGCGCGAATTGCGGGAACGTGACGAAGAAATAAAAGCGATCAAGTCGACCAAGGTATCCGCTAAGCCGGCACCGAAGAAGAAACAGGCGCAGACGACTCAGATCCGCAAGACTGCCTCACCCGACATTCAGTAACTCGGACTGGAGCAAGACCACTTCACTGGACAGGGGCTGTCGGAAATTCATCCGGCAATAGCAGGCATACGTCACATAGGTATCTTGCAGACAGTATCGCGCCAACTCAAGCCCTTGTCCCTTCCCCCACATCTCAGCCACCTGCGATCCGCTTCCTGATTTAGTTTCGACATTTAATGCTCTCGCCAGCACGTCGAGTTTCACCCACCCACGCGTATCCCAATTGCTCCAGACCGCCATCGTGTCGTAGACCGGCTCCGTGCGGAACTTGGCAAGGTTGACGTCCAGGCTCGGCTTGACCTGGTGGATGATCGATCGCTTCTTAATGAACGGAAGGTCGAAGCCGAGACCGTTATGAGTGATGAAGAGCGACGGACGGTTCTGAGCTAAACGGCTCCAGAATTGTCGCAGCAGCTCCCGTTCATCCCCGCCATACCAGGCCACCGACCCACGCGGCTCGAGCTGGTCAGAAAATTCCAACAGCCCGATACAGACGATCTGACTGAACGTGCCGTCGAAGGCCGACTTCGCATATTGCTCATCCTCGACGCGTCGTTGGGCATCGGCAGCCCCTGCCGTGAACAAATCGTAGCCCTCGCCTGCTGGCTCAGATGCGCTGGTTGCCGAAAGCTTCCCCACCAGCCGCTCCCATTCCTCCCGAGGCGTTTGAATGGTCTCAATGTCCAGGACAACCTTCATGAAGCCTGCCCCATGGTCAGCCGCCGTAATGCCTCGATGATGGGACGGTCCGCTGGGGGAAACTGAAAGTCGACTAACTCGTGCGGCCAGACCCATCGAATTTCCGCGCAGTCGATCGCTGTGGCATGCCCGGTTTCGATCCTGCAACGGAAGAAATGCAGCTCCACAGTTTTCTCCACATACTCATGCCGAATGATCTGAAAAGGGATCGGTACGTCGATACGAATCCCCAGTTCCTCCAACAACTCTCGCCGCAGACATTCTTCTAATGTTTCGCCCGGCTCGCGCTTCCCTCCTGGAAACTCCCAGAAGCCCGCCAAGTGAACGCCCGGTTTACGTCGGGCAATCAAGTAGCGGCCTTCACCATAAACAAGACCGGCAGCGACTTCAATGACCTTCATGCCGCTCCGACGCTCCTCCCTACTTCTGATCAAATGGGTAGGTCTTGCAAAATGATTTCATCGGGCATTGCCCACAGGAGGGATTTCTCGCCGTGCAGCAGGTCGCCCCAAAGTCCATGATCGCCTGGTTGAAGTCATAGCCCTTCCCTCTTGGAATTAAGGCTTCCGACAATTGCCAGAGCTTCGCCTTCTGCGTCTTGGGATCGCCCTTTGCCATGAACACCCGATGAAGGACCCGAATCACATTTGTATCCAGGATCGGCGCATCTTCGTTGAACGCGAACGACCGAATGGCACCGGCCGTGTAACGCCCGATTCCCTTGAACGACAGCAATTCCTCCGCATTGCTCGGAAGTTGGCCCCCATACCGCTCCACTGTCTCGCACGCGATACCATGTAGTCGCTCAGGCCGAATGTTATAGCCCAGCGGATACCAGGTCTTCTTCACATCGGAGACCGGAGCATCAGCCAACTCTTCAAAACTTGGATAGCGGTCCAGAAACTCGTGGTACTTCGGGATCACCCGATCGACCTGAGTCTGCTGCAGCATCACTTCAGAAACCAGAATGTGATAGGGGTCGGAGGTCTTTCGCCAAGGCAGATCCCGGCCATGCTTCTCGTACCACTTCAGCAAACGAGTTTGAAAACGGCGCTTCTTCGAGGCATCGAGGCCGGGGGACTTCTTCGAGCTCTTCTTCTTGTTCTTGCGCTGACCGGTTGATTGAGAGCCAGAGGTGGTGGGCATTCCAACGTCAATCCAATAGCGGCATTCTAGAAGTGCGTTTATCGAAAATCAAATGCAAATCAGGCAGAGCACGTGCTTCCAGTCGATATACCAAGAGGCGCCGCTCCACGAGGCCACTCCTAGGCTACTTCGGAAGCTGCCCCGCTGTGATTGCCAAGACGGTCACGTCAAAGTGTAACGTCTTCCCTGCGAGTGGATGGTTAAAATCGAGCACCACGGTGTCCGCTTTGATTTCTTTTACCCGAGGGAACGCAGCGGATCCATCGGCAGCCTGCCCTTGGAGTTGCGCACCCACTTTCTGCGCCGCGGCCGGGATGAGTTCCTTCTTCACCTCTCGGATGGCCTGTGGATCAATCGGCCCATAGCCATCCGCTGGAGAGACGGCGACGTGCTTGTGCTCCCCTTTCTTCATTCCCTCCATGGCCATTTCTAGCCCGGGGACGATCTCATGCGCACCCTGCGTATAGGTCATGGGTTCCTTGCCGACGTTGGATTCGAGCACGGACTGATCGTCGAGAGTCAACGTGTATTCCAACAAAACGGCACTCCCTATGGAAACTGTCGCGTTGTCGTCAGATATGGAAGACTCGGCCCCGACCGGCGAACCCATGAAGGCCCAATAGAGCACGCAAGCAGAACAGACACCTCTCAGGAATGCCAATCGATTCATCGCTCGAATCCTCCATGCGGTTCGGCTGTGATCAGTGCGGCTGGAAAAGGTCGCGGGACGGGAAAAATACGGATGTCGATCGATTCCCGCAATCAAATATGACGAGGATTTTTATCACAGTCTGCATGCCCTTACCACTCTGCGCCAAGTCGATCGACAACGATTTGATGCACCACAGCTGATGGCCCGAGCCTGGCCAAGTAGATAGCAGTCTCGGCGATGTCATAGGGATCGATCTTCTCGTTCCGCAGAACCTCTTTGGACGAGGCGTCGATCAACTGATCGGCGACGCCGGCAGGACAAATCGCGCTCACCTTGATGTGAAAGGGGCGGCCTTCATCGGCCAACGATTTCGTCAAAGCCATGACTCCATGTTTGGAAGCACTATAGGCTCCCGTACCAGCCCAGGCCTGCACTCCGGCGACACTCGACATATTAATGATCAAACCCCCGCCCTGCTTTTTCATCTGGGCGAATCCGGCCCGGCAACAGAAGAATGTTCCCCGGAGATTCACGTTCATAACCGAGTCGAATGCTTCAGTCGTCGTCTCCGCGAGCCTCCTGCCGCCGAAGATACCTGCATTGTTCACGAGAATATCCACATGCCCGTATCGTGCCACCGTCTCCTCAATGAGCCGCTCGATCTGGCCCTGATCCGTCACGTCTGTCTGAATCGCCCAAGCTTCCCCACCCTTTTGTTTGATCTGCGCCACGGTCTCCTCACAGAGCGCCATCCCTCTGGCCGTCACCACCACCGTCGCCCCTTCCTCTCCAAACCGTAGCGCGATGGCTTTTCCGATTCCGCTGCTGCTCCCGGTCACAATCGCGACTTTATGCGCAAGCCGATTCATGGCTGTATGTCCTCCCCCTTTATTGGAACGCGTAATCTCCAAAGATCTCTATTTCTTTGACAACCACCCGTTCACCAATTAGCCTTTGGGTAAGCGAAGGCATAGTCAGCGGGAGCGTCATCGCCGACGGTCTTGCGAACCGGATACCCTCTGAGGGCACCAATATGACAGAGCAGAGGCAGCACGCTCGCTATCAGGTTGAATTCCCTGCAACGTTCGCAGGCGATCATGCCGGGATAGGGATCGTATACAACCTCGGGATGGGTGGCTGCAAGGTCGTCAGCGATCTTGCAGTGAAGACTGGGGCCCTCCTCACAGTGCACCTTCAGATTCCCGAACAAACTCTTTCCATCACCATTCGAGCCGCCACAGTCCGTTGGAGCATGGAGTTGGAATTTGGGCTGGAGTTTTTGGGCATGCAGGAGCTGGAGCGCACCCGCCTCGAGCAATTCCTGGCAACCCAAGTGAACATCGCCGCGTAGGAGCCTCTCAGAGCACAGCTATGGTCACCAGAAAGCATCCCAGATTTCCCGTGTCACTCTCCAGCACTTTAGTGCACCAGAATCAATTCCGCCATGCCGGCTCCGTCCGAAACCTTTCTGCTAAGGGATGCCGCATAGACAGTATCATCAGCCCCTTTACCGGCATGCAGCTTGCCATGCAGTTGCATATTCCAGGTGAGCCCCAGCCGATCATGATCGACAATGCCACCGTACGCTGGTCCGGTTCCGCCGGCATCGGCCTAGAGTTCCTGACGATAGCCCCATCACATCAAGACCGACTGGACCGCATGATCCAGCAACTCCAGCCTAAAACTGTGCCTCAGTAGGCGACCTTCTCTCTAGTTGCATTTTAGGTAGTCGCCTCCGTATCCTCCGTCTTCATGGACTTCTCCCGACTTTCCCAGGAACAATTCAAAGCACTCGTGCACGGCATCGTCGACGATCGCCTGCGCGAGTTACTGGGCGATCCTGACCTCGGGCTCCAGCTTGGCGATGGCCTGCGCGCCCGGCTGAAAGAGTCCTTGTCCAGTACGCAAAGACTGTCCGGCGAGGAAATCGCCGATCAGCTCGGTCTACGCTGGTAAGGACGCCATGGCCTGGTATCGTCTCGCCTATCGCCCCGCCATCCTCCAAGACCTTGCGAGCCTTGAGCCGTCCCTGGCACAGCGACTCTTGGACAAGACCAAATGGATCGCCTCCAACATCGATAACTTGCGCCACGAACCGATCGCGCCGGACCTGCCGGGCCTTTCCAAATATGCGGTCGAGGACTGGCGAATTTTCTACTCCATTGACCAGGATGATCACCTCGTCGATATTCACCACATCGTTCGCCACAAAGAGCTCCGCTCATGATTGCCGTCACCGTTGCCGCCATCGCAAAGCTGAAAGCGATTCAAGTCAATCATCCCGAGGATCCGGTCGTCAGGATTTCTGTACGCGACCTGGACGAGTCACGCTTAAGCTTCAGTATCACGTTGGACGCGACCACCGAGCCTGACGACGACGTTGAGCAGGTTGATGGCCTCACTATTGCGGTTGATCAGCGGAGTGCGACACGGATGGAAGGCGTGACTCTAGACTACACTGAGGCCGACGGGTTTCGCTTTCTACACGATGGCGAGGGCCACAGCCTGCCGCTTCTCACGATTCCCACACTCAATTAATGTAGATATCCAGCAGGTCGTGGAAAACCCATTTCGGCAACTGAGAATTTGGGTGGCCAACACGTCTAGAAGAAGTGGAGAACCGATTCGCAGGATACTCAAAAAGGCCGTCCAGCAAGCCCGCAGCGAGTGAAGAGCCGATGTGTGCCCTCTGGGGTATGTTTTGAGGATCTGAACGATGTAAGAACGAAACTGGACGGACTTTTTCAGTATCCTGCTAGCCGTTAGGTGAGTCGGTCCGGCAACGTGGCAACATGCACCTGAAACTCACCCTGTGTCACATCGTCAACATAGCGACGAAGAGCATCCTTGACGACGGGAAACGCGATCTGGTCCCAGGGAATTGCGGAGAGTGAGAATAACTGCACCTCGAGGCTCTCTTCACCCGCCCCGAAATCCGGCGAGCGCATCGGTCCGCGGAATACCAGGTACGCCTGGCCGATGTGAGGGAGACTCAGGACCGCGAAGAGGCAGATACGCTCCACCTGAGCCTGGGCTTCCTCCAATGTCTCGCGAACGGCGGCCTGCTCGGTGCTCTCACCGATTTCCATGAAGCCGGCCGGAAAGGTCCAGAGACCGGACTTGGGTTCGATTGCACGCCGGCAGAGGAGAATTTGGTCGCCCCACTCCGGAATGCAACCTGCGACGATCTTCGGATTATGGTAATGAATGGTTTGGCATGAGTCGCAGACGAACCGCAGACGATTGTCGCCGGTGGGAATTTTCTTCGTAACAGACGTGCCGCAGACGCTGCAATAGTTCATAGGATAGTGACGCGTGATGAGAGATGCGTGACGAGCGAGAAAGAAAGGGCTCGCGTGTCTCGCCCTCCCGCACATATCGCAAAGCGTGATAAGAGCATGGATAGCACAAAACTACGGTTCTTTGCACCCTGCCCGCATGGGCTGGAAGGGGTTCTCGAACAGGAACTCCACGACCTTGGCGTGCCTATAACCACGAAGACAGACGGCGGGATCGCCTTCCTGGCACCCTGGGCCACCATGTATTGGGTGAACCTCAAGAGTCACATTGCCAGCCGCGTACTCTGGGAAGTCGGACAGGCCCCCTACCGCTCGGAAGACGATGTGTACCGCGCGGCCTATCGCCTCCCCTGGCCAGACTGGTTCACGTCGTCACAGACCATCAAGGTGAAAGTCAGTGCGCGCCGTTGTCCACTCACCAGCCTGGACTTCGTCACCCTTCGCGTGAAAGACGCAGTCTGCGATAAGTTTATGGCGGTGCGCCATAAGAGACCGAATGTGGATACGCATCACCCGAACCTCCGGATTGACGCCTTTCTCGATGAGTCAACGGTGACCTTCTACCTGGACACCTCCGGTGACCCGCTCTTCAAACGAGGTCATCGTGTCCTGTCCATCGAGGCACCGTTGCGAGAAAATCTGGCGGCTGGCTTGCTGCGACTGGCCGGCTGGACGCCCAAAGAGGTGCTGCTCGACCCCATGTGCGGGGGCGGAACGATCCCTCTCGAAGCGGCGCTGATGGCGCGCCGGATCGCGCCAGGACAGTCCAGGTCATTCGCATTTGAGCGCTTGATTGTCCACGATCCCAAACGCTGGGGCCATCTGCGCGAAGCCTCCCGGCTTAAACAACTGGCAGAGGTGCCGGCTGCCATCTATGCCTCCGATCAGGATCCTGCCGCGATCAAGATCGCCCAGCGAACGTTTCAGGGGGCAGGGGTCGCGTTCGATATCCGCCTGCGGCAGAGCAACGTGCTGGACCTCGAGGCTCCGTCTGAACAAGGCGTGATATTAATCAATCACCCCTATGGAGTCCGGCTCAGCCTGCCCGAGGAACTTGATGCGTTCTATCCCCAGCTAGGCGACTGGTTGAAACAGCGATTCAGCGGATGGCGGGCCTATATCTTTACCGGCGATTTGCGGGTCCCCAAGTTGATCGGCCTCGCGCCATCGAAACGCATTCCACTCTTCAATGGCCCGCTGAAATGTCGCTTGTATGAATTTCAGATTGTGTCGGGATCGATGCGCAAGACGATTCCAGAACCCGATACCAAAGAGTGACGCCTTTCCCTATACTGGAGACTCAGACCATGAATCGAGCCCTGCCGCTTCTCTCCAGTCTGCTCCTCCTCTTGTGGCTCCCCGGTTGTAGTGCCGTGCAAGGTTTCTTTGCGTTGATTGGCCCCCCTCCTACTGCCAGCAGCCACATGCGCCAATCGGTGCTCGATCGGCTGGCCCCTGCCGTTCGCAAGGACTTCGAGCAACTCACCGGATCCCATCACACCGACCTGCTCACCGCGCATAAGGCGGTCGAGAAAATCCCGGCGCAATTCAAACGTCGCTTGGCGGTCAAGGCCCTCAAACAGCCCTGGGATGGTCTGACGGATTTGGAGCACCAGGGACTCTTACTGGCCGAAATCGCAGAAGGAGGGGCTGTCAATCTTCCGGCCCTCCTCGATGTCCTGGAAGCCGGCATGGACCGCACCTCCACCTTCTATAAGCCGGTTCCTCTGCCGACAAGCTCTTCACGCGAAGACCTCCTGGCCTTCATGGCCGGAAGCTTGGAGCAGGCATCGCTGCACCGGGACAAAGCGCTGACGAATCTGACCGAGACAGAACGGCACTTCCTGTTTATACATGCACGATCGATGGCGGAACACTTCAGCCCGCAGATTTCGAGCCTTTCGGATCAGACGAGCGCACGAGTCAAAGCCGATCTCCGGTTTGCCGAACTACTTGAGGAACAGGTGGATTATGCCAGTCTCATTGCAGCGGCCCAAGTGCTCGCCCGCCTCGCCAATGAGCGCTGGCTTCACCAGGTCGCCACGGCATGGACGAAACCCCTGCCAGCTTCCGACGTTCCTCCCGGCGTGACGGGCGACGTCCTCTTGGTCCAGGAGACATCTTACGGACTGATCGTCATTGGTGGCCCGGGACCGAATACCTATGAGTTGGATAAGCGGTTCGGTCTGGTTATCGATGTGGGCGGCAAGGATCTCTATCGTGGCATGATTGCTTCATCTGCAGACGAGGATCAAGGTAATGCCGTCGTCATCGATCTCAACGGAGACGATACCTATGACGGGGCTCCGCTCGGACTGGCAACCGGGCGGCTGGGGGTGGGGCTGTTAATCGATCACTCCGGCGACGATGTTTACCAGCTCGGCATGGGATCGGGAGGCGCTGGATTCGGGGGACTCGGGATCTTGTTCGATGCGAAGGGCAACGATGTCTATATGGGCAACCGCCTGACCCAGGGCGCGGCCATTGGAGGGCTCGGCCTTCTGCTCGATGCGGCAGGGAATGACCGCTATACGAGCCATGGATTCGCTATCGGATTCGGCGGCCCTTTGGGTGTCGGAGCCGTCATCGATATCACCGGTGACGACCAGTATCAATGCGGTGGCACCTATCCCAGTGCATACAATGCGCAGGATGCCCCCACAGGGAAGCCGGGCGATCTCCTGTATCAGTACGACTGTTTCGGACTGGGTGCCGGGGCGGGACAACGGATTCTCACAAAGAAATCGGAGTGGCAAACCTATAACCTGGCCGGCGGCTGGGGACTCTTGCTGGATATCGAAGGTCGGGATCACTACGACAGCGCCAACTACTCGCAGGGACAGGGCTACTTTTTCGGCGCAGGGATGAAGTTGGACTTGGACGGCGACGACGAGCACCAGGCCGCTCGCTTTGGGCACGGCGCGTCCGCTTATTTCGGAGTCGGCCTCTTCATCGATCATCATGGAGACGATCACTATGGCTCCTCCGGCCCTTTCAACAACGGCGGAGCTGCCTGGGACAGTAGCGTGAGCCTGATGATCGATGCCGGCAAGGGCCGCGACACCTATGCCTTTGACCGCTCGACCGGTCTTGGTCGAGCCGACCACTCAGGTTGGGGACTCTTCATCGACGAGGGAGGGGCAGACCAATACAACGCCAAATCAGGCTTCGGAGACTCCTCGGAGAAGAGTGTGGCCGGTTTCTTCGATCTCGAGGGCAGGGATTCCTATACACTACCACCTGATTCATCGATACCGCCCGATACTCGTCCCGGTAATGGAAGACTCTATTCCTCTCCTCAAGGTGGAGTCTTCGTCGATCGCTGAAGGGGCCAGATCACGGGTGATCCACGCGATTACCAATACTTACAACGGCTCCGTCATCCCTCCCCTTGACTTGTGCTCTATGGAAGCTATCTAGCGCTCTATAACGCACATCTAGTGTCTTTTCACCGACCGAGCGAAGGGATGCTTCCCCATGAATAACGAGACACTGGCCGTAAAACTACCGGTCCTCCCGATTAAACGCACCGTACTGTTCCCTGGGATCATGATGCCCTTGACAGTCGGACGTGAACGATCGATCGCTGCCGTGGAGGCGGCGATGAAAACAGAAGATAAGACGATTCTGGTGGTCGCGCAGCGCGACCCCCTGACGGAAGAACCGGGGCTCGAAGAGCTCTACACGATAGGCACTAAGGCCATCGTGAAACAGGTCGGGCGATCAGAAGACGGCACGATCCATGCGCTCGTTCAGGGGCTCGAACGAGTTGCGTTGCTTAAAGTCGAACAGTCAAAGCCATTTCTTTTCGTTCAGGCTCGGCGACTCGATGGCCCGGCGGATCAAGGCACCGAGGTGCAGGCCCTCCATCGGGCCATCCAGGGATTGGTCACCGATCTTCCTCGATTGATTCAGGCCCCCGGTATTCAGGAAGCAGCGGCGGCCTTCAGTAACGAGGATAATCCCGTCGCGTTGGCCTATCGCGTGGCCTCTCTCCTCAATCTCACCGTGCAGGACGAACAAAAGCTGCTAGAAAGCTCCTCCACGATCGAGCTGCTGCGATCACTATATGGATCGCTCTCGAAAGAAATTCAGATACTGCAGCTGCGGGACAAGATCACCAGCGAGGCGCAAGCCAAGATCGGCAAGACCCAGCGCGAATATGTCCTGCGCGAACAATTGAAGGCGATTCAAGAGGAACTCGGCGAGGGCGAGGGAGAAGAGAACGAGATCACCGAGCTCAAGAAGCAGATTCAGGAAGCCGATCTTCCTGACCATGTGCGAAAGGAAGTTGAGCGGGAGGTCGCCAGATTGGCGAAGGTGCCACCCTCCTCGCCTGACCATCAGGTCCTCAGGACCTATCTCGAACTGGTGCTTGAGCTCCCCTGGAAGAAGGCCTCGGAAGACC
>Ga0209048_10003050_pt1 | contig 16396 bp, 14 predicted proteins | sample FrelakmetCRP12CR_FD_187146 | JGI IMG/M metagenome (GOLD analysis project Ga0209048, IMG submission 187146) | Freshwater lake sediment microbial communities from the University of Notre Dame, USA, for methane emissions studies - CRP12 CR (SPAdes)... | ecosystem: Environmental > Aquatic >... | reverse complement strand
GCGACGGTGCAACGCCCACCTTCCGCAGGTCGGCCAGCATCTCCGCCGTCTTGACGGCGACGGAGACGGTGTCGAGGACCAGCGCATCGTCGACCTGGGTGAGGCCGGCCCGTTGCGCCAGCGTCGCGAGGAACGCCGGGGCGGGAACGATCACCGACGCGCCGTCGGCCACCGCCTTCGCGGCGGCCTCCCTGAACTTGGCGATCAGCGGCCCGGGCGCGACCAGCGCCGTGGCGATCTCCTCCTCCGATGCCCGGACCATGTACGGTCCCGGCAGATACCGGCTGGCCACGCCGTAGCGCTCGACCTGCTCGCCGTACACCTCGCCGAAGGCCGGCGAGCTGGTGACGACCGCGAACAGCCGTCCCATCGTCATCGCCGTGTGGTACGAAGCCTCGCTGATGCCGACCACCGGGATGTCGAGCATGCTCTTGGCTTCGGCGAGGCCGGGGTCGAGCGTGCAGCCGATGACCACGGCGTCGTAGCCGTCGTCCTGCGCGCGCAGCATGTTCCGCAGCGCCTGCGCGTTCTGGTAGTACTGCAGCGACTTCCAGTTCTCGACGTCGCGCACCATCACCGGGATGCCGGTGACGTGCACCTCGGTGTCGGCGCGCACGACGTTGCGGCACTGCGCCTCCAGCGTCCTGCCGTACTCGTCCCAGACGGGCTCGTACCGGTAGGCGCTGGAGCTCTGGTACCAGATCTTCATTTTCGATCCTCGGTGGTCCGTCCTGGTCTCGTTCGTTGCGGCCCGGTGCCGGACGATCCGCTGCCGGCGGTCGCGCGGTTGCCCCGGCTACGGCGAAGTCGCCGCCGGTTCGAGCAGCCTGCACCAGCATCCGCCTTCGCCGCAGCCCTCGCTGCCGAGCGATGCCTGCGCCACGCGGCCGTGCTCGATCGCGACCGGCAGGTCGTGGCCCGGATAGAGCGTGAACCTCGGCGCCGACTGCAGCATCCGCTTCAGCGCCGCCTTCTCGGAGCGCCGCGGCACGACGAAGTTGGCCGACGTCACGGGATCGGCGTCGAGCGTCGTGGGTGCGATCAGCTGGAAGCGAACGCTGTAGACGAGGTCCCCGCAGAAGCAGGCGAGGCCGTCGGGTGTGTCGACGTACACCAGCATCGAGCCTTCCGTGTGGCCCCCTGCCGCGGCGCAACGGATGCCGTCGACGACCGGCTCGCCGCCGGTGAGCTCGAGGTCGAGGAGCCGCAGCGCCCCGCGCGTGTGCAGCCGGTCGATCATGTGCTTGATGTCCTCCGGCGGGTACGAGGGCCCCGAAAGCCCCGAGGCGGCGTATTCGAGCTCGCGGCGATTGACGACCGCCGTCGTCGCCATCGGGAACACATCGGTCTGGCCGGCATGGTCGATGTGCAGGTGGGTATGCAGCACGTAGCGCACGTCCGCCGGCGCGACCCCGTGCGCGGCGAGCTGGCGCACGAGGCGCTGCTCGGGCCGCTCGATGCCCGCGGCGCTGTCGCCGAGCCGCTTGAGGATGTCGGGATGGCGGAAGCCCGTATCGATGACCACCGCCTCGTTGCCGCGCAGCAGCAGCCAGCTCTGCACCGGCACGCGGACGAGGCCGTTGCCGCCCGCGTTGGCGATCATCCGCCGGCGGTTGAGCTCGACCTCGCCCAGCAGCAGCGTCTTGACGGTCCAGCTCATCGCGGCCTCCTTGCGATGCCTGCGTTGTGTGGAGGTCGAGCGTCGGCCGCCGCAATTGCGCGGCGACGCGCCCTGCGGGCCTGGGCTTCGCCCGCCGCGCTCATGCGTCCCCCTCCTTCAGTCCCAGACCCAGCACGCCGGGATTGAGCGTGTGCTTCGGATCGACGACGTCCTTCAGCTGCTCCAGCACGTTCCACGCGGTGCCGCCCGCGAGCGCCTCCGCGAACGGGTAGGCCTTCGCCCACTGCACGTGCAGCGAGCCCATGTCGCGGAACATCCGGGTGAGGCGGTAGCGGAAGTCGATCGCCGCCGCCGTGCGCTCGGCGTTCTCGTCGATGCCGCTGGTCGCCGCGCGCCGGTCCTCGGTCGCGTAATGCATGCGGTAGGGCCCGAGCGGACGGCGCCAGAAGACGACCGGCTCGATCCCCCAGAAGTGGCCGTGGAGCAGCGAGTTGCAGGCCACGCGGATGCCGTGCCGGTCGAGCAGCGGCTTGTTGTCGGCGACGAACGCCTCGAACGCGCGCATCGCGACGACCGCCTTCGACGCCGGGAACTTGGCGTTGATCGGAAAGTTCACCTCGCCTTCGCGGTTGGCCATGATCTCGCCGACGTTGATGTAGGGTCCGTAGCGCAGCCCGAACGGGATGGTCGTCGGCAGCGGCCGCCCGCCGTAGCGCCGCGTGATCTTCGCTATCCGCTTCTCCACGCGGTCCGCGGCCGCCTGGTCGGCCGCCTCGGCGATGTAGTACATCGCGTTGGGCAGCCCCTTGAGGAAGCCGAGCCCCGACGGATGCCACGCGCGCAGCAGGTTGCGGCAGGCGCGGACCTTGTTCGGGTTGTCGGCGAGGAACTTCCTCACCATCCGCCGCGTTTCCTCCTTCGGCGGCGACGGGTGCTGCGCGTACTCGTTGACGAAGTAGCCGTCGAAGGCGAAGGCCTCGGTGTGCAGCCCGCTCTGCGCCATCGCCGCCTGCGCCTCGGCGAGCGCGATGCGGTCCGCGAACGTCACGCAGCCGAAGGACATCTTCGGCCAGGGCTCGAGCAGCAGGTGCACCTTGGTCTTGATGCCGAAGGCGCCGGAATCGCAGAGGAACATCCCGGTGAGGTCGGGGCCGTTGTAGCGGTAGAAAGGCGCGGTGCCGCGCGTCGCCGACGAGCCGGTGGTGAGGATCCGGCCGTCGCCCAGCACCACCTCGAGCCCCAGCACGTGCTCCGCGAGCGTCATCCGCCCCATGCCGGTGGCGTTCTGCGACAGCCCGCCGCCGACGGTGGCGAAGTTGCCCGACAGCGTGCCGAGATAAGGGACGCGCAGGCCGGTGTCCTGCAGCGCCGCGCGCAGCTGCGCCCAGGTCACGCCCGTTTCCAGCGTCACGTAGCGGTCGACGGTGTTGACCTCGATGATGCGGTCGAGGCCGGTCGCGTCGACGATGACGGTCTCGGCGCGCACCGGCACGTGGCCCTTCGTGTACGACATGCCGCCGCCGCGAGTGTTGACGGCGATGCCGGCGCCCGCTGCCGCGGCGACCACCGCGGCCACCTGCTCGACGGTCGTCGGCTTCACCACGGCGAGCGCGACGGCGCCGGGCTCCTCCGAGAAATCGAGCGAGTAGAACCGGCGCTGCTCGAAGGAGGTGAGGACCGCCTCCGCGCCGACGATGCTGCGCAGCCTGGCGATGAATGGCGTTGCCCCGGTGCTTGTCCGCTCGACGGTTTCGGTCTCGATCATTCTCTCCTCCTCCCTGGTCAACGATCGCGTACGCCCGCAGGCCCCGACGCAAAGCCGGCGGCGCTGCGTTGCATCAGGCCACCCGCTCCAGCTTGCCGCTGACGATCCAGTCCCTCAGCACCGCGCGCTGCACGCGGTTGGTCGCCGTCAGCGGAAACTGCGGCGCCTGGTAGACGGCCTTGGGGATCTTGAAACCCGACAGCGTGGCGCGCAGCTCGCGCAGCACCTGCGGCCAGTCGGCGTCCGAGGCGCCGACGATCACGGCGGCGGGCACCTCGTCGAGGCGCGCGTCGGGAACGCCCAGCACGCAGACGTGCTGCATGCCCGTCGCGTCGCGGATCGCCTGCTCGACCTCGGCCGGCGCGAGGTTCTCGCCGCCCACGCGGATCAGCTCCTTCAGCCGCGCGATGTAGCGCAGCGTGCCGTCCTCGCCGACCGTGCCGAGATCGCCGGAGCGCAGCCACCCGTCCCGCGTGAACGCTTCGGCGTTCGCCTCCGGCCGGTTGAAGTAGCCGGGCGTGACCGTGATCCCCTTCATCTGGATCTCGCCGACCGCCCCGGGGCCCAGCGGCTCGCCCGTGTCGGGCGCGCCGATGCGCACCCGGTTGCCCGGCTGCGGCCGGCCGTTCGCCGACAGGCGCTGCTCGAGCGGATCGTCGGGAAACCACATCGTGAACTGCCCCGCGGTCTCCGTCATCCCGTAGATGTTCGAGATGCCGGCGAGGCCCAGCTCGTCGTGCAGGCGGCGCAGGTACTCGGGCGTGCCGAGGTCGTGCGCGACCTTCATCGTGGCGAGCTTCGGCCGCGCCCGCTCCGCCGAGAGCGCGAGGACGTCGCGGAAGTAGATCATGTGCGAGACGTCGCACCGCTGCCGCTGCGTCTCGTCGAGGAAGCGTTCGGGATCCCACGCCGAGAATGCGTTCAGCGTGCAGCCGGCCGTCAGGCACACGGTGATCGCGTGCATCGTCCCGCTGCAGTGGAAGAACGGCGCCGCGCTGATGAAGCGCGACGACGGCGTGAGGCGCTGGCAGCGCGCGACGTAGGCGGCCGTCTGCAGATAGGCGCGGTTCGTGAGCAGCACGCCCTTGGGGCTGGCCGTCGTGCCCGACGTGTACTGGATGCACAGCATGTCCGCGATGTTGGCTGCGCGCGGCGGTGCCTCCCCGGCGACGCTGCTCACCGGCCAGTCCGACGGCGCGGCGTCGTCGGAAGCGGCGATCGCGAGCAGCCCGGCATCCGGGCCGCCGGCGGCGGCGAACAGCTCGTCGAGATAGTCGCGGCCGCGGTAATGGTGCGTCGTGATGACCACCCGCGCCTGCGCATCGCGCAGGATGGAGCGGCATTCCGGTGCGGTAAGGCGCGTGTTGACCGGCACCGAGACTGCGCCCAGCGCGTTGCACGCCAGGAACGAAGCGACCCAGGCGAACGAGTTCTGCAGCCAGAGGCCGACGCGATCCCCCGGCTGCACGTGCCGCGCGAGCGCCCGCGCCACGGCGTCGACGCGCCGCTCGAGCTCGGCGTACGTGAGCGCGACGCCGTCGATCCGCAGCGCGGCCTTGTCCGCGTAGTGAAACGCGTCGTGCCGCAGCAGGTCGATCAGCGCCAGCGAGTGCGTGTCGGGCACGGGCTTCAGTCGTCCGCGGGCAGCTGCACGGTGTCGAACGCCGGCTTGCGCACGAATGGATACGGCACCGGGGGTCCGCCGCGCACCGGCAGCACGCCGATCGCGTACCCCGCCGTCGAGACCTTGTCGTTCTGGTCGGTCAGCGCCACGCGCAGCGTGACGAAGCCGAGGCCGTCGACGACCTCCTTCGCCACGACGTCGGCACGGCCGCGGATCGAGTCGCCGGCCACGTCCATCTTCTTGTAGCGGAAGCGGATCTTCCACAGCCAGCCGTCCGGGCCGAGGCTGTCCTTCACCAGCTGCGCGAGCACGTGCTGCTTCCACGAGCCGTTGATCAGCACGTCGGGCAGCCCGTCGTGGCCGGTGGCGAACCGGTGGTCGTAGTGGATGCGGTGGAAGTTCTCGACCGCCGCCGACCAGCGCATGATGTGCGCGGTCGTCATGACGCCCTTGTCCAGCGTACCGAGGCAGCTGCCGACCGCGATGTCGTCGAAGGCGAGCTTGGCCATGATCGCTAGCGCCAGATCAGCGTCTGGCGGTTGATCGCCAGGAGCTCGCCGGTTTCGGTGGTGAATTCGGTCTCGATGGTCGTCAGCAGCATCGCGCCGCTCTTGCCCTCCTTGAGGCGCACGTCGGCGTAGCGGGCCCTGGCCACGCACCGCTCGCCGACGGCGAGGCAGCGGTAGAACTCGATCTCGTTGCCGCCGTTGAGCAGCCGCTTGAACGGCGTTTCGAGGGGCGCCAGGCCGAAATAGACGCCGTCGTTGCCGCCCGAGCCGTCGGCATCGGGATCCTCGCGCACGAGGTCGAGCGGATCGGGACCGCCGGCCGGCGGGCGGAACGCGTGCACCGGGTAGAGCGGCGGTGCCACGAGGCCGCCGTATTTCGTGCCCTTCGCATAGGCCTCGTCGTAGTACAGGGGGTCGCGATCCATGATCGCCTGGACGAACCGGCGCAGCGCGTCGCGCTCGAGTGGCATCGGCGCCACCTTCGGCTCGCCCTTCGTCCCGGTGTACTTCGCGTAGTCGTCCGCCGTCTTCGCGCTGCCTTCCATGTCACCGCTCCCGTTGGGGTTCGACCGGTCCGCCGCCGTCAGGTGGCGGGCGCCTCTGCGCGGGCGCGCCGCCGGTAGCTCTCGAGATTCCCGCCGCGCATGACCTTGCCCGGGAGCGGGTGGCCGACGATCGCCTCCGCCTCGCGTGCGACGTCGAGCAGCCGCTCGAGGTCGACCCCCGTCTCGACGCCGATCTCGTTGCACATGTGCACGAGATCCTCGGTCGCGATGTTGCCGGGTGCGTCCTTGAAGCCGGCGTACGGGCAGCCGCCGAGCCCGGCCACGGCGGAGTCGAAGTCGTCCACACCCATCTCCATCGCCGCCAGCGCGTTGGCGAGGCCGAGGCCCCGGGTGTCGTGCAGGTGGAGGTTGATCCGCTGCTCCGGCCAGCGGTCCTGCACCATGCCGACCAGCCGGCGGACCGACAGCGGATTGGCCCAGCCCATCGAATCGGCGAGCTGGATCAGCCCGATCTCGATGCCGTGGTCGCCGGCGATGCCCATCATCCGGTCGACCAGGCGCACCACGTGCTCGGGCGCGACGTTGCCTTCGTAGTTGCAGCCGAACGCCGCCATCACGCTGATCTCGGAGATCGGCACGTTCATCTGCCGCAGCGCCTCGATGCGCCGAAGCGCCTCCGCGAACGTCTCCTCGATGCCGCGGTTGGTGTTCTTCTTCGAGAACGTCTCGCTCGCGGTGACGGAGAGGCTGCCCTCGACGTCGAGCTTGCCCGTGCCCACGGCGCGGGCCATCCCCTGGCTGTTGAGGTAGACGCAGGTGTACTTGGTGCCGGGACGGCGCCTGAAGCCGGCGCAGACATCCTCGGCGTCGGCCATCTGCGGCACCCACTTCGGGCTGACGAACGACGTCACCTCGATCTCCGGAAAGACGCAGTCGGACAGCATGTCGACGAGCCGGACCTTCTGCGCGGTGGCGATCGGGGTCTTTTCGATCTGCATGCCTTCGCGCGGACCGAGCTCGTGGATGACGATTCGGCTGGGTAGCGCCATCTGCTTCTCCTGAAAGTGCGGCGGCGCGCGGTGCGTCGCGCGCGACCGCCGGCGACGTCACTGATTGCTGATCGTGAGCCCCGTCGACTCGACCAGCTTCCGGTATTTCTCCCGCTCGTTGGAAAGATACAGAGCGAATTCCGCCGGCGGCTGCCCGCCGGGCACCACGCCCATGCCGTTGATGCGGGCGATGACCGCGGGCTCGCGCAGGGCCTGCGCGAGCGTCTGCTGCAGCTTGTCGACGATGTCCCTGGGCACGGCCGCCGGCGCCATCAGGCCGACCCACGCCGACGCGTCGTAGCCCGGCACGCCGCCTTCGATCATCGTCGGGATCTCCGGCCGCAGCGGGAAGCGCTTGCCCGAGGTGACCGCGAGTGCCCGCAGCTCGCCGGAATCAATGAGCTTCTGCAGGGCGGGGAAGTATTCGATGTAGAAGTCGAGGCGGCCGCCCAGCAGGTCCAGCATCGCGGGGCCCGATCCCTTGTAGGGGATGTGGACGACGTCGATGTGGGCGAGCGTCTTCAGGAGCTCGCTCGCGAGGTGGCTGAAGGCGCCGGTGCCGGCGGAGCCGAAGCTGAGCGACCCGGGTTTCGCGCGGGCGGCGGCGAGGAGATCCGCCACCGACTTGAACGGCGAGTTCTTCGCGACCACCAGCGCGCCGGGGCCGTCGGCGATCAGCGTGATCGCCTGCAGCTGCCGGACGTCATAGGCGAGACCCTTCTGCGCCACCGGACTGATGGTGATCGGGCCCGGCGTGGCGGCGACGATCGTGTAGCCGTCGGGCTTCGCGCTCACGACCTGGGCGGTGCCGATGGTGCCGCCGGCGCCGCCGACATTCTCGACGACGAACGGCTGTCCGAGGCGCTTGCTCAACTCGTCGGCGGCGAGCCGCGACAGGATGTCGGTCGAGGCGCCCGGCGCGAACGGCACGACGACGCGCACCGGGCGGTCGGGATAGGACGCGGCGGGCGCCTGGGCCGCTGCCGCGGTGCACCACAGCGCCGCGGCGCAGGCCGCGACGACGGACGGCCAGCGTTTCACAGGGGTCGGGCCTCCGCAAGGGAGCCGAGCCGACGCATCGCCTCGGCGACAGGCATCACATCGGCATACTTCGAGGCCATGTCGAACAGGTTGACCGCATGCGACGTCGCGCTGCGGTCGTAGACGCACTCCTCGGGCACCAGCACACGGAAATTGTAGGCGAAGGCGTCGACGACGGTGCCCCGGACGCATCCGCTCGTGGTGCAGCCCGTCACCACCAGCGTGTCGGCGCGCAGGTCGATCAGGTGGCTCACCAGCGGCGTGCCGAAGAAGGCGCTCGGGTGCTTCTTGGGCAGCAGCACGTCGCCGTCGCGCGGCGCGAGCTCGCTAACGAATTCGTAGCCCTTGTCGGCGATGCTCATGATGGCGGGCACCTTCTCGGCGAGGCGCCCGCCGTCGCTGCCCTTCTTGGGCGCGACGTGCGGGTAGAGGACGGGCCAGCCGTTGGCGCGGAACTGCGCTAGGAGCGGGACGATGCGGGCCACGGCGTCCCAACCGGCCTGGCCGCAGCTCGTCGTGAATTCCCTGATCGATTCCCAGAACGGCAGCGGCGCGGTGCCGACGGTCCGGTACTGGACGTCGATGATCAGCAGCGCCGGCCGGGTGCCCAGCCCGGAGGGGCGTCCGAAGCCGGCGGCGTGATAGGCACGCTGCTCCTCCTCGCCGATGATCCCGTCCCAAGGACGCATGACCCGTTCTCCTCCGCGCGACCGGGCGGCCCGCCGGCGCGCCCCGGTTCCGGCGCGAACCCGACCGGGACGCCGCCGCGCGACCATTGCCTCGCGCACGATACGAAACCGGTTACTATTTGTCAAATCCATTTCGGTTTGCGCCGCCATTCTGCAAATTCATAGTTTGGCGCGCGGCGCCAGGGCGATCGACGGCGGACGCGCTGCGCACGGAAGACGGCGGCCGGCCTCCCGCCGCTTCGCCTGCCCGGAACCGCCTCAACCGCCCTCGATCATCCGCATGTCCACGCGCACCCTGTCGTCGGCGACGAGGGGGTGCGCGAGGTCCGACAGCGCCGTGCGGTTCACGCGCACGTGAACGTACCGGTGCAGCTGGCGGGTCCGCGACTCGAGCAGCGTCCCTGGTGCGCCGCGCTCCAGCCATTCGAGGACCTCGCGCAACGAGCGCGCCCGCCCGTCGTCCGCGGGCACGGCGAGCACCGGCACCTCCAGCCCGAGCAGCCCGGCGATCACGGGCCCGACGCAGACCTCGATCTGTCCCATCAGCGCCGCTCGCGCGGCGGCGGCGGGGTCATCCCCCAGGGTCCGGCGCCGCGGAAGGTGAGATCACGGGGCCGATGGGCGGCGGCCAGGAAGGTGAACCGCAGGATCCCCAGTCCCGCCACGGCGCATGCTCCCGCAACGCGCAGGATCGGCGCGCCGGCCCAACCCGCCGCCACGGGCACCGCCAGCACGAACGGCAACGCGAGGCCGCATCCGATCGCTCCCGCCCAGAACAGCCGGCAGTGCACACCCGCGAGCAGCGCGTTCGCGGACGCCATGCCGGCGACGCCGGCGCGCCGCGTCTGGCGTACCACGACCGCAAGCAGCAGCGCGTTCAGCGCCGCCAGCAGCGCGAGCGCGACGGCGAGCCACTGGCCGTGCACGGGTGCCAGCGCACCGAGCGGATCGAGCGCCAGCACGCCGCAGCCCGCCAGCAGGCCGCCGGCCGGATAGAGCGCCAGCTGCAGCGGATGCCCCCAGAGGGCGTAGGCGCGCATGCCCCGCAGCAGCAGCGCGCCGTACAGCAGCAGCGCGCCGGCGACGACGATGAGCGCGAGTGACAGCAGGGTCATCGCCGCGGCGCTCCGGAGCCAGCCGGAGAATTGCAGCCCCCCCAGCAACGTGAACGCAACGATCAGCAGGAACGCGCGCGACTCCCACGACGCCCCCGGCCGCGCCGCCGCACGGTAGAAGCGCGACCAGCGGCCGAGGTCGAACAGGATGAGGAGCGCGCCGACCATCACCAGGACGATGCCCAGCGCCGCGCCGGCGCGCCCGGCGGCGGCGAAGGACGGATCCAGCGCGCCGCCGGCGTGCCATGCGACATAGGCGCCGGCGCCCGCCGACGACAGGGCGAGATACAGTCCGACGTTCCAGGCCCAGTCCGTCTGCCGGGTCACCGCATGCGACGCGGCTGCCATCGGCCGATCCGTGCTCGCCATCGCTCCTCCTTCGCTTGCCTCCGGGCGGCGCAGCGGCCGGACGCCCGGCGTCGCACGCCGATGCGACCCCGACGCTCGCGTGTCGCCCCCGGCGGCGAGCGCGCCTTCGGTGTCATTCGGCCTCGTGCCCACCCTCCCGCACGTACGGCAGCAGATAGTAGACGGACGGGTCGGTGCCCCATTCCGGACTCGGCTGGCTGGCCCGCGGACCCCGGGACAGGCGGTACACCTCGCTCGCCGGTTCATCGAGATCGCCGAAATGGCGCGCCTTGGTCGGACAGGTGTCGATGCACGCCGGCGGCAACCCCGCCGCGAGTCGATGGGCGCAGAACGTGCACTTGGTCACCGTGCCGGCGGGGTGCTCGTCGGGGCGGCGGGCCGCCTCGAACGCGGTGGTGGAACCCGGGAAGTAGCCGGAAGTTGGCTCCACGTAGTGCCTCGCCTCGTACGGGCACGCGATCATGCAGGCCTTGCAGCCGATGCATCGCTCATGGTCGACGAGCACGATGCCGTCGGCGCGCTTGAAGCTCGCGCCCGAGGGGCAGACGGGCACGCACGGCGGCTCGGCGCAGTGCATGCAGCCGCGAGGGATGAAGGTGCGCCGCACCGCCGGATAGCTGCCTTCGTCGACCTGGAAGACCCTGGTCCAGCGGATTCCCGGCGGCGTGGCATTCTCCTGCCGGCACGCCACCGTGCAGGATTGGCAGCCTACGCAGCGGTCCAGGTCGATCACCATCCCGTAGCGCGCCATGATCCGGTCCCCGCCGTTCAGACCCGCGTCACGCGGACCCGCGCGCAGCTCTCGATGTCGCCGCCGATCTTGTCCGTGTACTCGATGCCGAGCGGCAGCAGCGTGTTGTGGTGGGCGCCCCGGCGCGCTGCTGCCGGGTGCCGCATCCAGCGTCCGAAGACGCCGGCGATGCCCACGGTGGCGGACTGGATGCCCTCGGTAAGCAGCGCCCGGCCCTCGACGCAGCCCACCGCCGACTCGACGCGCACGCGGTCCCCGCTCCGGATGCCGCGCGCGCGGGCAGCCAGCGGATTGATCTCCACGTCGAGGTACGGCGTGTCGAGATCGGTGACCTCCATCAGCCACGGATTGGTCACGCCGTCCGACGAGGTGACGCTCGCCGTCTTGTAGTTGATGCAATAAAGGTCGTAGGGCGACGCGGCGCCGTCGTGGATCGGGCTCGCCTTCCAGAAGGGGACCGCGGCGAAGTCCCCCGTATCCCAGCGGAACCCCAGGATGTCTTCGTAGCGCGACTGGTCGAGCGCGGCGCGCAGCGCCATGCCCGTCTCCCGGATGAAGCTGTAGTAGACCGGGGCGCGCACGCCCCCCCAGCGCGACGGCCGGTATTTTTCCGCCGGCGAGCGCAGCCGCATGTGATGACCGTGGGCCTTGAACCACTCGAGGCCCCGCTCGTCGCCGAAGCGGCAGCGCGCCCAGACGTCGAGGATCTCGTCCCAGCGATAGCGCCGCTCCGTGTCCAGCCGGTGCGGCGCGGCGAGCTGCAGCACGCCGTTGAGCAGCGCGTTGTAGCCGGCAGGGCCGCGCAGGCAGCCGGTGCGATCCGCAAGATCGATCAGGATGTCGATCCCCTCGCGGGTGTCGTGCAGCGGCGCCACCACCGGCTGCCCGCCCTGCAGGCCCACCGCATCCGACTCGAGGTTCACGAGGTTGTAGCGCTCGAGGTAGGAGGACTCCGGCAGGACGACGTCGGCGAGCTCGGCCGTCTCGTCGAGGTAGAGCGTGATGTCGACGACGAAGAGCTTCTCCATCGCCCGCATGACGGTCTCGGGCTCGCCGGAGGACATGACGGGATTGTTGTGGAACAGCAGCAGCGCCTCGGGCGCGAAGTCGATGCCGTAGCGTCCGGGGTCCTGCGCGACCATCGGCGCGAGATGGCCCGAATCGATCGACAGCGGGAACAGCTCCTTCAGCGTGAACGTGCGCGGCGGGAATGCCGTCTGCCCGGACAGGCTGAATCCGGGGATGTGGGCGGCCGGCAAGCCGTCGTCGCCGCGCGCGATCCGCGGCGGGTTGCAGCCGTAGCGGCGCTCGTCGCCGCTGCGCGCCAGCGTGCCCCCGACGGCGTCGAGCGCGCCGACCACGGCATTGAGGATCTCGAGCGCCATCGTCGCGAGGCCGCCGTTCGCGTGCGCCTGCATTCCGCGATAGGAGACGGCGGACACCGGCCGGCAGGGATAGCTCGCGCCGTCGAGCTCGACCGGCGCGCCGCGTTGCGCCGCGAGCCCGAATTCGCGGGCAAGCCGGCGGATGGTCGTCGCCGCGATCCCGGTGATGGCCGCCGCGGCGTCGGGCGTATGCAGCGCGAAGCACCGCTTCATCTCGGCGAAGGCGGGCGTGCACACGGTGCCCTGCACCCGGTACGTGCCCTCGAGGGCCGGTCGCGCGAGCGCGGGGTCGTCGTGCCGCAGCGCGCGCGACGCCGACTCGTCCCAGACCAGCGGCTCGCCCGAGCCGGCGTCCCGGATGAGCGAGCCGTCCGCCGCGACGAGGTACGGCGCGTTGCTCGACGCGCGCAGGAAGGGGGCGTCGTAGAGGCCCTCCTCGTTGACCAGCACGTGGAGCATCGCGAGCAGCAGCGACAGGTCGGTGCCGGGGACGATCGGCACCCACTCGTCGGCCTTGGCGGCGATCGGCGACAGCCGCGGATCGACCACGACGAGCCGCATCCCGCGCTCGCGGGCGGCGGCCAGGCGCTGGGAAAAGAAGACGAGGTTGTTGAAACCGGTGGCGCCGATGCCGGTGCCGAGCACCAGCAGGTGACGGCAGTGATCGAGGTCGGGAAAGTCGGCCTGCGAGCCGTGCGTGATGTTCCCGACGAGGTGGATCGGATTGGCGCAGTGGGAGCTGACCCCCGTGAACGTGAACTGGCCGTTGTCGGTGCCGTACGCCATGCACCAGGCGAAGGCCATCACGAACTTCTCGTACGGCCAGAACCCGGCCATCAGCTTGTGCGGGTTGTCCCGCCGGATCGCGGCGAAGCGATCGCCGACCAGCGCGAGCGCCTCGTCCCACGACGCCGCACGCCAACCCGGATCGACACCTTTGCCTTTGCGCGGATTGGTGCGAATCAGCGGCGTCCTGACCCGATGCGGGTCATAGAGCTTCATCAGGCCCGCCTGCCCGCGCGCGCACAGGCGCCCCAGGGTGAGCGGGTTGGTCGGATCGCCCTCGATCTTGACGGCCACGCCGCGTTCAACCCGCACCCGGATGGCGCAATGGCTGTAGCACATCTGGCAGTGCGTGGGCACGAGCCGCGCATGGGCAGCGGCGCTGTGGTTCACTTCGGCAGGCATCGTCGGCATCGCCCTCTCGCCGTACGATTCTCGGAGGGTTCGCCGCCCGCCACAAGCAACGATTTCTAACGCGTGGACAAGCAAAGCTATCGCCTGCGGCGCTCCGTGCGGCGACGGCTGCGGGAGCGCAGCAACGCACGCGCGCCGGAGCCGGGCCGGCGCGGGCACGACATTCGGGTCAGCCCGGCAGGTCCGCTTCCGCCGCGACCGCGGCGCTTATCCAGTCGCAGAACTCCTGCGCCGCGGCCGGTGCGGCGGACTCCGGATTGCGCAGCAGGTAGTAGCCGACGCGGCCGTGGGGATGGGCGGGGAAGAGCTTGACCAGCCGGCCGCCCTGGATCTCCGAGGCCACCAGCGCGCTGCGCGCCAGCGCCACGCCGAGCCCCGCGAGCGCCGCCTCGATCACCAGGCCCGGATTGGAAAACCGCGGGCCGGCCTCGGCATCGATGTCCTCGACCCCCTGCATGCGCAGCCAGTCGGCCCAGCACGGCACGGCCGGGTCGTCGATCTCGGCCGACTCGTGGATCAGCGTGTGAGCGCGCAGGTCGCCCGGCGTGAGAATCGGTCGCGCTTCGCACACGGCGGGCGCGCACACGGGGACATCGCCGACGTGCACCAGCAGCTGCGCCGGCTGCCCGAAGAAGTCGCCGTTTCCGTAAGTGACGGCGACGTCGATCCTCGCCTCGGCCAGCCGGATCGGGAGCAGCGACGTCGACAGCCAGATGTCGGCATGGGGGTGCCTGCGGGTGAACGCGCTCAGCCGGGGAAGCAGCCACCGGACGGCGAACGCGGGCGCCACGCAGACCGCGATGCGCTCGCGCTGCGAGGACGCGTGGATCTGCTTCATCGCCTCGGCGAGGTGCGCGAACCCCTTGCGCACTTCGGGCAGGCAGCGCCTGCCGGCGTCCGTCAGCACGAACTGCCGGTTGATGCGCAGGAACAGCGGCGTGCCCGCGAGATCCTCGAGAAACCGGATCTGCTGGCTGACCGCCGCCGGGGTGACATGGAGTTCGTCCGCGGCGCGGGTGCACGAACCGTGGCGCGCGACGCTTTCGAAGGCGCGCAGCGCGTTGAGCGACGGGATCCCCCGCGCCGGAGACTCGATCAGGCCCGGCCCATGTCCGCCCTGCTCATCGGCACCCATCTGCCCTCACCATCGATAGGCCGCGAACGGCGCTGCGGCGCGCGTCCGATTGTACGCCGGCGCCGAGGGGCTCCCGGGCGCCGGCGTCCGGCTGCGGGCGGGTGTCGCCCGCGCGGGGTTTTGGCGCAATGCAGCAAAGCGAGCCCGGCCAACAGTATTTGCCAAGTCCATTTTGGTTCGTGCTAGCATTTTGGAAATTCATAGCATGAACAACCCGGTGCTCGATCTCAACCTGCTGCTGGTGTTCGAGGCGATGCTGCTCCATCAGAACGTGACGGCCGCGGCCGCGCACAACGGCCTCACCCAGTCGGCGATGAGCAACGCGCTCGGCCGCCTGCGGCGCCACTTCGACGATCCGCTGTTCGTCAACACGCGCAGCGGGATGCTGCCCACGCCGCGCGCGCTGGAGCTCGCGCGGCCGCTGATGCAGGCGCTTTCCCTCGTGCGCACGACGGCGCAGAAGGACAAGCGCTTCGATCCGCAGCAGTCGAAGCGCACGTTCCGGTTCCACATGACGGACATCGGCGAGATGGTGTTCCTGCCGCCGCTGGTGAAGCGGCTGGACGAGATGGGCGCGACGGTCAAGCTGGAGACGACGCAGCTCGCCTCGGCCGAGATCGCCGAGCGCCTCGAGTCGGGCGAAATCGACTTCGCCGCGGGATACCTGCCCAGCATTTCCAAGACCGTCGAGCAGGCCCCGCTGTTCCGCGAGCACTACGTCTGCATGACGCGCCGCTCGCATCCGATCGCCCGCAACGGCGGCCTCACGCTGGAGAAGTTCCAGGCCGCCTCGCACGTGCTCATCGAATCGATGGGCTCCGACCACAGGAACGTCGAGCGCAAGCTCGCCGAGCAGGGGATCCGGCGCGAGTTCGCGCTGCGCGTCCCGCACTACATGGTGGTCCCGATGATCGTCTCGGGCACCGACCGGATCGTCACCATCCCGCGCCGCGCCGCGGACGTCTTTTCCACGCTGGCGCCCACGCGGATCCATCCGCTGCCGGTGGCGATCCCGAGCTTCGACGTCTCGCTCTTCTGGCATCCGCGCTTTCGCGACGACCCGCCGATCCAGTGGCTGCGCGACCTGATGATCGAGCTGTTCCAGCAGCTGCGCAAGGGCAAGGAGGCGCGCGCATGAGTGCGCCGGCCCGCGTTTCAACGTGAAGGTTGGAGACAGGCACATGGGATATCGCGTGGGCATCGACGTCGGCGGCACGTTCACCGACTTCGCGCTCTATGACGAAGCGACGCGCAGGCTGAGCGTGCACAAGGTCCTCACCTCGGCGCGCGATCCTTCGGTCGCGGTGCTGTCCGGGCTCGACGAGCTGACGCGCCGGCTGGGCATCACGGTGGGCGCGCTGACCGAGGCGATCCACGCGACGACGGTCGCGACCAACACGGTCATCCAGCGCAAGGGGCCGCCCACTGCGCTGCTGACGACCAAGGGCTTTCGCGACGTGCTGGTGATCGGCCGGCAAAAGCGCTGGGAGCTCTACGACAACTACACCGACAAGCCGGTGCCGGTGCTGCCGCGCGAGCACATCTGGGAGGCGGGCGGCCGCCTGCTGCACGACGGCGGCGAGCACGCGCGCCTCGACGAAGCCGCCGTAAGGCGCGCCGCGCGCGAGATGAAGGCCGCG
>Ga0209048_10003049_pt1 | contig 16404 bp, 19 predicted proteins | sample FrelakmetCRP12CR_FD_187146 | JGI IMG/M metagenome (GOLD analysis project Ga0209048, IMG submission 187146) | Freshwater lake sediment microbial communities from the University of Notre Dame, USA, for methane emissions studies - CRP12 CR (SPAdes)... | ecosystem: Environmental > Aquatic >... | reverse complement strand
GCTAGGCTTCAAGAAGGTCCCCGGCGTGCTTCACCCGAATCAGTTTCGTGTCAACGAGGCTTGGATCGCCTTCAAGCTGAACGGCAGTCCGATCCACACCGAAGCCGACGGTGACTTTGACTTTGTCGCCTTGATGGACGCTGCGAGCTGTTTCATACTGAGTACCGCGCCAGTGCCCGCGAGCGCAGCTGAGCCCTGCAATATGGAATCCAAGCGGTTGCTGAAGCAGGGTCGCGCACACAAGCAAGAGTTGCCCAGGTCCCTCTTCATCCCGACTGACCAGCCAGCAAAGTTCCTGGCGGCTGAGGCTGAGCGTCAAGGCATAGCGGTCATTCGAGTTCCTGAGGATCAGCTATTGCTCTTCATCGGCGAGGCCAGAGAGGGGTTCAGAGAACGCTTCGGCGCTGGCGGTGCGCAGTGAAGCCTAGACGTCCCGCCTAGCTCGTTAGGCGGCAGCAGGACACGCCCACCCGGTCGGGCGCCTCTGGAGGGAATCGAAATGAACCTATTGAACAATCCTGCGTTCGTGGCCTACGCGCTCACCTGTGTAGCAATGTCCTGCAACCTCATGTTTCTCTGGGCGTACAGCGGCGCTGCGCGAAACAAGGTCAAGTCAACGCCAAATCCCGAAGACGCCGCTCGATTCGGTGCGACCCTGGGTGATATCGACCCGCCAGGGATTGCGCGGGTACTGCGGGCGCACGCCAACGCTCAAGCGAGCATCGTGCCATTTCTGGCACTGGGCTTGGTCTACGTGCTTGCTGGTGGCCCGCTTGGTCCGGCGGTCCTGTACTTCGCTGTCTTCACGGTTGCACGGTGGCTTCACTCTTGGGCCTATCTCGGTGCCCGGCAACCGCTGCGAACCATCTTCTTCGTCGTCGCGTCACTGCCGCTGCTTGCCCTCATGGTTCACGTCGTGTGGCTTCTTCTCGCCGCGAGGTGAACGCGTTGCCGCCTCGCCCCTAGGCCCCTCAGACCCGACGCCGCATGGCCTGCACCCTCGTCAAGGCCGTCATCGCCTTGACCGCAACCCTCGTTGTAGCGGTTGCCTCGAATCCAGGACCGGACTCGCATCGACGCGAGATCAAGGAGGCCATCGCGGCGCATAGCCAGCTTGCAGCGGTGCTACGTCTCGGCAGCCTGACCGCCATCACATCGGTGCATCACTCGGTCGGGATCGCCTCGTACACTACGGTCAACCACCGTTTGGTATCCGAGGGCGCCTTTGGCCTCGTCTGCGTCGCCGATCTGTCCTGGTGAAGATGAGCACGTCCTCAGGCATCGAAGAGTTGCTGGATCTGGGCCCAAAGTCCGCGAAGGTGCTTGAAACTGCGGGCATCAGGTCTGTGCGAGACCTCCGTCGCATGGGTTGCTGCAGTTCATCACGTTTCTTTGGTCGGCCATGCAAGACGCCTGCAGCCCGCGCGGATGCTTACGATTGCGGGCGAACGCTTGCCCTCGTGGCACTGAGTCGCCGGTTGCGAAATCGCGGCGGTCGGCGCAGGACGTGGAACTCCCGTTCATTTGTTGGACACCCGGCCGCGTTCCAGGCTGAAGCTGCGGGGCCTGAATCCGCGGTCAACCGGGCAGGTCATCCCGCCAGCAGGCTTCACAAAGGCTCACCATGAACTCCATCGCGCTAATCGCGCGGCCTACCATGGCAAGACCCAACCCGGCACGGTTCGTCGGCACCCTCGGGACGTACGTCTTCGGCGCGCTGCTGTCCGTGGCGCTGCTCGGTGGGAGCGCAATGTAATGACTTCGAATGCGAATGAGGCAACGGTTCAGGTCGCCGTCGTGCAGGCGGGTTCGGTGCCTTTCGATAGCGAAGCCTGTGTCGACAAGGCGGTGCGGCTGATCGGCGAGGCCGCGGCCACCGGCGCGAAGGTCATCGTCTTCCCCGAGGCGTTCATCGTCGGCTATCCGAAAGGGCTGGGCTATGGCCTTGTCGTCGGAGCCCGCGACGCGGCCGGGCGCGAGGAGTTCCGGATCTACCTCGAGGCGGCGATCGAGGTGCCGGGCCCGCAGACGCAGCGCCTCGGCGAAGCCGCCGCGGCGCACGGCAGCTACGTCGTGATGGGAGTGATCGAGCGCGAGATGGGCACCTGCTACTGCACGGCGGTCTTCTTCGGCCCGGACGGCCGCCTGCTCGGCAAGCACCGCAAGCTGATGCCGACCGCGCTCGAGCGGATGATCTGGGGCTTCGGCGACGGCTCGACGCTGACGACGGTGGACAGCCCCTACGGCCGGATCGGCTCGGTCATCTGCTGGGAAAACTACATGCCGATGCTGCGCATGGCGATGTATTCGAAGGGCATCGCGCTGTATTGCGCCCCCACGGCCGACGACCGGGACACGTGGCTTTCGTCGATGCGGCACGTCGCCCTCGAAGGGCGCTGCTTCGTGCTGACGGCGTGCCAGTTCATCCGCAAGAAGGACTTCCCGGACACGGTTCGTGTGTCGCTTGGCGATTCGCCGGATTCGGTATTGATGCGCGGCGGAAGCGCCATCGTCGGCCCACTGGGCCAGGTGATCGCGGGGCCGCATTTCGACAGCGAGACCATCCTGACGGCGACGCTCGATCTCGGCGAAATCGGCCGCGGCAAGTTCGATTTCGACGTTGTCGGCCACTACAGCCGCCCAGACGTCTTTCAACTCAGCGTCAACGAGGCGCCGATGCGCCCGGTTGTCGCGAAGGCCGGTGAGTAGACGCGCGAGGGGCAAGTCGATGAGACCAACGCCATCGAAGTCGACGCTCTGGCTCCCCGACGTGGAGGAACACGACTACCCGGCCGCCGAGTCCTACCTCATTCTGATCTACCCGGCACAGCGCGCAGCCGGCCTCGTTGCCGAGCTGCGCGCCGCTGCCCTCGTGCAATTCAAGGCGAAGGACATCTTCCGCGCCTCCGGGCTTTCGCTTCTCGGTGTAAGCAACTCGCACGTCGCGAAGGACCGGGCGAAGATTCACGCCGGGACCCGCCTTTCGCCGTTGCTGATGGTGCGCGACGAGCGAAGAGGCAAGCTTGTCGTCGCCGACGGCTACCACCGGCTTTGCGCGGTGTACGAGGCCGACGAAGACACGCTGGTGCCATGCAAGATCGTCTGACGTCTCAGCTCAGCCTTGCGCCTGGAGCTGCTGTTCGAGCTGGTGCAGGATGCGGTAGCACGGCAGCACCTGGGCGACGCTCGCGTTCGGCTCGCGGTATTCGCGGATGGCGGCGCAGAACTCGCGGTCCTGCAGCTCGATACCGTTCATCGACAGTGCGACCGTGCTGACGTCGATCTTCTCGTCCTTGCCACTGTAGAGATCGTCGTAGCGCGCGATATACGTCGCCGTGTCGCCGATGTAGCGGAAGAAAGTGCCGAGCGGGCCGTCGTTGTTGAACGACAGGCTCAGCGTGCATATCGCACCGCTGCGGCTTCTCAAGTGGATGCTCATGTCCATCGCGATGCCGAGCGTGGAGTGGATCGGCCCCTGGATCGCATTGGCCTGGACGATTTCGCCACCCGTCTGCCAGGCGAACAGGTCCACCGTGTGCGCGGCGTGGTGCCAAAGCAGGTGGTCTGTCCACGACCGCGGCTGGCCGAGCGCATTGATGTTGCTGCGGCGGAAGAAGTAGGTCTGCACGTCCATCTGCTGGACGCTGAACTCGCGTGCCACGATCCGCCGGTGAACGAATTGATGGCTCGGGTTGAAGCGGCGCGTATGGCCGCACATCGCGACGCGCCCGCTCCTGCGCTGCCACTCGTCCACCGCCTGCGCGTCGCGCCAGCTATCGGCGAGTGGGATCTCGACCTGAACGTGCTTGCCCGCCTGCAGGCAGGCGATCGCCTGCGCCGCGTGCATCTGCGTAGGCGTGCACAGGATCACCGCGTCGACTTCGGCGATCGCCAGGCTGTCGGCAAGCTCGGTCGTCACGTGGGCGATGCCGTACTTGCCGGCGACCTCCTTCGTCTTGCCCAGTTCGCGGCCGACGAGCGAGACGACCTCGACGCCCTCGATCAGCCTGATCGCATCCAGATGCTTGATGCCGAACGCGCCGGCGCCGGCCAGCGCGACCTTGATCGTCATGGCTTGTTCTCCAGTATGAGATGACCCACGGCCGTGTTGCTCGCGGGCACGTGATAGAAGCGGTGCACGACGGTGGGCTTGGCGCCACCCGCAACGTCGGCCATCGCGCCGCGCGCGATCAGCCACATCACGAGCTCGATGCCCTCGGAGCCGGCCTCGCGCACATAGTCGATGTGCGGCATCTTCGACAGCCGTTCGGGGTCGGCGATCAGGCGATCGAGGAAGGCGTTGTCGAACTCTCGGTTGATCAGCCCGGCGCGTGGCCCCTGGAGCTGGTGGCTCATGCCGCCCGTGCCCCAGACCTGCACGCGCAGGGGCTCGTCGTAGCTCTCGACGGCGCGGCGGATCGCCTGCCCGAGCATGAAGCAGCGCCGCCCCGAAGGCGGCGGGTACTGCACCACGTTGACGGCGAACGGGATCACGCGGCACGGCCACACCTGCGGTTGCCCGCACAGCAGCGACAGCGGCACCGTCAGGCCATGGTCGACATCCATGCGGTTGACGATCGTGAGGTCGAAGTCCTCCTGGATCACCGACTGCGCGACGTGCGCGGCGAGCTCCGCGTGGCCGATTACCTGCGGCACCGGGCGCGCACCGTAGCCTTCGTCGGCGGGCGCGAACTCGGCTGCGCAGCCGATTGCGAAGGTCGGGATCAGCTCGAGGCTGAACGCACTCGCGTGGTCGTTGTAGACGAGCAGAATCACGTCGGGCGTGTTGTCCTTCATCCAACGCTTGGAGAACTCGTAGCCCTTGAACACCGGCTGCCAGTACGGCTCGCCCGTCTTGCCGTGGTCGATCGCCGCGCCGATCGCCGGCACGTGCGAGGTGTAGACGCTGGCCGTGATGCGTGCGTTCGTGCGGGCCATCACTTGCCCGCCATGCGCTGTTCGCCGACGAAGCGGTTGCCCTCGATCGGTCGCCCGCCCTTGATCATCATGTCGCGATACTCCTGCTCGCTCATGCCCGTCATGCTGCCCGCCATCTGCTGGAAGCTCCTGCCGTCGGTGGCGCCGATCTTGGCGAGGAAGTAGATGTTGCCACCGAGCGCGATGCAGCGGTTGAGGTCGCGTGCGAGAACGGCCTGCTTCTGCTCTTCGCTCATCGGCCATTCGTCGAGGTAGGCGCGCTCGTCCGCCTTGAAGCGGGCGCGGTTCCCGGCCTTCATCAGCGACATGCAGAACTGGTTCAGGTGGTAGCCCTTGCGCGACTGATCGGCATCGAAGATCGTCGTTCCGGGGATGTCGAGGTAGGGTTTGGCGAGCGCCATCGGGTCAGACCTCCTCAGGCCAGTACAGCCGCACCGGGTTGTCGACGAGCAGCTTGCGCTGCAGTTCTTGCGTGGTCGCGATGTGCGGGATGAAGTCGACGAGGAGTCCGTCGTCGGGCATGTGGTCCTTCAGGTTCGGGTGCGGCCAGTCGGTGCCCCAGAGCACGCGGTCGGGGAAGGTCTCGACGATACGGCGCGCAAAGGGCACCACGTCGCGGTAGGCATTGCGCTCGCCGTTCAGCGCTCTCGGGCCGGTGACGCTGAGCCGTTCGGGGCAGCTCACCTTGCTCCACACGTTCGGGTACTCGCGCATGAACTTGACGAACAGCTCGAACTGAGGTCCGTCAACAGGCAATCTCACGTCGGGCCGGCCCATGTGGTCGACGACGATGGTGGTGGGCAGCGCGGTGAAGAAGTCCCACAGCTCTGGCAGGTCGACCGCCTCGAAGTAGATGACGACGTGCCAGCCGAGTGGGGCAACTCGGCTCGCGATGGCCATCAGCTCGTCCCTGGGCGTGAAGTCGACGAGGCGCTTGACGAAGTTGAAGCGCACGCCGCGCACACCGGCCGTGTGCATGTCCTGAAGCTCCCGGTCCGTCGCGCCGCGCCTGACGGTCGCGACGCCGCGCGCCTTGCCGCTGGAATGGACGAGCGCATCGACCAGTGCCCGGTTGTCGGCGCTGTGGCACGTCGCCTGCACGACCACGTTGCGCGCGAAGCCCAGGTGGTCGCGCAGCGCGAAGAGCTGCGCCTTGCCCGCGTCGCAGGGCGTGTACTTGCGCTCAGGCGCGTACGGGAACTCCGCCCCCGGGCCGAACACGTGGCAGTGAGCGTCGACACTGCCGTGCGGCAGCGCGAAGCGGGGCTTGGACGGCCCGGCGTACCAGTCGAGCCAGCCGGGGGTCTTGGTGAAGCCTCCGCCTTTCGGGAGTTCCATCGCGCCGTCCTTCACGGCTTGCCCCTGAGCATCGAGAGAACGCGGTCGGCCTCAACGCGCCAGTCGGCGCTGCGCGCGAAGGCGGCGCTGCCGCGCTCGCCGAACACGCCTTCGTCGGCGAGGTCGGCGATCCAGGCCTGGCGTTCGGCCGTGCCTTCGGCCGACCAGGGCGTTAGGCCGATCTCGCGCACCGTCTCGGCCACCTCGTGCACCTCTTCGCTTCGGCGGCGTCCATGCTCGATCGCGCGCTGGAAGAAGTACGCACCCTGCTTCTCCCAGTCGATGCCGGGAAAGGTTTCGCGCAACGACGCGAGCACGGCGTCCTCGACGCCGTAGGCGCGCGCCGCGGTGAAGCTCTCGATCACCATCGCCTCCAGGCCCTTGATCATCACGCTGCGGCACATCTTGGTCGCCGAGGCGACGCCCAGGCGCAGGTCAGCGACCTTGGCGACGAATCCCAGTGCGTCGAGCGCTGGCAGCAGCGCCGGTGCGCTCGGGCCGCCCAGCAGCAGCGGCACCCGGATCCGATACGGCGGCACCGATGTCATCGCCGCGCCCTCGACATAGCGCCCGCCAGCAGCGTCGATCAGGCCCGCCGCGCGCTGCTTGGCGCCGGGAGATGCCGAGTTGAAGTCGAGGAACCACGCCCCTTTCCTCACCGCCGGCGCGCAGGCCTGCGCCACCGGCACGGCCTGGCTCGCGGTGACCGCGCTGACGATCAGGTCGGCGCCGGCAGCGAGCTCGGCGTGCGTCGCCGCCAGCCGCACGCCGTGCGCGCCGGCGTGTTCGCGCAGCGCGATGCCCTGCCCGAGGTCGAGCTTCAGGTCGTAGGCGCTGACGGCGATGCCTTGTGCTCGCAGGTCCTCGGCCAGGATGCGCCCGACCTCGCCGTAGCCGACGAGGCCGACATGCCAATGCAGCGGCTCGGCGTTCATCTCAGCCGGCGCCTGGTTGCTTCCAAGCCGGCTTGGTGCCACCTCGGGGGGCCGCGAACACCAGGCCCATGGCCAAAGGACAGCCAAAGGCTGGTCCCGCGAAGCGGGATGCGGCTCTGCCGCACAAAGTGAGCTTGGGAGTCGTCATATTGTCAGTCGACGTATTTCAGCCCGGCCCGTGCCAGCGGCTCGCGCATGTTGTACATGTCCAGGCCGAGCACGCCGTCGGCAAGGCGGGCTCGCTTCTCGGCTTCGTTGGCCTCGCGCGCGACGGCGGCATCGGCCGCCTGCTGCGCGATCGCGGCCCGCACGACGACGACGCCATCGGCGTCGGCGATCACCACGTCGCCCGGGTGCACCAGCGCTCCGGCGCAGACGACCGGGATGTTCACCGAACCCAGCGTCGCCTTGATCGTCCCCTTGGCGTTGACCGCGCGGCTGAAGACAGGGAAGTTCATCTCGGCGAGGTCCTTCACGTCGCGCACACCACCGTCGATGACGAGACCGAGCGCGCCGCGGGCGCGAAAGCTCGTTGCCAGCAGGTCGCCGAAGAAGCCGTCCTCGCAGTCGCTCGTGCACGCGGCGACGACGACGTCTCCGGCCCGCAACTGCTCGGCGGCGACGTGCATCATCCAGTTGTCGCCCGGTTGCAGCAGCACGGTGACGGCCGTGCCGCAGACGTGCGCTCCGGCGTAGATCGGCCGCAGGTACGGCTTCATCAGTCCGACGCGCCCCATCGCCTCGTGGATCGTGGCGACGCCGAAGTGCGACAGCTTCTCGACTGCGGCCGCGTCGGCGCGAGAGATGTTGCGCCTGACGATGCCGAGGTTGTTCATGCTCATGCCGGTCACCTTCCCTTCATCTTCAGCGCGGCGTCGAGCCGCGGGAATACGCGCCGCGCGTTGTCTTCGTAGATCCTGTGCCGATCGTCGCCGACGACGATCGTCGACGCTTCGATGTAGCGCTTCGTGTCATCGTAATGGTGCCCGGTCTCGGGGTCGATGCCGCGCACGGCGCCGATCATCTCGCTCGCGAAGAGGATGTTCTCGACCGGAATCACCTTTGTCAGCAGATCGATTCCCGGCTGATGGTAGACGCAGGTGTCGAAGAAGACGTTGTGCAGCAGGTGGTCCGTGAGCAGCGGCTTCTTCAGTTCCTGCGCCAGGCCGCGGAATCGCCCCCAGTGGTAGGGCACCGCGCCGCCGCCGTGCGGGATGATGAAGCGCAGCGTCGGGAAGTCCCTGAACAGATCGCTGGTCAGGCACTGCATGAACGCCGTCGTGTCGGCGTTCAGGTAGTGCGCGCCGGTGGTGTGGAAGCACGCGTTGCAGCTCGTGCTGACGTGGATCATCGCCGGGATGTCGTACATGATCATCTTCTCGTAGATCGGGTACCAGTGGCGGTCCGACAGCGGCGGGCTCGTCCAGTGCCCGCCCGACGGGTCGGGGTTCAGGTTGATGCCGACGTTGCCGTACTGCTCGACGCACTTCACGAGTTCCGGGATGCACGTCGCCGGATCGACGCCCGGCGACTGCGGCAGCATCGCGATGGGGACGAAGTGGTCGGGGAACAGCCGACTGACGCGATAACAAAGCTCGTTGCAGATCGCGGCCCAGGTCGAGCTCACCTCGAGGTCGCCGATGTGGTGCGCCATGAAGCTCGCGCGCGGCGAAAAGAGCGTGAGGTCGCTGCCGCGCTCCTTCATCAGCCTGAGCTGGTTGGTTTCGATGCTCTCGCGCAGCGCGTCGTCTGAAATCGCGAGGTCGGAAACGCGCGGCTTCGCCGCGGGATCCTTGATACCGGCGATCTGGCGGTTGCGCCAGTCTTCCAGCGCCTTCGGCGCGGTGGTGTAGTGGCCGTGGCAGTCGATGATCATCGCGAGCGCTCTCCTATGTCGTTCAGTCCGTTGGCCAGACCGAGCCCGGAATCATCGCCTCGCCGCGCATGATCAGCCGCGCCGTGCGCAGCAGCGCGGCGCGAGTGACACGGTTCGCCGCGTCGAGCCCGAGCTCGACGCTGAACTCGCCCGTCGGGTGCTCGACCGAGACGGTCTTCGTCAGGCCCCCAGGCATCACGGCGATGCCCTGCGTCACGGAGCCTTCGAGAATGCACGCCGTCGCGACCGTGACCGCGGCGAGCACACCGATCGCATCGTGGCACACGTGCGGGATGAAGCTGCGCGTGCAAATGCTGCCGCCGTGGCGCGGCGCGGCGACGAGCGTCATCTTCGGGTAGTTCTTGCCTGTCACGTCGCCGAGCTTCATCACATGGCCACAGGCGATGCGCAGCCGCTCGATGCGCGCCTTCAGTTCGGCGTCGGCGTTCAGTTGGGCCACGGTCTCGTAGCCTGTGCGGCCGACGTCGCTTGCCTTGAAGATTACCAGTGGCATGCCATTGTCGATGCAGGTCACCTCGACGTCGAACGCCGGCGCGTCGCCGCGCCGCTCGACGTGGATGACGTCGCCCGCCTTGCCGGTCGGCAGCAGGCCAGGCGCGACCGAGCCCGCGGTGTCGAGGAAGTTGATCTTGATCGGCGACGATGTGCCGGGCACGCCGTCGATGCGGGCTTCGCCGGCGTACTCGACCACGCCGCCGGGCGTGCGCACCGTCACGTCGCACTGCATGTCGGTGTTGAGCGTCAGCACGCGCAGCGTCGTCGTCTCGCCCTGGGCACGCGCCATGCCGCGCTCGAGCGCGAACGGCACGACGGCGGCGAGCATGTTGCCGCAGTTCGGCGTGGTGTCGACGGTGTCCTTGTCCGGCTGGAGTTGGGCGAACAGGAACTCGAGATCGATGCCCGGCCTCAAGCTGCGGCTGACGATGCCGACCTTGCTCGTCAGCGGGTGCGCGCCGCCCAGGCCGTCGATCTGGCGCGCGTCGGGCGAGCCCATCACCGCGAGCAGCACGCGGTCGCGCGTGGCGATGTCGGCCGGCAGGTCGGCGGCGTCGAAGAACGGCCCGCGCGACGTGCCGCCGCGCATGAACAGACAGGGAATCGCTCGCTGCATGAATCTCTTCCTTGGCCTGGCACGGTGCCTCATTGTTGGCCGGCAGCGGCCATCCGTCTATCGGGGCCGGGTCATGCGGAACAGGTGCTCGCGGTCGATCTCGAAGTAGTCGCCTGCGCCGCCGCCGCGCAACACGGGCCGGGCGCCGGCGGTGTCGTACACACCGTTCTTGAGCAGCGCCTGCGAGATGTGGACCGCGACGACTTCGCCGAGCGTGAGCCAGGTGTCGATGCTGGCCCCCTCGGCCGTCTGAAGACGGATGCACTGCGTCAACCGGCATTCAAAGGACACCGGACTCTCGCCCACCCGCGGCACGCCGATGAGCCGCGAAGGCACCGGCGTCAAGCCGGAGAGGGCGAACTCGTCCACCTCGGGAGGCACGGTGGCGCAGGTCTGGTTCATCGCTTCGGCCAGCGGCCGCGTCACGAGGTTCCAGGCGAACTCTCCCGTCTGTTCGATGTTGCGGACGGTGTCCTTGTAGCCGTTGCTGGCGAAGCCGATGATCGGCGGCGTGTAGTTGAATGCGTTGAAGAAGCTGTAGGGCGCGAGGTTCAGGCAGCCCTCGCGGTCGCGCGATGAGATCCAGCCGATCGGCCTCGGACCGACGATCGCGTTGAACGGATCGTGCGGGAGACGATGCCCGTGCCGTGGCTCGTAGTAATGGAAGTCGTCGGACATGTTGCGCGTATTCCTTGCCCTGGGGCTTGCGATTGCGCTGCCACTGTAAGCGGTCTGCCTTCAGCGCGCCGTGACGCGATCGTCGCCTTGCAGCGCGCGAGGGCTTCGCGGCTCGCGCCGGGGCGCCGAGATCCGTCAAGCCCAGACGACCGGGCCCTGCGCCGCGTACCAGCCCTCGACCAGCGGCGCGACCGAGGCCTCGATGCGGCTGCGCTTGATCTTCATCGTCGGCGTAAGGCAGCCGTTCTCGATCGCCCAAGGTTCGCGCGCGACGACGATCATGCGAAGCTGCTCGTAATCGGGCCGATGCTGGTTCACCTGCTGCAGCAGCCGCCCGAGTTCGGACTGAACCCGCGCGCGAACGGCGGCATCGCCGAGCTGCGGGCGCATGCTCTCGGCGAGCACGACCATCGCGTACGCCGAAGGCTGGCCGACGCCCGAGACCATCGACAGCTCGACCATCGGGTGCGCATTGAGCTCGTTCTCGATCGGCGCTGGCGCGACGTACTTGCCCTTCGCAGTCTTGAACAGTTCCTTCGCGCGGCCGGTGATCTTGAGCAGCCCGTCGACGCGCTGCTCGCCGAGGTCGCCGGTGCGGAAGAACCCGTCCTCGGTGAACGACGCTGCCGTCAGCTCGGGTTGCTTGTAGTAGCCGCTGAACTGCGCGGGCGACTTGATCAGGATCTCGCCTTCGTCGCTGATTTGGACCTGCACTCCGGGCAGCGCAACGCCAACGTAGCCGGGGGCGTTGAACTGCGCGTTGGAGGTGTGCGAGTACGAGTTGTCCTCGGTCATACCGTAGCCTTCGAGCAGGTTCAGCCCGAGGCGTCGGTACCAGGCGATCAGCTCGGCCGGGATCGGCGCCGAGCCGCTGCCGGCGACGAGCACCTGATCGAGCCCCAGGCCCTTGAGCACCTTCTTCGCGACGATGCGGCCAAGGATCGGGATGCCGAGCAGCCGATCGAGCTTCTTCGGCGGCATCTTCGCGAACACGCCCTGCTGGAACTTGAGCCAGAGCCGCGGCACCGAGATGAACAGCGTCGGCCGTGCGCGCTGCAGGTCCTGCAGGAACGTGTCCAGCGACTCGGCAAAGAACACCTGTGTCGCGCCATAGACGAGCGCAGCTGCTTCGACCCACGAGCGCTCGAAGCTGTGTGCCAGCGGCAGGTAGGACAAGGCGCGGCTGTCGGCGACATCGCCGACCGTCTCGCGGATATTCTGCGTGACGCCTTCGCCCGCGCGGGTGAAGGCGCCGAAGCTGACCATCGCCCCCTTGGGTTGCCCGGTCGAGCCCGAGGTATAGATCAGCATCGCCAGGTCGTCTTGCTTGCGCTGCGGACGGCCCTCGAGCGGTGATGTCCTTTCGACGATAGCGTCCCACGCGTCGAACGCGGTGCGCGGTGCCAGCGGGAACGCGATGCACGGCAGCCCGGCCGGCAGGCCTGGTTGCTGCTGCGGCCAGGTGTCGAGCTTGCCGACGAAGAGCAGGCTCGCCTCGCTGTGATCGAGAACGTAGTGCACCGTCTCAGCGGTCTCGGTGGGGAAGATCGCCACCGTCGTGTACCCGGCCATCCAGATCGCGAGCTCGGCGACGATGAAATGGGCGCAGTTCTTCGACAGGATCGCGATGCGCGCGCCGGGCGCAAAGCCGCGGCTCTTGAGGTGCGCCGCCATGCGCTGCGCCTGGGCTAGCGTCTGCGCCCAGGTGTAGTTCACCACCTGGTTGCCTCCTACCGGCTGGGTCAGGAACACTTTGCCCGGATGCGCGGCCTCGTGCTCGTACACGTAGTCGAGAATCAGTTTCGCCGTCGTCATACCATCTCCCGTGTTGTACTCTCGGGCAGGTTAGCCTAGACAAGCGCCGCGCGGCAAGCGGGGATTCGAGCGTGACGCGACGATTGCGGCGCAGCGGGCCCTTGGCGGGTCCCGGAGCGCGACGAGATTGATCGACCTCAATGGGCAGTCGGAACTTTGTGGTGAAAGTCTTCTGAGCCGACTGATACTGGAAGCGAAGGGCGCGAATATGCACTACGTACTCATCATCACCTGGTTGCTGTGCTGCGCGGTGACTTCGGCCACCGCCCAGGTGAGCGTCGCGATCGGCGTTCCGGGCGTGAGCATCGGGATCAATATGCCGGTGTACCCGCAGCTCGTTCAGGTTCCGGGCTACCCCGTCTACTACGCTCCGAGTCTGAATTCGAACTTCTTCTTCTACGACGGCGTGTACTGGGTGTACCAGGGCGACAACTGGTACGCGAGTTCCTGGTACAACGGGCCGTGGCGCCTTGTCGGGCCGCAGTACGTGCCCCTGTTCGTGCTGCGGATCCCGGTGCGCTACTACAGGGTACCGCCGCCGTACTTCCGCGGTTGGCATGCCGATGCGCCGCCACGTTGGGACGAGCACTGGGGCCACGACTGGGCGCAGCAGCGGCGCGGGTGGGACCAGTGGGATCACAGGTCCGTTCCTCCGCGAGCCCCGCTTCCCACCTACCAGCGGCAGTACTCGGGCGATCGGTACCCGCACCAGGTTGAGCAGCAACAGGCGCTTCGCAACCAGAACTACCGCTACCAGCCGCGCGACCCCGAAGTGCGACAGCACTACCAGCAGCAGCCGGCGCCGAACCAGAAGGACGTGCGACAGGGCCAGGGTGCGCCGCAGGACGCCAAGCGGGGCCAGGGGCACGACACCGACCGGGGCGAAGGACATAACAAGCCGTAGCGATGCCAGGCGACGTCTCGGCCCCTGCCGCCATTCGCCATGGTCGGAGCCACAGTTTCCACGATGCAACCGGAGAGAACGATGGTCACGCGCAAACCGAAGAACCCCGAGCTGGCCGCTGCCGCCAGCAACCTGGCTGGCGCCGCCCGCCATATCCGCAAGGCCGTCCGCAACAAGGTCGACGAGATCGGAGCTTCGGCTTCGGCCGAAATGGGCAAGGCCAAGCGTCGACTCGACGCGCGGTTGAAGAAGGTCGAGGCGAGGCTGATCAAGGCAACGCACGAGGCCAGGCGCTCGCTGCACAAGGCGGTGCGCGAGGCCGAGAAGAGGCTGCAGGCGACGCGCAAGGCGGCGCAAGCCAAGCTGGCCGAACTGCAGCGCCCGGGCAAGCAAGAGGCCGCGGCGAAGAAGGCACCGGCGAAGAAGGCGCCGGCGAAGAAGGCACCGGCGAAGAAGGCACCGGCGAAGAAGGCCGCGCGTAAGACCGCGACCTAACGGCGGAGCAGTCAGCAGGCGGCCCGGGCCCGCCGTCTGGCGCCGGTGTCGCGGTAGCGGCCAGCAGCCCGAACCGCGGCGATACTGGCGTGCCGTGTCGCTCGCCATCTTTCTCAAGCTGATCGCGATCTTCGCAGTCGTCGCGTTCGGCTGGATTGCTGGCCGCGCGCGCTGGCTGGGCCGGGGCGACACGGCGCGCGTGCTGTCGAACGCGGCGTTCTTTCTCTTCATTCCGGCGCTGTTGTTCCGCACCACGGCGCGGATCGATCTTTCGGTGATGCCATGGGCGACGCTGGGCGCGTTCTTCGTGCCGGTGCTGGCCTTCATGTTGGTGGTCTACCTCGCCATGCGCCGCCGGGCGTCGCCGGCAGGCGCCGCCGCGCCGAGCGTGCGCGCCATCTCGGCCACCTTCGGCAACACGGTGCAACTCGGTATTCCGATGGCGACGGCACTCTTCGGCGAGGCCGGGCTGTCGGTCCATCTGGCGATCGTCAGTCTGCACGCGCTGACGCTGCTGACCCTGGTCACCGCGCTGGTCGAGATCGACCTTGCGCGTGCCGACGCCCGGCGCCAGGGCGGGCGCCAGTCGCTCGCCGCGACGCTGGCGACGACCGTGCGCAACACCGTCATCCACCCGGTGGTGCTGCCGGTGCTCGCGGGCCTCGGGTTCAACCTCGGAGGATGGCCGCTGCCGGCGCTGGCCGACGAGACGCTGCTGCTGCTGGCACTGGCGGTGGTGCCGCTGTGCCTGGTCGTGATCGGGATGTCGCTCGAACACTACGGGATCAAGGGCTCGCTGCGTGGTGCGCTCTGGCTGAGCCTGGCCAAGCTCGTCGCGCTGCCGGCGTTGGTGCTGCTGGTCGGGCACTGGATCGTCGGGCTGCGCGGCGTGCCGCTCGCCGTGATCGTCGTCTGCGCGGCGCTGCCGGTCGGCTCGAACGCCCTCTTGTTCGCGCAGCGCTACGCCACGCTCGAGGCCGAGGCGACAGCCGGCATCGTGCTGTCGACCTTCGGCTTCGTGCTGACTGCGCCGCTGTGGCTTATCGTGCTGGGCTGGATCGGCTGAACTGCAATGCGCTCTTGCGGTGAAACGCTTCGCTGCGGCAACATGTGCTCCCTGCCGACCCCCGAGGAGACGTCATGCGATTCAACTTCCACCAGCCGCTGGCGCTGGCGCTGCTGGGCGCAGCGGGGTTTGCGCACGCTGCCGGCTTCACGCTCACCAGCCCGACCATCAAGCCCGGCGCCACGCTGACGCAGGCGCAGGTGTTCAACGGCTTCGGCTGCAGCGGCCAGAACATCTCGCCCGCGCTGATATGGAGCGGCGCTCCCGCCGGCACCAAGAGCTTCGCCGTAACGTTGTACGACCCCGACGCGCCCACCGGCTCGGGCTGGTGGCACTGGGTCGTGATCGACCTGCCGGCCGACAGCACGGGCCTTGCCGAAGGCGCAGGCACGGCCGACGGCAAGGCACTGCCGGCCGGGGCGCGCCAGGGCCGCACCGACTTCGGCGCGGCCGGCTTCGGCGGCGCCTGCCCGCCGCAGGGCGACAAGCCGCATCGCTACATCTTCACCGTCTACGCGCTCAAGACCGACAAGCTCGACGTGCCGCCCGACGCGACCGCGGCCTTGATCGGCTCCATGCTCAACGCCAACAAGCTCGCCAAGGCGACCTTCACCGCGAAGTACGGGCGCTAGGCATCGCCCGCGAGCGCGGACCCGCCGATAGTGATGGGGCCTGCGCGCCTGCGGATGCGAAAATGAGCCGCATGGTGAATCTCGAACTCGAGCCCTACATGGCCGGCGTGGGCCAGGCGGCGCGCGCGGCGGCGACCGTGCTCGCCTCGGCCTCGACAGCGGCGAAGAACGCCGCGCTGCTCGCGCTTGCGCGACGCATCCGCGAGCAGCGCACGGCATTGCAGGCGGCCAACGGCGAGGACGTCGCCGCGGCGCAGGCGGCCGGCCTCGCGGCGCCGATGGTCGACCGCCTGAAACTGACCGATGGCGTGATCGAGCAGATGGCCGAAGGCTGCGAGCAGGTCGCCGCGCTGCCCGACCCGGTCGGCGAGATCACCGAGCTGCGCCGCCGGCCGAGCGGAATCAGTGTCGGTCGGATGCGCGTGCCGCTCGGGGTGTTCGGCATGATCTACGAGAGCCGGCCGAACGTCACCGTCGACGCCGCGACGCTGGCGATCAAGAGCGGCAACGCCTGCATCCTGCGCGGCGGCTCGGAGGCCGTGCACTCGAACCGCGCGCTGTGCGAGCTGGTGCAGGCGGCGCTGGCCGAGGCCGG
>Ga0209048_10003048_pt1 | contig 16404 bp, 17 predicted proteins | sample FrelakmetCRP12CR_FD_187146 | JGI IMG/M metagenome (GOLD analysis project Ga0209048, IMG submission 187146) | Freshwater lake sediment microbial communities from the University of Notre Dame, USA, for methane emissions studies - CRP12 CR (SPAdes)... | ecosystem: Environmental > Aquatic >... | reverse complement strand
CGAGTTCCAGGACCGGATGGAGCACTACTGGTGCCTGCGCTGGCTGCTGCAGGAGCGGGTGGAGGAAACTCCCGCCACCGTGATCCGCGAGAACCTGGTCCGCTTCGCGCACCTGCCGCTCGTCGTGCGCCTGCCCGACCTGCCGCCGCTCGCGCCCGACACTCCGGTGCGAGTGGCCATCGGGCGCATCGACCTCCTCGCCGCCACGCTCGAATGCCGCTATGCCGGCGAACCCGGAGCAGCGCACGCCGGCGCGTGATCCGACCCGGCCACCCCGCGGCTGCGATAGACTAGGGCCTGTTAACGCACCACGCACACTTGCTCCGCCGACCCGACTCGCCCAGGACGCGCTCGCCCACGCCGCCGGACCGCAGAACGGCGGCGTCGCTCCAACGCGCACCCCGTCCGGCGCCGACGAGACTGCGGACCTTCCTCGACTTGCCCGATCTGCGCGGGCTCGCCGGCACGCAGCAGCTCGTCGTCTACGCGCTGGGCGCCTCGGTCGCGATCCACGCGACGCTGCTCGCGGTCCGCTTCATTCCGCCCGAGCTCGCAAAGCGCCAGGACCGCGGGCCGCCGCTCGAGGTCGCGCTCGTCAACGCGAAGTCGAAGTCGAAGCCGACGAAGGCCGACATCCTGGCGCAGGCCAACCTCGACGGCGGCGGCAACACCGATGCCGAGCGCCGGGCGAGGACCCCGTTGCCGGTGCTGCCCAAGGCCGGCGCCAGCGGCGAGATCGCCGTCGCGACGGAGAAGATCCAGTCGCTCGAAACCGAGGCGAAGGAGCTGATGACGCGCCTGCAGACGGGACCGGCCGCGCCCGCGCTCCCGAAACCGGTCGAGGTCCCCGAGCCGGTGGTGCAGCCGTCGGCCACCGAGCTCGCGCAGCGGACCCTCGAGGCAATGCGGATGGAGGCGCGGATCGCCAGGGAAATCGAGGTGTACCAGCAGCGGCCGAAAAGGAAGTTCATCGGCGCGCGCGCCGACGAGTACCGGTTCGCGCGCTACATCGAGGACTGGCGCGCGAAGATCGAGCGCATCGGCAACCTGAACTACCCCGAGGCGGCGCGCGAGCTGAAGCTCTACGGCAGCCTGCTCCTCACCGTGTCCATCCGCAGCGACGGCAGCGTCGAAAGCGTCGAGATCAACCGCTCGTCGGGGCAGCGCGTGCTGGACGCAGCCGCCGTGAAGATCGTCGAGATGTCGGCGCCGTTCGCGCCGTTCCCGCCGGACATCAAGCGCGACACCGACGTCATCCAGATCACGCGTACGTGGATGTTCACGAAGGGCGACGAGCTCCAGACGAATACCGCGAGCCAGTGATGAGCGGCCGTCCGGCCCGCAAAGGCCCGCTCGCGCTGCTGCGCCGCGCGCTCTCCTGGACGCTCGTGGCGATCGTCGCGCTCGCGCTCGCGTGGGCCCTCTGGATCGCCGCGCACATCGGCTGGTACCGCTACCAGCCGCCGCGCGAGACCGCGTTCATGGCGCAGCGGCTGGACGAAATGCGCGCGCGGAACCCGGCCGCCACGCTGCAGTACCGATGGGTGCCGTACGCGCGGATCTCGGTTCAGTTGAAGCGCGCGCTGATCGCCGCCGAGGATGCCAGGTTCGTCGAGCACCGCGGCTTCGACTGGGACGGCATCCAGCTCGCGCTCGAGCGGAACCGGAAGAAGGGCCGCATCGTCGGCGGCGGCTCGACGATCACCCAGCAGCTCGCCAAGAACCTGTTCCTGTCGCCGGAGCGAAGCTACTGGCGCAAGGCCGAGGAGGCCGCGATCACCGTCCTGCTCGAGGCGATCCTCCCGAAGCAGCGCATCTTCGAGCTGTACCTCAACGTGATCGAGTGGGGAAACGGGATCTTCGGCGCCGAGGCCGCCGCGCAGCGCTACTTCGGCGTGCCGGCGGCGCAGCTGTCGGCCGGACAGGCGGCGCGGCTCGCCGCGATGACGCCCAGCCCGCGGCTCTTCGAGCGCAAGCCCGATTCCGCCTATCTCGACGGCCGGGTCGCGACGATCCTCGCGCGCATGCCGTCCGCGATGATTCCCTGACGCCGTCGCCGGCTCCGGAGCGACGGCGCCGGAACGATCCGTCGCCGATGCACCGATTGCCATCGTGAGCCCGTTGCCGCGACGCGCGCGGGGTTAGAATGCGGGCGGCCTGCGTGCCGCTCGCGCGCAGACGACCGTCGACGGCGTCGCGATGCCCGAACCCCTGGAAACCGAAGAGACCGTACGGCCCGAAGCGCGCGCGAGCGTGCAGGACGCGCTCGCGGACATAACGGCGCTGCTGCGCAAGCACCGGCTGGTCGAGGGACTGGTCAGGGACCAGGTCGGGCAGGATGCCGACGCGAGGCGCGCCGAGCTGGCCGAGAGCGCCGTCTACAGGAAGAGCAAGGAAGCGCTGCAGCGCGAGCTCGACCGGCTCCACGCGGCCGACATCGCGAACGTACTCGAGGCGCTGCCGGTCGACGAGCGTCTCTACGTCTGGGATCTCGTCAAGGCGGAGCGCGACGGCGACATCCTGCTCGAGGTCTCCGACGCCGTCCGCGAGTCGCTGATCTCCTCGATGGACACCGACGAGCTCGTCGCCGCGACGGGGACGCTCGAGACGGACGAGATCGCCGAGCTCGCGCCGGACCTGCCGCAGGAGGTGATGGACGATGTGTTCCAGAGCCTCCCGATCGAGGAGCGCGAGCAGCTGCGCGCCGCCATGTCGTTCGACGAGGACATGGTCGGCGCGCTGATGGACTTCGAGGACGTCACGGTGCGGCCCGACGTCACGCTCGAGGTGGTGCTCCGGTACCTGCGCCGCTTCGACGAGCTGCCGTCGCAGACCGACCAGGTGTTCGTCGTCGATCGCGAGGAACGGCTGCTGGGCGTGCTGCCGATCAACCGGCTGATCGTCACGGATCCCGAGACGCCCGTCGAGGCCGTCATGGAGGCGCCGGTGGTCACGCTGCGTCAGCACGAGAAGGCGGATGTCGCCGCGTCGGCGTTCGAGCGCTACGACCTCGTGTCGGCGCCCGTCGTCGACACCAACGACCGTCTGGTCGGTCGCGTGACCGTCGACGAGGTGCTCGATTTCGTGCGGCAGAGAGGCGAGGAGGACCTGCTCGCGCAGGCGGGTCTGCGCGAGGAGGAGGACGTCTTCGCGTCGGTGTGGGCGTCGTTTCGCAACCGCTGGGCGTGGCTGGCGATCAACCTGGTGACTGCGTTCATCGCGTCGCGCGTCATCGGCGTGTTCGAGGGGTCGATCGAAAAGCTGGTGGCGCTCGCCGCGCTGATGCCGATCGTCGCCGGCATCGGCGGCAACTCGGGCAACCAGACGATCACGATGATCGTGCGCGCGGTGGCGCTGGGGCAGGTGACGGCGGCGAACGCGCGGCAGCTGATCCGCAAGGAGATCACGGTGAGCCTCGTCAACGGCGTCGTCTGGGGCGGCGTGATGGGCCTCACGGCCGGCGTGCTGTACAAGGACGCGGCGCTGGGGCTCGTGATGGTGCTGGCGATGACGCTGAACCTGATGCTCGCCGCGCTGATGGGCGTGCTGATCCCGATCACGATGCTCAGGTTCGGCCGCGATCCAGCCCTGGGCTCGTCGGTGCTGATCACCGCGGTGACCGACTCGGGCGGATTCTTCATCTTCCTCGGGCTGGCCACGCTGTTCCTGGTCTAGGAGCGCGTTGGGTGGAATAGGCGCCCGCCCCGGCCTGTTGACGGGGTGTTTCCGACAACTTCAGCGAGTCTCCCGGGACCGACAATGCGTGTCCGACCTCGATTGCCAACCTCGACCCCGTGACGCCGCACGCCGCCTCCGATGCGCCGGGCCTTCCGCATCCGGAACTCGTTGCCGCGATCCCGCGGCTGCGCCGTTACGCGCGCGTCCTGACCGGCGATGCGACGCGGGCCGACGACCTCGTGCAGGACACGCTCGCCCGCGCGTGGGAGAAGCGGCGCCTGTGGAGGAGCGGCAGCGACCTGCGCGCCTGGCTGTTCACGATCATGCACAACGTCCACGTGAACCAGCTCGCGCTCGCGCGGCGCGACGCGGCCAACGTGTCGATCGACGCCGACCCCGGCAATCCGGCGTGGCAGCTGCCGGTGCGCGCGGACGCGCTCGATCGTGTCGAGCTGCTGGAGCTCGTCGAGCACATCGGCCGCCTCTCGGCGGATCAGCGCGAGGTGCTGCTGCTCGCGGCGGTCGAGGAGCTGCGCTACGACGAGATCGCCGGCGTGCTGTCCGTTCCCATCGGAACGGTGATGTCGCGGCTCTCGCGGGCGCGGGCCAGGCTGCGGCAGATGATCGCCGAGCCGCCGTCCGCGCTGCGCATCGTCAAATGAACGAGCGAGTCCTGCCGTGAATACGCCGTCGCCTTCGCCGATCCCCGACCCCGACGTCCACGCATACGTCGACGGTCAGCTCGCGCCCGCGCGCGTTTCGGCGTTCGAGGCTGCACTCGCGTCGGATGCCGTGCTCGCGGCGCGCGTCGCCGAGATGCGCGCATTGAACGCCGCGTTGCGCGACGCGCTCGACCCGGTGCTCGCCGAGCCCATCCCGGCGCAGCTGCTCGCGGCGGCCTCGGCCCCCGAACGGCATGCCGCCGGTGTCCGCCGCTGGATGGCCCCGGTGTTCGCGGCGGCCGCCACGCTGCTCGTCGGCGTCGGCCTGGGCTGGTTCGGGCGCGATGCGCTGATCGAGCGCTCCGGCACGCCGACGACGTTCGCGCGGCAGGCGGCGTTCGCGCACGCGCTGTACGCCGCGGACGCCAACCGGCCGGTCGAGGTCTGGGCGAACGAGGAGAAGCGGCTCGTGACGTGGCTCACGAAGCGCCTCGGCTTTGCCGTGCACGCGCCGGACCTGAATGGCGTCGGGTACGCGCTGGTCGGCGGGCGCCTCGTCGCCGGCAACGAGCAGCCGACCGCGCTCTTCATGTACGAGAACGCCGACAAGCAGCGGCTGTCGCTGCAGGTGCGCAAGCAGCCGCCCGGCACCGGCGAAGCCGCATTCCGGTACGCGGTCGAGAACGGCGTTGGCGTGTTCTACTGGATCGACGACGCCTGCGGCTACGCGATCTCGGGCAGCGTCGATCGCGCGCAGCTGCTCCGGATCGCCCAGGTCGTCTACGGACAGCTCGCCGCCGCCGAAGCCGCCGTTGCGAAGTAGCTGCCGGCGTCGGCGGTGACGCCCGCCACGGCGCTGGCGCTTGGTGGCCGGAGGCGCCACGGGTTACGATCCGCCGGATGCAAAGCCCGCCTGCCCGTCCCGGCGACTCCGTCGACGACATCGACACTCCGGCGCTCGTCGCCGACCTCGACACGCTCGAGCGCAACCTCGACCTGATGGCGAACGCGGTGCGCGGCGCCGGCGTCGCGCTGCGCCCGCACGCGAAGTCGCACAAGTGCCCGGACATCGCGCGCGCGCAGATCGAGCGCGGCGCCGTCGGCATCTGTTGCCAGAAGGTGGGCGAGGCCGAGGCGTTCGTCGCCGCCGGCATCCGCGACGTGCTCGTCACCAACGAGATCGTCGGCGCCGCGAAGCTCGAGCGGCTCGCGCGCCTCGCCAGCTCGGCCCGGATCGGCGTGCTGGCGGACGACGCCGCGAACGTCCGCCACATCGGCGCCGCGGCGCGGGCCGCGGGCGTCGCGATCGACGTGCTGGTCGAGGTGGACGTCGGCGCGAACCGCTGCGGCACGATGCCCGGGGCGCCCGCGGTGGCGGTCGCCCAGGTCATCGCGCGCACGCCGGGGCTCTCGTTGCGCGGGATTCACGCTTACCACGGCGCCGCGCAGCATTTGCGTTCGCCGGAGGAGCGGCGTGCGGCGATCGCGCATGCCGCGCAGCTCGCCCGCGAGACGAAAGCGGCGATCGAGGCGACGGGTATCCGTTGTCCGACCGTGACCGGCGCGGGCACCGGCACGTGGCAGCACGAGCGCGACAGCGGCGTCTACACCGAGGTGCAGCCCGGCTCGTACGTGTTCATGGACGCCGATTACCAGAAGAACGCGCTCGCGCCCGACCAGCACGCGTTCGAGCAGAGCCTGTTCGTGCTGGCGACGGTGATGAGCGCGCCGGTGCGCGAGCGCGCCGTCGTCGACGCCGGCCTCAAGGCCTTCGCGTTCGACTCGGGCCCTCCGCTCGTCTACGGCGCGCACGGCCTGACGTATGCGAAGGCGTCCGACGAGCACGGCGTGCTGGCTGTCGCCGCCGACGCGCCGCCTCCGCTGATCGGCGACCGGCTCTGGCTGATCCCGGGTCACTGCGACCCGACGGTCAACCTCTACGACTGGATCGTCGGCGTGCGCGGCACGCGCGTCGAGTGCCTGTGGCCGGTCGCGGCGCGGGGGGCGCTCGCCTAGGAGCCTGTCGGACTTACATTCACGTACGCGAAGGAGGCGAGTTGGGCGCAGTTCAAGGCACGAGCCCGAAGGCATACCGAGTGTATGGCGAGGGCGAGCAACGCCGAAATGCGCCCAACTCGCCCCTTCCCTCCGGGTTGCTGCCAAGACGCGTGTCTGCCGCGTTGCTCGGCTGGCGAATATTCTCGATATTCGCGGCGCCTCGCGCCTCGCATCCTTCGCTTTTTGGCCCGGCAACGCATACGCGAATGTAAGTCCGACAGGCTCCTAGGAGGTCGTCGGACTCACGCCGGCTCCCCGGCGCCGCGATCAGAGCGTCACGATTCCGCGCGGCGTGCGCAGCATCGCCGCAAGCCGCGCGTCGCGGTCGTAGGTGACCGGCAGCACGCCCTCGAGAGCCAGCGCGGCGAGCGCGGCACGGATCTGCGCCGGCTCGGGATGGGCCGCCGCGAGGCCTGCGATCGACATTCCCGATGCGGGCAGAAGGTCGGCCGGGTGCATCGGGACGTCCCACTGGATCAGCGTCGGCACGATGCCCTTGCACGGCAGCGTCCCGTCGTCCGGGATCGTGATCCGCCACCGGTAGTTTCCCCGTTCCATCGCGTGGACGGTGCCCAGTGCGACCGGACACCACGCGACGGCTCGCCCGATGTCCGGCGTGCGCGCGACCCAGTGGACGAGCCGCGGCCGCTCGGTCAGCTCCGACTGCAGCGCGATGCTGTCGAGGCCGAACCAGCGCGGGCGCGCGGGGTTCTTCCCCGCGGGGTCGATCGCGATGATCTCGAGGTACACGCGCTCGCCGAGACGGACGAGCGCGTTGTGCGTCCCCATCGCGACGTGCTTCCCGCCAGGCTGCGGCGCGACGCCCGTCACGCCCGCGATGTAGTCGATGCCGTCCGCGAGCGTCGCGGCGGCGACGACGAGGTGGTCGAGTGTGGCGAGCGGCTGGGGTGGGGTCGGGCTCATCGCGGCCTCCATGCTACCGTGAGGCGTCGGCGACGAACGCGCGCAGCAGTCCCGTCGCATCGGGTGGATGCGGATCGTTGTACGGATACCGGTCGTCGCCGCCGCTCCACGCGTGGCCGAGATCGCTCACCAATACATGCCGCGCGACGAGGCGGCCGGCCACGCGCCATTCGCTCGTCGTCATCGTGCGGCCGTCCGGGGTGGTCGCGGCCTCGGCGCGATCGGGCGGCGGGAGATCCTCGCTCGTGCCTGCCGTTGCCGCAGGGTGCGCGTTCAGGGTGAGGTATTGCCGGACGAGCTGAACGGCGTTGACCGGGGCGACGACGTCGTCGCGGCTGCCCTGGACGACCATCAGCGGCACCGGCAGCGCCCCGGGATCGGCGCGCGCGCGAGCCGCCTCTCCGATGCCCGCGACGTCGGTGTCCGCACCGTTCTTCAGCACGCCGATCGCGGTGAACGGGGACGACGCGGCGCCGCAGGCAATGCCGGAATGCACGAAGGCGCCGGCGACGATGTCGGGTCTGCGCACGCCGAGCACGGCGGCAAGCGCGCCGCCCGAGGACATCCCGGCAATGAACACGCGCCGGCGGTCGATCCGGTACCTGCGGCGCACGGCGCGTACCTGCGCGGCGACGATCGCGCTCTCGCCCCAGCCGCGCGCCGTCGCCCGATCGAACCAGTTCCAGCAGCCCCACGCGTTCGCGCGCGGGTTCTGCCGTGGCAGCAGGACGAGGCAACCGACGTCGTCCGCCAGCCCGGCGATCCGGCTCGCGGCGGCGATCTCCTCGGGCGTCTGCCGGCAGCCGTGGAGCAGAACGACGAGGGGCGCGCGGCGCCAGCGCGAGTGGCCTTGCGGAACGTATACGAGGTATTCGCGCTGCGGCAGGATCCAGGGCGCCACCGCGAGGAACCCGCGGAAGGAGGCCTTGCTGCCGGTTTCGTAGCGGCCCGGCTCCGGCGGCGCTCGCCGGAAGAGCCGCGTGAAGAATGCCTTGGCGCGTGACCAGAGCTTGCCGAACATCTGCCGACACCTCGCGGGTTGGGTCAGGCCCGGCACCGGCTCAGTGCCGGCCCATCTCAGATCAGCACGATGTCGTACTGTTCCTGCGTGTAGATCGACTCGACCTGCAGCGAGATCGGCTTGCCGATGAAATCGCCGAGCTGCGCGAGCGACTGCGATTCCTCGTCCAGGAAGAGGTCGATCACCGGCTGCGCGGCGAGGATGCGGAACTCGCGCGCGTTGAACTGCTTCGCCTCGCGCAGGATCTCGCGCAGGATTTCGTAGCAGATCGTCTGCGCCGTCTTGAGCTCGCCCCGGCCCTGGCAGGTGGGGCAGGGCTCGCACAGCACGTGCGCGAGCGACTCGCGCGTGCGCTTGCGCGTCATCTCGACCAGCCCGAGCTGCGTGAAGCCGTTGACCGTCAGGCGCGTCCGATCGCGCTCGAGCGCGCGGTTCAGCTCCGCCAGCACGGCCGCCCGGTGGTCGGCGTTCTCCATGTCGATGAAGTCGATGATGATGATGCCGCCGAGGTTGCGCAGGCGCAGCTGCCGGGCGATGACCTGCGCCGCCTCGAGGTTGGTCTTGAAGATCGTGTCGTCGAAGCTCCTCCCGCTGACGAAGCCGCCGGTGTTGACGTCGATCGTCGTCATCGCCTCGGTCTGGTCGACGATCAGGTAGCCGCCGGACTTGAGGTTCACGCGCCGCCCGAGCGCCTTCTCGATCTCTTCCTCGACGCTGTTGAGGTCGAAGAGCGGGCGCTCGCCGGCGTGGTGCGCGATGCGCTCGAGCAGCGCGGGCGTGTACTCGCGCGCGAACTCCAGCATCTTCGTGAAGGTTTCGCGCGAGTCGACCACGACGCGCGAGGTCTCCTCGGTCGCCATGTCGCGCAGCACGCGCTGGGCGAGGCTCAGGTCCTGGTAGAGCAGCGAGGGCGACGGGACGTCGCGCGCACGCGCATTGAGGTCGTTCCAGAGCTTGGTCAGGTACTCGATGTCGTTCTGCATCTCGCGCCCGGACGCGGTTTCCGCCATCGTGCGGATGATGAAGCCGCCCGTGTGGCCGTCGGGCAGCAGCAGCTGCAGCTTCTCGCGGAGGATCTCGCGCTCGGCCTCGTCGCCGATCCGCTGCGAGATGCCGATGTGCGAATCCTGCGGCAGGAAGACGAGGAGCCGCCCGGCGAGGCTCACCTGCGTGGACAGGCGTGCGCCCTTGGTGCCTATCGGGTCCTTGATCACCTGCACGAGCAGCGACTGGCCCTCGTGCAGGATCCTCTCGATCGGACGGGCGTCGCCGCCGGCGTGCCCGTTCTGCCGGTGCTCCCAGATGTCGGCGATGTGGAGGAACGCCGCCCGCTCGAGGCCGATCTCGACGAACGCGCTCTGCATTCCCGGGAGCACGCGCGCGACGCGGCCGAGGTAGACGTTGCCGACGAGACCCCGCGCGCTGGCGCGCTCGATGTGGAGCTCCTGCACGACGCCCTGCTCGAGCATCGCGACGCGGGTTTCCTGGGGGGTTACGTTGATGAGGATTTCATGAGACATCGGTCGTCAGGCTTCGCATATCGGCCGCTGACTGCGTTGCTGCTCGCGCGCGATCCTCGCGTACCTGTCACGTACGCTCCGGTCGCCTGCTCCGCGCGCCTTGTCAGCGACCGATCTGCTCGCCTGCGAGCGCTCCGTAGCGGCTGGGGTTGTGTCGTTTATAGCACGGGGAAGCCGATCCCGGCGAGCGCCGCGGCCGTCTCGAAGAGCGGCAATCCCATGACGCCCGAATAACTGCCTTCGATCCGGCTCACGAACGACGCGGCGCGACCCTGGACCGCATACGCGCCGGCCTTGTCGAAGGGCTCGCCGGTGGCGATGTAGCGGTCGACCTCGTCCGCTGCGAGCGCGCGGAACGTCACGTTCGACGTCGAGATCTCGGCAACGATCTGCTCGTTCCAGCAGAACGCCACGGCGGTCAGCACCTGGTGGGTCCGGTTGGACAGCAGCGCGAGCATCCGGGCGGCGTCGGCGGCATCCTTCGGCTTGCCGAAGATCGCGCCGTCCAGCACGACCTCGGTGTCGGCCCCGAGCACGGGATGGTGCGGCAGCCCGCGCTGGAGCATGCGCTGCCAGCCGATCGCAGCCTTGGTGCGGGCGATGCGCTCGACGTAGTGGAGAGCCGGCTCGGCGTCATGCGCTACCTCCGCGACGTCGCGGTCGCGGCCGGTGGCTTCGCGCAGGCGCAGCGTGGCGAACTCGACGCCGAGCTGGCGCAAGAGCTCCTCGCGGCGCGGGCTCTTCGAGGCGAGGTAGATGACGGGGGAGCTCATGGTGTTCGGAATCCTCGGCAGCCCGACCTCTCCGGCCAGGGGTCAATCGCGATGGTACGGATGGCCGGACAGAAGGCTCACGGCCCGGTAGAGCTGCTCGGCGACGATCACGCGGACGAGCCCGTGCGGCAATGTTAGCGCGGAAAGGGCGACGACGGCAGCGGCACCGCGCTTGACCGGCTCGGCGAGCCCGTCGGCGCTGCCGATGACGAACGCGACGTCGCGCGCCTCGGCGCGCCAGCGCGCCAGCGCTTCGGCGAGCCTGCGCGTCGTCCACGGTTCGCCGCGCTCGTCGAGCGCGACGACCTGCGCGCCTTTGCAGGCGGCGGCGATCCGCGGCGCCTCGGCGGCGAGCAGCTGGGGGACGGGCTTGCCGCGATCGCGCGGCTCGGGCTTCAATTCGACGAGCTCCAGCGCGAACTCGCGCGGCATCCGGTGCGCGTAATCGTCCCAGCCGGCGGCGACCCACGCGGGCATCCGGTGGCCGAGGGCGACGACGCGGAGCTTCATGGGCAGGGTACGGGGTCGGGCTCGACGCCCGGTCGCCTCGTTCGGCGCGCTGCGGCGCCCGACGGGAGCGGGCGCGGCCGGATTCTCCCGCTACGCCGCGGCGCGGTCGGGGTCCCGCGTCCGCCGCTTCGCCGCGGGCGGCGCCCAGAGCTCCTCGAGGTTGTAATACGCGCGCACCGCGGGCTGCATGATGTGGACGATGATGTCGCCCGCGTCGACCAGCACCCACTCGCCGGTTTCCTCGCCCTCGACGCCGACAATGGTCGCGCCGCCTTCCTTGAGCTTGTCGCGCACGTGGTTGGCGAGCGCCTTCACCTGCCGATTGGACTCGGCCGATGCGATGACCATGGTGTCGTACAGGCTGGTGAGTTTGCGGACGTCGAGAACGGTGATGTCGCGCGCCTTGATGTCTTCGAGAGCGGTGACGGCGGTCTTCTGGATCTTGTTAAGTCGCATCCGGGCGTGAGCGGTAGAGTTGGTTGCGGTCAATATAGGCCAAAACCGCAGCCGGAAGCAAACCGCGCACTGCAGCAATGCCTGCCAGGCCGCGGGCGAGCTGCGCGCGAATCGCGGATGCGGAGATCGGATGCGCGGAGATCGGCTGCGTGATGATCGTCCCCGCGGATTCTTCGGCGAGCGCCGCGGCGTCGCGGCGCAGGCGTCGCGCCCACTCGTCGGCGAGGACCGGCGGCATCGCGCCTTCGAACGAGACGCCGGGCCGGGCCACCACGACGAGATGCGCGAGATCGAACAGCTCGCGCCAGCGGTGCCACGTGGGCAGGCCGAGGAAGGCGTCCGCTCCGAGGATCAGCGCGAGATGCCGTCCGGGCGCCTCCGCGCGCAGCTCCTCGAGCGTGGGCACCGTGTAGCTTCGGCCCGGCCGGCGGATCTCGCGCGCGTCGACTTCGAGGCCCGGCTCGCCGGCGATCGCGAGCTCGACCATTTCGAGCCGGTGGGCGGCGGTCGCCACCGGAGCGGCGCGGTGCGGCGGGTCTCCGGCGGGAACGAAGCGCACCGCCGAGAGCGCGAGCGCCGCGCGCACCTCGCGCGCGAGCTCGATGTGACCGCAATGGATCGGATCGAACGTGCCGCCGAGTAGGCCGAGGACGGAGGTCATCGCAACGCGCATTGTAGCGCCCGCGCTGCCGGGCGCGGACCTGCCGCGGCGCAGGGCGGCATCATGCGCGGTTGGGGGCTCAGAAGCGCGACCCCGGCTCCTGCAGGAATGCGATCTCGTCCGCAGTCGAGGTGCGGCCGAGGATGGCATTGCGATGGGGGTACCGGCCGAACCGGCGCACGACCGCCGCGTGCTTCGCGGCCCATTCGAGCGGCGCGTACTCACCGGTCTCGTCCCCGAGCCGCGTGAAGAGCGCGATCGATCGGTCCTGCATCGCCGGATCCTCCGCGTGCTCGAACGGCAGGTAGAGGAACCACCGCTCGCAGCGGTCCAGCACCCGGTCGAACCCCGCATCCACCGCGCCGATCGCGGTGACGAGCGCCTCGGCATCTCCGGCGAATGCGCGCGGAGTGTCGCGAAAGGCGTTGCGCGTGAACTGGTCGAGGAGCAGCACGCGGGCGAGGGCGTCGTGCGGATCGGCGCGCCATTCGCGCATCGCGCCGGCAAGCGCGGCTTCGACCGCGTCGCCGAAGCGCATCGTGATCGCGGTGTCGAATGCGGGATCCTTGCGGAACCATTCGGCGCGAGTCGCGTGCGGCGCCGGACCGAACCAGAAGTCGAGGATCTCGCGGGCAAGGGGCGTCATGGGCTTTGCTATAGTCGCGGCTCGGGCGCCGGTTCACGGTCGCCTGTCGTCCTCCACCGGCCGCAGCGATGCGCACATCCTACCGCGATATCTTTCTGCTCGCCTGCTGCCAGGCTCTGCTGCTCACCAACGCGTCGGGCCTCATCTCGATGAACGGGCTCGTCGGCTATGCGCTCGCGGAGACGAAGACGCTCGCGACTGCCGGCGTGACGTTCTACGTGCTCGGCTCGGCGCTCGCGACGATGCCGGCGTCGCTGTGGATGGCGCGCGTCGGCCGGCGGACGGGCTTCATGGCGGGTGCGCTGATCAACGTCGCCGGGTGCGCGCTCGCCGTGCTCGCGATCGGTCGCGGCAGCTTCCTGCTCTACTGCGTCGCAACCGGCGTGATGGGTGTCTACAACGCGATCGGGCTGCAGTACCGCTTCGCGGCGGCCGAGGTGGCCGCGCCCGCGGACCGGGCGAAGGCGATCTCGCTGGTGCTGGCCGGCGGCGTCGTCGGCGGCTTCCTCGGCCCCGAGTCCGCGCGACGGGCGATGGACCTCTTCCCGACGCCGTTCCTGGGCGGATTTGTCGTGCTCGCCGCCTATGCGCTCGTCGCGCTCGCCGTGCAGTCGCGCGTGCACGTCCCGCCGCCGACGCAGGAGGAGCGCTCGGGCGGCGGCCGGCCGCTGTCCGCGATCGTCCGCCAGCCGGTCTTCGTCGTCGCCGCGCTGTCGGCGGCGGTCGGCTACGGCCTCATGAATCTGCTGATGACCGCGACGCCCATCGCGATGAGCTTCTGCAGCCATCCGTTCGGCGCGGCGGCCGTGGTGATCCAGTGGCACGTGGTCGGGATGTACGCGCCCGGCTTCGTCACCGGGTCGCTGATCCGGCGCTTCGGCGTGCTCAATGTGATCCTGGCCGGCGTCGTTCTCGTCGCCGCGTGCGTGGCCGTCGCGCTCAACGGCGTCACCGTTCCCCATTTCCTCGTCGCGCTGGCGCTGCTCGGCATCGGCTGGAATTTCATGTACACGGGCGGCACCACGCTGCTGACCGAGTCGTACGCGCCGGCAGAGAAGGCGCGCACGCAGGGCGCGAACGACTTCATCGTGTTCGCGACGATGGGCGTCTCGTCGCTCGCGTCGGGCGCGATGGTGTCGACGGCGGGCTGGGAGACGATGAACCGCGCGATGCTGCCGATTCTGGCGGCCATTGCCGCGGTCGTGCTGTGGTACGCGTGGCGGCGGCGCCTCGCGCGGCCGGCGCGGGTCGCGTAGGCGCGCGCCGGCGTGCGCCCGGACTCAGGTCCGGATCTGCCCCGAGCCCAGCACGATCCACTTCCGGCTGGTGAGGCCTTCGAGCCCGACGGGCCCGCGTGCGTGCAGCTTGCTGGTCGAGATCCCGATCTCGGCGCCGAGGCCGAACTCGAAGCCGTCGGCGAAGCGCGTCGACGCGTTGACGAGCACCGAGCTCGAGTCGACCTCGCGCAGGAAACGCATCGCGCTGGCGTGGTCCTGCGTGACGATGGCGTCGGTGTGCTGCGAGCCGTACTTCGCGATGTGCGCGATCGCCTCGTCCAGCGAGTCGACGATGCGCACCGCGAGGATCGGCGCCAGGTACTCCGTGTACCAGTCGTCCTCGGTTGCCGCCTTCATCGCCGGCATGATCGCGCGCGAGCGCTCGCAGCCGCGCAGCTCGACGCCCTTGGCCGCATAGATCTCGCAGAGCGGCGGCAGCACGCGCGCGGCGATGCCGGCGTGCACGAGCAGCGTTTCCATCGTGTTGCACGGCGAATAGCGCTGCGTCTTCGCGTTGTCGGCGATGCGGATCGCCATCGGGAGGTCGGCCGTGGCGTCGACGAACACGTGGCAGACGCCGTCCAGATGCTTGATCACCGGCACCTTCGCCTCGCGCGCGATGCGCTCGATCAGGCTCTTGCCGCCGCGCGGGACGATGACGTCGACGTGTTTCTCGTCGGCGATGAGGCAGCCGACCGCCGCGCGATCGGTGGTCGCGACGACCTGCACCGCATTCTCGGGCAGGCCCGCCGCGCGCAGCCCCTCGTGGACGCACGCGGCGATCGCCCGGTTGCTGCGGAGGGCTTCCGAGCCGCCGCGCAGGATCGTCGCGTTGCCGGCCTTGAGGCAGAGTCCCGCGGCATCGGCGGTCACGTTGGGCCGCGACTCGTAGATGATGCCGACGACGCCGAGCGGCACGCGCATCAGACCCACCTGGATGCCGGAGGGCCGGTATTTGAGGTCCGTGATCTCGCCGACGGGATCGGGCAGCGCGGCGATCTCCTCGAGGCCCTTCGCCATCGCGGCAATCGTCTTCTCGGACAGCGTCAGCCGATCGACGAATGCGGCGTCGTGACCCGCAGCCGTTGCGGCGGCGACATCCCCGGCGTTGGCGGCGAGGAGCTTCGCCGAGTCGCGCCGGATCGCGGCGGCCATCGCCGAGAGCGCGTCGTTCTTCACGCGGGTGTCCGCGCGCGCGACGTCGCGCGCAGCGGCGCGCGCGGCCTCGCCGACGCCGCGCATGTAGGCGCCGACGTCGGCAAAGGTCCCGAGACCGGGCACGGCGAGGTCGGTCATGTGTGCACCCTTGGCGCTGCGCGCCTTCCCTCCGGGAGGGAGTAATTCGCGTCTTGGGACGGCCCGGCGACGCTCATGTGTACACCCTTGGCGCTGCGCGCCTTCCCTCCGGGAGGGAGCAATTCGCGTCTTGGGACGGCCCGGCGACGCTCATCGGACGATTGTAGCGCGATCCCGGCCAGGTCGATCCGGCCCCTGTCTTCGGATTCGACGAGAGGTTAAAATGGATGGCTTTTCGGCGCCGCCGGCGTGATTCACCGTACGCCCGCCATCGCACGAAATCGCTGTTACGTTTCAACCATTTTCAGGAGACATGGCAATGCGCAGATTGATTGGAAGCATGGGTTTCGCGGTTCTCGCAGCAGTGACTCTTCCCGCCGCCGCCCAGACGGGCGCCGCGGTCGTCGCCAAGGAGCCGGGCAAAGTGGGCGTCGCCGAGACGGTCAAGCTCACCGCGACGATCTCCGCGATCGACGCGGCGACGCGTGCGGTCACGCTGAAGGGGCCGCAGGGCAAGGAAATGACCCTGACGGCGGGCGAGCAGGTCAAGAACTTTGCGCAGTTGAAGGTCGGCGACCAGGTGAACCTCGAGTACGTCGAGGCGCTGACGCTCGAGCTCAAGAAGGGCAGCACGGCGCCCGCCTCCCGCACCGAGAAGGCCGGCGCGGCCGGGGCGAAGCCCGGCGAGCGTCCCGCCGGCATGGGCGGCCGTCAGGTGACGATCGTCGCCGAGGTGGTCGACGTCAACGCGCAGACGCAGGTCGTCACGCTGAAGGGCCCGCAGCGCACCGTCGAGCTCAAGGTGAAGGACCCCGCGCAGTTCAAGCTGATCGCGAAGGGTGACCGCGTCGAGGCGACCTACACCGAAGCGGTGGCCGTCGTCGTCGAGCCGGCCAAGAAGTAACGCAGCAGGCGTCGGGCG
>Ga0209048_10003047_pt1 | contig 16407 bp, 16 predicted proteins | sample FrelakmetCRP12CR_FD_187146 | JGI IMG/M metagenome (GOLD analysis project Ga0209048, IMG submission 187146) | Freshwater lake sediment microbial communities from the University of Notre Dame, USA, for methane emissions studies - CRP12 CR (SPAdes)... | ecosystem: Environmental > Aquatic >... | reverse complement strand
GGTGATGGCCCTCCGGTGTCGCTCGCAGGTCGCTGAACTGCACGTATGTGGTCGGGCTGCCGGGACTCGAACCCGGGACCTTCGGTCCCCCAGCGGCCGTCCGACCGTCCACCACGTCCACTGGGTCCACCCAGTTTCGCGTTCGCGCAGGTCAGGGGCTTGCGCGTGTCCACGAGTTCCACCGGGTAGTACCCCGTCCAGGGCGTTCGCGGAGAAATGGCTGTCAAATGGCTGTCATCGCGCGGGTGGGCTCGGGCGTCCGCCGCGCAGCTCGACGGCTCCTCTCGATCCACCGAGCCACTCGCATCCCGCGAGTCCGAGCAGCCCTCCTCCGCATCCGAGCGAACGCGACGACCAGTCCCACGTCGTCCCACGCAGGCAGCCTTCCGTATACACCCTTGCGGGTCACGCCTACCGGCGTGATCCGCTCCGCGTGGGACGCGTCGGTGGGACAACGGGCCGTGTCCCACGCGATCGCGTGGGACATCGAGATGCTCGCGTGGGACATGCACATGTGGGCGTGGGACATCCGCGTGTGCGTTGTGGGACCGCGCGCCGTGTCCCATCCGCCCTCCGGTGCGCGGAGGTCCGGCCATGAAGGGAACAGTGCGGCGTCGTGGCGACACCTGGAGCTACCAGTTCCAAGTCATGAGCCTCGGCGAGCGGCGCTACGTGACCAAGGGCGGGTTCCGCACCCGACGCGAGTGCGACCACGCGCTCCACGACACGATGGCCATGTTCGCTCGTGGTGGCCCGTCCGCCCCGAGTCGGCGAACGCTCGCCGACTACCTCGAGCGCGAGTGGCTCCCGGTGCAGCAAGCGCGCCTCCGCCCGTCGACGTTCCACGGCTATCGGCGCGTCACCCGTCAGCAGATCATCCCGCTGCTCGGAAACATCCGCCTCGGTGACCTCACCGCCGGCGACGTCACCGTCTTCCTCCAGGAGCTCCGATCTTCCACGCCGCGACGCAAGGGCGCGCCGCGTCTCTCGGAGCAGAGCATCAAGCGCGCGTATCGCGTCCTGCACGCCGCGCTGCAGCACGCGGTTGAACTGAATCTGGTCGTCCAGAACGCGGCGGCGCGCGTACCTCGATCGGCGCGACCCCGGCCACCGCGCAAGGAGATGCGCACGTGGAGCGTCGAGGAGCTCCGCAGGTTCTTCGACGCGACGAGCGGCGATCGTTTGCACCCCGCGTTCGTGCTCGCGGCGACGAGCGGTCTCCGTCGCTCCGAGCTGCTCGGCCTGCGGTGGGACGACGTCGAGCTGAACACAGGAACGCTCGCGGTCAGACGAGCGCGCGTCGCCGCGGGCTATGACGTCTTCGAAGGCGAGACCAAGAACGGCCGCGCCCGGCTCGTCAGGATCCCCGAGGGCGCCGTAGCGGCGCTGCGCCGGCACCGGAAGGCGCAGCTCGAGGAACGACTCGCCTGGGGTGCCTCCTGGATCGAGAGCAGCTACCTGTTCACCTGCGAGGACGGACGGCCGCTGCATCCTCATTCCCTGACCGATGCGTTCGAGCGGCGCGTGCGCGTGATCGACGTGCCGTTGATCCGGTTCCACGATCTCCGGCACACCTGCGCGACGCTCCTGCTCCAGGCCGAGGTGCATCCGAAGGTCGTCCAGGAGATGCTCGGTCACTCGTCGATCGCGATCACCCTGGACATCTACAGCCACGTCGTGCCGAGCATGCAGGACGAGGCGGCGCGGCGGCTCGACTCGGTGGTCTTCGGCTGAGGGATCGCGCCAATGTTGTTGCGTCGGCGAGTTCATCGGCATCGCCTTTGGGAGTTCGACAACAACAAGGCACGTCGTGGCTGGGCCATGCTGGACGTGGTTTCGCTGATGCAGCAGCTGGGACTCGCGTGAGGCGCGTCTGAACGGGGCCGAACTGCGCTGTCAAATGGCTGTCAAATGGCTGTCATCTCGCGGCGATTCCCGTACTATTCGCGCCATGTTCAGAGCGCTGACCTGCATTTGTCCTGGTCGGGCTGCCGGGACTCGAACCCGGGACCTTCGGTCCCCCAGACCGACGCGCTAACCAAGCTGCGCCACAGCCCGCCGGCGCCCGCAGAGGCCGCCCGTGAGGATGCTACCGGCCCGCGACGGGCGAACCTGCGTCCGCGGGACGCCTACAGGTGGGCGACGAGCCACTCGATTCCCTGCAGCGCCCGGTACCCGAGGTAGAGCGTGACCGCGCCGAGGAGCAGTTTGAAGTGCCACGGGAGCGCGTCCAGCGGCTCGTCGGCCTCCGGCGTCCCTTCCCGGGCGTGCGCCCCGCCCGGCGCGACGTCGCGTCCGCACTTCGGACACGACCCGTCGGTGCGCACCGTCGACGGCGAGAGGAACCGCTCACAGGTCTCGCACCAGGGCACGTCCCATTCCAGCACCGCGGCCCTGCCGAGCGCGCACGCGGGCTCGGCCGGGGAGCCGGCAGGGCCGCGTCGGGGCGTCGCGGAGGCCCGCCTCCTCGGCTACTTGATGATCCGGACGGGCGCCCCCAGGATGTAGGCGGACCAGGTGGTGGTGTCGGTCACGTTGGTCCCCTGCGGGAACACCACCGACAGCTTCGTCCAGCACCCCAGTGGGTCACTGTTGTTGCAGGTGTAGGTGGTCGGGATCGGGATCTCGAAGGTGACCCACTGCCCGTTGAACGACGACTGGGTGACGGTCACCGCGCAGCCGGAGCCGGTCGCGCTGAACGTCCCCCACGGCGGGCCGCTCGAGTTCCCCGGCGGCGCGGTGTAGGTGCAACCCGGGAAGCCACCCGAGATGTTGGAGTCCGACGGGGGGATCACGGTGAGGGTGCCGGGCTGGGAGGCGTCCCCGATGTCGAAGAAGTTGAGCACGAGGGTCTTGCCGGCCTCTCCGTCCCGCACGCGGGTCAGGTAGAACTTCGTGGTCGCGCCGGTCTCGTTGGCGTAGACGCCCATGGTCTGGTTGCCGTACACGTGCAGGCCGTTGGTGGTCGTGTAGTCGGACCCCACCCCGGCGCGGATCGAGAAGCGGTTCGAGCCGCCGCCGTTGGGCGCGGCCGTGCCGTCCATCTTCTGGCCGGTCTGCGCCTCGAGGAAGTAGGTGCCCTGGGCCGGGTTGTTGACGGTGCAGAGCGTCACCCACTGCCGGAAGAAGGACGCGAACGTGCGCGCGGGGTTGGTGCCCGCGTAGCTGGTGGACTGCTGCAGCAGGGTCTTCAGCGCGTTGGCGTCCACGGTGCCGTTGGGCAGGTTGTTGGTGGTCTCGGGGTAGACCCCGGGGAACTCGGCCTGGCAGATGATCGGGTTGTTCGTCGGGTTCCAGTTCGAGGTGTCGGGCGCGCGCAGGCTCCACAGCGTCCAGGGGTTGGCGCTGTTCGCGCCGTCGCCGTAGTAGTTGTCGCCGTTGCAGAAGAGGCTGGACCCCGACGACGCGTACCTCGTCGAGGGGGCGATCGTGGGCGACATGGTCGTGTACCCCGGGATCTGCGCGGCGGTCAGGGTCGCCGCGTTGTTCAGGCTCGTGTTGGCGTTCGCGTCGCTGGAACCGCAGTTGTCACCCACGTGCACGAAGGCGGGGTCGTAGACCTGGACGTTCAACGGGCTGGTCATCCCTGCGGGAACGTCGATGCCGTAGAAGTAGCCGGACGTGTTGTAGTCGGCGTTGACGTGGTTCGTGCAGTTGTCGGCGTCGCACAGGCTCGACGCCGCCTTCGGGCCCGCGGACTGGATCGCGTCGCCCTTGGACTTGGTCGACGACGGCCCGAAGAGGTTGCCCCACATCTGGGGCTGCGCGGCCGCCGACTCGGGGTCGTTGCCGTAGACGTTCTGCGGGCTACCCAGGTTCTGGGGCAGCTGGTACTCGGCGACAGCGCTGCGGGCGATGGTGGTCGAGCCGTAGTTGACCAGCGCACCCCACGGGTTGTGCGTCGCGATGCTGATAGTGACCTTGAGCTGGTTCGGCAGCGTGCCCGCCGCCGTCGTGACGGTCACGCCGTTGCTGGCGTTCGTGAACCCGTTCTCCGCGGCGATCGACTGGGCCGTCGTGAAGGCCTTGTTGGCGACGTTGTCGGGCATGAACACGGCGCCGCCGAGCGCCGCGGCGTCGGCCGCCTTCTGGGCCTTCGTCCCGAGGTTCTCCCAGCGGTTGTACTCGAGCGCGAGCCCGGCGAACGCGGTGAGCGCCACGAACGTGAGTGCGAACCACACCATGTAGAAGCCCTGCTCCCCCCCGTGGCGGGTCCGGACACGATCGACGAAGGCGAACATCGCCGCTAGGGACAGAGCTGGGTCGGGGCGGGTTCGAGCCGGAACACCGCGTGATCGGACAAGGTGATGGTCTTCCCGAAGAGCCCCGTCAGGAAGGTGTGGGTGAGCTTCACGTAGACCCCCACGGAGTCCCACAGAATCGAGCTGCACGCGTTCTGCGTCTGGTACGGCCAGCCGCCGCCGCCCGGGCTCGCCGTGTTGAAGGTGCGCGTCGCGGGCACCCAGGTGTAGGAGATGCAGTTCGTCGTGCAGCTCGTGAACCCGCCCGACTCGGGGAGACCGCTCGCGTTCGCCCGGTACACCCACATCACCTGCGGCTCCTGGCTGCTCACCGTGTGCAGCGCGGTCGCCGCCGCGGCGGCCGCGTCGGTCGCGAAGGTCGGGAGCAGCGCCTCGGCCGACGCGGCCCTGGCGCCGGAGCGGACCGCCGAGGTAACGACCGACGACGACTGGTAGGCGGAGGAGAACTCGATCATGCCGAACGTGACCAGCAGGATCACCGGGATCAGGATCGCGGTCTCGATCAGCGCCGCGCCCCGGTCGCCCCGCAGCCGGCGCGCGCCGGCGACCTGCGTCGCCGCCTCACGCCGGGGCCCGACACGCCAGCGGGAACGCCGGTCCGGGGTGGGACCCCCCTGCCCCGGCCCGTCCGCGGGCGAGCCAACCGGCCCGCGCGCGCCCCGGCACCGCGGCGCGCGCCGAAGCGGGGAGCTCGTGCGCGTCTTCACCCTGCGTCCACCCTCTCCACGTTGACGCCTGCCATCCTGGGGCTGGGGTGGGGGCCTTGCGTCCCCGCCCGCCCACGGGAGTATCGGCGTGGCGGGGGTCCTTCCTTGAGCCCCTCCGCTCAGGACCCGCGGCGGCGCACCCGGAGCTTCACCGGGCTGGGGCCCAGCTCGAAGGCCTCGCGCATGCGCCGCTCGAGGTAGCGCAGGTAGGTGGCGGGCAGCTCGTGGGTCGCGAAGAGGGTGAACGTGGGCGGGTCGATGGCACCCTGGGTTCCGTACAGGATCCGGGGCCGGTGTCGTTTCACCACGGGAGGCGGGTGGTGCGCCTGGGCCTCCTGCAGCAGCCGGTTGAGCGCGGCGGTGGGGATCCGGCGGTGGTATGCCTCCTCGGCCTCACGGAGCGCCGGGAGCAACTTGTCGAACCGCGAGCCGGTGAGCGCCGAGATCTTGAGCACCGGCGCGTAGCCGAGGAACGCGAGCCGGTCCGCGACGTCCTCGAGCACCTGGCGGCGCTGATCGGCGTCCTTGACCAGGTCCCACTTGTTGAGGACCACCACGATCGCGGTGCCGGACGCGTCGATGCGCTCGGCGAGTCGCTGGTCCTGGTGCGTCACGCCCGCCTCGGCGTCGATCACCAGCAGGGCGGCATCGGCGCGGTCGACCGCCTCGAGCGCGCGCAAGAGACCGTAGTACTCGGTGGCCTCGTCGATGCGGCTCCGCCGCCGCATGCCGGCGGTGTCGACGAATCGCAGCGGTCCGTCCGGGGTCTCGATGATCGTGTCGATCGCGTCGCGCGTGGTGCCCGGCTCGTCGTGCACCACGGACCGGTCATCGCCGACCAACCGGTTGAACAAGGTCGATTTCCCGACGTTCGGACGACCGACGATCGCGACCGAGAAGATCCCATCCGGCTCTGGATCCTGCGCGATCTCGGCCTCGGGTGGGAGCGCGGCGACGACCGCGTCGAGCAGCTCACCGGTCCCCCGCCCGTGCCCGGCGGAGATCGGGAACGGCGTTCCGAGCCCGAGGCGGGCGAACGCCCAGGTGTCGGGCTCACGCCGTTCGTCGTCGACCTTGTTCACCGCCACGATGACGGGCTTCCCGGACCGGCGAAGCACCCGGGCCACGGCGTCGTCCTCCTCGACGGCACCGACCGTCACGTCGACGACGCACAGGATCACGTCAGCCTCGGCGATCGCGCGCTCGGCTTGCCCGCTGACTTGGCGCACCAGCACTGCGGGGTCGGCGCCCGCCGCGTTGGGCGCAAGCCAGCCGCCGGTGTCGACCACCACGAAGCTCCGGCCACACCAGCTCGCCTCGAGCTCCTTGCGGTCACGGGTGACGCCGGGTTTCTCCTGCACGATCGCGGCGCGCCGGCCGACGATGCGGTTCACGAGCGTCGACTTCCCCACGTTGGGTCGTCCGACGATCGCAACGACGGGCGAGCTCATTCGCAGACCGCGGCGACGAGCGCGGCGCCGTCGGTCGCGACGACCTCGACCGGGAGCGGGAGATCCGCGGGAGTGCTGTCGTCGAGGAAGCGCCCCTCGGACAACACGACATCGGGGAGCAGGTAGCGGTCACCGGACGGCTGCTCGGCCAGCACGCGCGCGAGGTCGGGGCCCGTGAGCAGCCCGGTCACCGCGATGTTGCCGCCGAAGAACTCGTTCGCGACGGGGACGGTCCGCACCGTCGCGCCGGCGGCGGCCGAGAGGCGATCGACGAGTGGATCGAGCACGCGAACGCCGTACTCTCCCGTGAGGATGGCGATGGAGTGCTTCCCGCGAACCTTCACCGCCACCGGTGCATCGCGGTTCGCTCGATAGCCGTGCGCGGGTGCCCCGTCGATGGACGCGAAGAACCCCCCGCGCCCTCGTGCGCCGTCGACCGTCGTACCGGCGAGCGCCGCGTCGACTTCGCGGCTGAAAGTGACGGCCATGCCGATGCCGTTCTCGTGCTGCGCGACGTCGTCGTACTCATCGAATGACGGGAAGGGACGTCCGGCGAGGAGGTAGTACTCGTCGGCGCCGTACACGAGCCGGCGCCCCAGTGCCCGCGCGAACCGGTCCTGCCAGGTCTCGATGGTGTCGATGACCCGAGCCGCTTCCTCGGCCGTGTGGGGTCGGAGCTCGGCCTCGGTGGTGTGCGCGCTCACTCCCAGCGGCACGACACCGACGGTGGCAAGGCTCGGATACCGGTCGAGGATCCCCAGCAGGGTGGTCGCGAGCGCGTCGCCGTCGTTGAGGTCGGGACACACGACGATCTGCCCGTGGATCTCGATGCCGGCTTCGAGGAGCGCGCCGAGCCAGCGCAGGCTGGTGGCCCCCCGGCGGTTGCGCAGCAGCCGGGCGCGTAATCCGGGGTCGGTCGCGTGGATGCTGACGTAGAGCGGCCCGAGGCGCTCGGACACGACCCGCTCCAGGTCGGCCTCGGTGAAGCGCGTGAGCGTGGTGAAGTTCCCGTAGAGGAAGGAGAGGCGGTAGTCGTCGTCCTTGACCGAGAGGCTCGGGCGCATCCCGGCCGGCAGCTGGTAGATGAAGCAGAACGGACAGTGGTTGTCACACGTGCGTACCCGGTCAAAGACCGGGCTCGACAGCTGGAGGCCGAGCGGTGCCCCCGCATCCTTGGTCACGACGATCTGGCGCTCCAGTCCGCCGCGCCGCACCTCGAGCTCGACGAAGGGCTCGTCGGCATGCATCTGGTAACGGATGACGTCGCGCACCGTCTCGCCGTTGACGCTGAGGAGTTCGTCACCGGCCAGCATCCCCGCGGACGCTGCCGGAGAGTCGGGCGCGACCGCCGTGACTCGGGCGGTCGGCATGCACCCGAGTCTACGGGACGACCCGTCGGGGCTTCCCCTCCTGCTGCGGCGTACGCTGGGTCATGGCCCAAGCCGCACAAGTCGAACGCGTGCTCCTCGCGGAGCCGCGTGGCTTCTGTGCCGGTGTTGAGATGGCCATCAAGGCGCTGGCCTGGATGGTGCGGGCATTCGAGCCACCCGTGTACTGCTACCACGAGATCGTGCACAACCGCCTCGTGGTCGATCGCTTCCGCCAGCTCGGCGTCATCTTCGTCGACGACATCGACGAGGTGCCCGCGGGAGTACCGCTCATGCTCTCGGCTCACGGCAGCGCGCCCGAGATCGTCGCGAGCGCACGCGAGCACGGGCGCTACGTGGTCAACGCGGTCTGCCCACTCGTCACCAAGGTGCACCACGAGGCCAAGGTCCGGGCGTCGAAGGGCTACACGATCCTCTACGTCGGTCACGAGGGTCACGACGAGGCGGTTGGCACGCTGGCCGTCGCGCCCGATGCGATGCGGCTCGTCGAGCGGGAGGGCGACCTCGAGCGGGTGCTGTCCGGCGTCGACGACCCCGAGCACGTGGCCCTCCTCGCGCAGACGACGCTGGCCCTTCACGATTGGGAGGGGATCATGGAGCGGGCCCGGGAGGAGTTCCCCGGGCTGTGGACCGCGGCACGCAACGACCTCTGCTTCGCCACGACCAACCGGCAGGCGGCGTTGCGTGAGATCGCGACCCGCGCCGACGCGGTGGTCGTCATCGGGAGCTCGAACTCCTCGAACACCATCGCGCTCGCGAGGGTCGCCCAAGCCGCGGGGTGCGATCGTGTCCTGCGCGTCGACGGGCCCGAGGAGCTCGATGTTGCCGCCCTGGGGCGCGCGTCCATCGTCGGAGTGACGGCAGGCGCGAGTGCGCCTGAAGACCTGGTCCAGGCGGTCATCGAGAAGCTCGCGCCGCGCGATGGTGTGGAACCCGTCTTCGTGACCGAGGAGGCAGAGTACTTTCCGCCTCCGCGCGAGCTCCGCGAGCTCGTCCCGGTGCTCGATGCCGTGGCGGCGTTGCTCGTCGGTGGGGATCCTGCAGCCGGCCGCACGCCCGGTGGGCCCTTCAGCGACGACCGCGCGACCGACGCGTCAGCGGTGCTCGCGACGCTCAGCAGCGACACCTGATCTCGGCGCCGGGGCCCCCGCGGCTCGCGCGGTTGCCTCGTCGAAGCACCCCTGGAGCCGCTCACGCAGGATTTCGGTCACGTCGCCGACCTCGGAACGTCGGCGCACGCCCGAGCTCACCCGTGCCTCGATCGGGGCGCCGATCACGACGGCGACGCGTGGGAGCCGTGGGAACCGCCGCCCCTTCGCCATGATCTCCTCGCTGCCGCCGATCCCCACCGGCACCATCGCCACGCCGAGCTTGAGCGCGAGGTACGCGCAGCCGTCGAAGAGGTCCTCGATGACGGGACCGTCGCGTCGGGTTCCCTCGGGGAAGATGCCCAGTGGCTCCCCGGACTCGAGTGCTGCCTTCGACGCCCGCAGTGCACCCCGGTCGGTCGCGCCCCGGTCCACCTCGATCGCCCCGAGCGCCGAGAAGGCGCTCCGACCGAGGCGGGTCGTGAAGATCTCGCGTTTGGCCATGAATCGGATGCGTCGCGGTGTCGCGAACGCGGCAAACGCGACGTCGAGCATCGATCGGTGCGATGGAGCGAGGATGTAGACCCCCGAGCGCGGGATGTGCTCCAATCCGGTGACCTGGACACGGAACAGCAGCCGACACAGCGGGAGGACGATCGCGCGGACGAAGCCGTAGAAGGTCATGATGCCCTGCTCGTCGCCGCCCGGTACCGCGCGACGATCTCGGCGACGACGTCGGCGACCCGTAGGTTGGTCGTGTCGACGATGAACGCGTCGGGCGCGGCCTGCAACGGTGACACGCTCCGGGTCGAGTCGACACGATCTCGGCGCTCCAGGTCTTCGCGCACGCGCTCGACGTTCACGTCCCGCCGAGCGGCAGCCTCGTCGCGTTGGCGCCGGCGCGCCCGTTCCTGGTCACTCGCAGTGAGGAAGACCTTCACCGCGGCATCGGGGAACACGACGGTCCCGATGTCACGGCCTTCCACCACTCCCCCACCATGGGAGTTGGCCCACGCGCGCTGGCGGGCCACCAGAATGGTTCGTACCTCGGGGTGGGCCGAGACCGTCGAGACGGCTGCAGTGACGGCCGGTCCGCGGATCGCGGCGGTGACGTCATGACCGTCGAGCAGGATCCGGTCTCGTAGCTCGATGTCCGCCACGCGAGCAATGTCCGCGCAGGCTTCGGCGTCTTCTGGGTCGACACCTCGCTGCAGCACCGCGACGGTCACCGAGCGGTACATGGCACCGGTGTCGAGGACGCTCGAGCCCAGTGCTTCGGCGACCCCCCGCGCGACGGTCGACTTGCCCGCACCCGACGGACCGTCGATCGCGACGACGCGCGTCACGCGACACTCCCGGTGAGTCCGGCGAGATCCCGGGCGAACGCAGGGTATGAGATGGCCGCGGCATCCCAACCGCTGATACGCGACTCGCCGTCGATTGCGTTCGCGGCGACGGCGACGGCGAGCGCGATCCGGTGATCACCGTGGCTGTCGAACATGGCGCTTCCGGGTGTGCCCCCGCGAACGGTCATGGCGTCAGGGCGGCTCTCCACGCCCACGCCGAGCTTGGACAGCTCCTGCTCGAGAGTGGCGATGCGGTCGGTCTCCTTGACGCGCATCTCGGCTACCTCCCGGAACTCGGTGACGCCGTCGGCGAACGCCGCGGCGACCGCGAGGGCGGGGACCTCGTCGATGATCGCCTCGCGACAGTCGACCACGGTGGCGCGCAGTGGGCCGGACGTGACGGCGATGTCGCCGACCGGTTCGCCGAGGCGAATGTCACGCTGTTGCACCTCGATGTGTGCACCCATCCGTTGGAGCACCTCGACGAACTCGATCCGTCCGGGGTTGAGCAGCACATCCTCGAGGAGGAGCTCTGAGCCCGGCGTGATCACGGCCGCGACGACGAAGAACGCCGCGGACGACGGATCTCCGGGCACGGCGAGGTCGAACGGGCTCGGCGCACCGGCACGGACCCGAACGCTGCAGTCATCGACCTGCTCGATCGGGGCGCCGGTGGCACCCAGCATGCGTTCCGTATGGTCGCGGCTCGGGGCCGGTTCCACGATCTCGGTCGTTCCCGCCGCCTGGAGCGCGGCGAGGACGAGGGCCGTCTTGACTTGTCCGCTCGCCACCGGGAGACGCGCGTCGGTGGCGGTCAGCGAGCCACCACGCACCACGAGGGGTGCGCGCTCGCCGTTGTGACGCCCGTCGATCCACGCCCCCATCGCCCGGAGCGGTTCCGCGACGCGTGCCATCGGTCGTTCGACCAGCGAAGCATCGCCGGTGAGGACCGAAAGGAACGGCCGCCCCGAGAGCAGTCCGGCGAGCAGGCGCATCGTCGTCGCCGAGTTCCCGCAGTCGAGCACCGTCGTGGGCTCGATCAGCCCGTCGAAGCCGTGGCCGGCCACGGTCGTCGTGCCGTCGACGTCATGGATGCGGACGCCGAGTGCGCCGAGCGCATCCGCAGTGCTGCGGACGTCGGCACCGGGAGCCAGCCCGCGAACGTGTGAATCCCCCTCGGCGATGGCGCCGAAGATGAGCGCACGATGCGAGATCCCTTTGCATCCGGGGACTCGCAGCCGTCCCCGAATCGGCATGCCACCGGTGATGACGAGGTCCTCGACGGAGCTCACGCGAGCTCAGTCTTGGCCGGGTGGTAGCCGAGGTCGGTGAGGGCACCCATGAACGCGTCGGCGTCGCGTGCCGGGATCACCAACACGAGAACTCCGCCCCCGCCCTCCACCGAGTGCGCGATCTCGATGTCGGAGATGTTGACGCCGATGCCACCGGCGAGCGTCGTGACCTCAGCGAGGGATCCGGGGCGGTCGAGGATCGGGACGCGCAGCTCGGCCAGCATCTCGCCCGACGCGATGCCGCGGGGAAGGCTCCTTCGGGCCGTGCGGGCGCGCTCGAGGAGCTGCAGGAGGCCGTCGCGATCACCTTCGGTCACGAGAGTGCGCACGCGCTCGAGGGCCTCCAAGTACGCGTCGAGTGCCGTGACGATGGCGTCGCGATTCGCGATGCAGATGTCGGGCCAGATTCCCGGATGGCCCGAGGCGATGCGCGTCATGTCCCGAAAGCCGCCTGCCGCGAGTCGCAAGAGTGTGGCGTGCTCTTCGCCGCGAGTCGCCGCGACGTCCATCAGTGTCGTCGCCGCGAGCTGCGGGACATGACTGACGACGGCAACCAGCGCATCGTGATGCTCAGGACTCACGGCGAGCACCTCGGCGCCGACGAGTCCCACGAGCGCGCGGATGTCGGTGAACGCCGCCATGTCGGTGTTCGCGGTCGGCGTCAGGACCCACGTCGTGCCGACGAAGAGATCCCCGTCCGCGCCGTCGAGGCCGTCCTGCTCCGATCCCGCCATGGGGTGCCCGCCGACGAATCGCTCGGCGAGCCCTGCTCGGGCGCCTGTCACTGCGGCGACGATGGGAGCTTTGACCGAGCCGACATCGGTGACCGCGGCGGCGCCGGCGTCGAGCGCTTGGATGACGACATCGGCGACGTGACCGACCGGGATCGCGACCAGGACGACGTCGGCACCCGCCGCGGCTGCCCCGACGGTCGCCGCTGCTTCGTCGATCGCACCGATCTCGAGGGCGCGAGCGAGGTGCGCGGGGTCGACGTCGAACCCTACGACCGAGACGCCCGCACGCCGGAGCGCCAAGCCGACGGACCCTCCGACCAGCCCGGTGCCGACGATGCCGACGCGCCTCACGCGGGCAGGTCGTCGCGCAGTGCTCGCGCGCCGTCGAGGTAGACGTGATGGAGCTCGGCGCGCGATCGCTCGGTGTAGCAGTGGACGAGGACTCGCACGACGAGCGCGAGCCCGTGGTCGATTGCGAGCTCGCGTGCGCACAGGAGCGGGACATCGCCGAGCCCGAGGGCCCGGGCCGCCGTGGCCGGGAACTCCGCCGTCAGATCATCGGTCGCGGTGAAGATGATGCTCACGAGGTCGTCGTGGTCGACGTTGTTGCGCGTCAGCAGCTCTTCGACGAGGCGCTGCGTCTTGGTGACGATCTCGGCCTTGGAGTTCTCGTCACACGTGATGGCGCCCCGCAGCGCCCGCAGCCTCACGCGGATCGAGGTTAGTGCGAGGGCCGTGCATCGCCGGGTGCCGTTCTCAGGGCGCACGTGTAGAGCGTGCGGACCTCCGACGGCCGAAGCGCGCGCCACGCGCCCGGGGCGAGGTGCGAGTCATGGAGCGAACCGACGTGCGTCCGTACGAGACGGCGCACCGTGAGTCCGACTGCCGCGCACATTCGCCGTACCTGGCGGTTCCGGCCCTCGTGGATCGTCAGCTCGATGGCGCTGCGATCCGGACCCGACTGCACGACGTGCACGCGCGCCGGCGCGGTACGCCCGTCGTCGAGATCGACACCGCGGCGAAGTGTCCGGATGACGCCCGCCTCGACCGAGCCCGTGACTTCTGCGAGGTAGGTCTTCTCCACGCCATGGCGTGGATGCGTGAGGAGCTGCGCGAGCTCGCCGTCGTTGGTGAGCACCAGGAGCCCCTCGGTCTCGAAGTCGAGTCGGCCGACCGGGAAGACCCGGGGCTCCGGGGGCACGAGCTCGATCACCGTCGGTCGTCCCTCAGGGTCCCGCGCGCTGGTCACGACCCTCGCCGGCTTGTTCAACAAGTAGTACACGAGCCCGGGTCGGGTGATGACCGGCACGCCGTCAACCGCCAGGCGCTGCTTCTCGGGGTCGGCTCGATCGCCCAGACGGGCGAGCACGCCGTCGACCGTGACGCGTTTCGCGGCGATCAGCAGCTCGCAGGACCGGCGCGACCCGAAGCCCGCACGCGCGAGAACCTTCTGGATCCGCTCCCGTCCCTCATCGTCGGGGCGGGCCGGGACGTCTGCTCGGTCAGGCGTCGTCGGGGCCGGGGTCGGGGTCCGCGAGCGGGTCGTCGGGCATCCGCAGTCCACGTTCGAGGGCCTCCACAATGCTCGCGTCGGGCACGAAGTCGCCGAGTGGCGGGAGGTCCTCGAGGGAGTCCAGGCCGATCCGCTCGAGGAACCCCGGCGTGGTCCCGTAGAGCACAGCCAACCCGGGTCCCGGGTCGCGTCCGACATCGGTGACGTAGCCCCTGGCGACGAGCGTCTGGAGCGTCGTCTCGACGTTGACGCCGCGGATCGCGGAGACTTGCCCCCGCGCGATCGGCTGCTTGTACGCCACGATCGCGAGCGTCTCCAGCGCGGCGCCCGACAGGCGCACGTGCTGGCCCTCGAGCACGAATCGCTCGACGTACGGCGCGAGATCGGGGTGGGTCTGGAACCGGTACCCGCCGGCAACGCGAGCTAGCACGAAGCCGCGTCCGGTCTCTTCGTACTCACGCGCAAGGTCCGCGCAGAGCTCCTCGACCCGAGCGACCGGGAGCTCCACCAGCTCGGCCAGGAACCGGGGCTCCACCGGTTCGGTCGCCGCCAGGACAACGGCCTCGATCGCGCGCTGCGCCTCGACACCCGAACGGTCACGATCAGGAGCGGTGAGCTCGTCGGGAGTGTCAAGGTCGCCGTCGATGGTGACATCGTCGGGATTGGACATCGTCACGGTTGCTCGCGCTCCCCCGTCATTGCGGTCTCGGGTGCTTCGTCCCAGTCGGCGATGCTCGCGGCGTCGAGCGCAGCGTCGGTGTCGAGGGCACGACGGACCTCGAGCACGCCGAAGTTCTCCAACTGCTCGAGCTCGACGAAACCCTGCTTGAACAGCTCGAGCACGGCGAGGAAGCGCACGATCACGTCGAGGCGCGACTCTGCGTCGGCCGCGAGCTCACGGAACGAGATCGATCCGCGCTCCGGGACGCGCGCGAGGAGCAGGCTGATCGCGTCGGCGACGCTCGCACGGATCGGCGCGATGTGATCGGTGTGAACCTGTGCCTCGAGCCGGGGTGTGAGCGCGCGCCGTGCTGCGTCTCGCAGCTTCTGGGGAGGAACTCGTTCGAGCGGGTCGGGGACGAGCGAGCGGAAGGGCTCCTCCGGGCCGGCCTGGCGGGGCAGGCTCCGTTCGGCGCGGCGCATGAGCGTCGCGATCGCCCGCGCCGCGTCCTGGAAGGTCTTGCACTCGAGGAGCCGTGCCAGCAGGAGATCCCGCTCCTCGAATCGGAGGAGCTCTTCGTCGAGCTCGAGGTCGGCCGGGCCCGGGAGGAGACGACGGGTCTTGAGCTCCACCAGCGTCGCCGCGATGAGGAGGAACTCAGTCGCGATCTCGAGGTCGAGCTCTCCGAGCCGTTCCAGCTCGACGAGGTACGCGTCGACGATCGTCGTGAGCGAGACCTCCCAGAGGTCGACCTCTTGCTTGAGGATCAGGTGCAGCAGCAGGTCGAACGGGCCCGCGAAGACGGGGGTGGAGACCTCATAGCCCATCACGGTCGAGGATATCGGGCACGGCCACCAGAACCCGGCCAAGTACCGTGTCGGCCCATGGCACGGGTGTTCAGCGGCATCCAGCCGACGGGCGACATGCACCTCGGCAACTACCTCGGTGCCGTTCGCCAATGGGTGGCCGATCAGGACTCCCACGAGGCCATCTACTGCGTCGTGGACCTGCACGCGATGACGACCCCGTACGAGACGGCGACCCTCGCTGAGCGCACCCGGCGTACCGCTGCGCTCCTGCTTGCCGCGGGCCTCGACCCAGACCGTTGCACGCTGTTCGTCCAGAGCCACGTCCCCGCTCACACCGAGCTGACGTGGATCCTCAACTGCGTGGCCACGGTCGGAGAACTCCGCCGGATGACCCAGTTCAAGGAGAAGGGCCGGGGACAGGAGTCGGTGAGCGCCGGACTGTTCGACTACCCCGTCCTCATGGCCGCCGACATCCTCGCCTACGACACCGATCGGGTCCCCGTCGGCGACGACCAACGCCAGCACCTCGAGCTGGCCCGCGACATCGCCCTGCGCTTCAACCATCGCTACGGCGACACCCTTGTCGTCCCCCAGGCCGCGATCCCACCGGTCGGCGCGCGGGTCATGGACCTGCAGAACCCCACCGCCAAGATGTCGAAGTCGGCGGACTCGCCCCAGGGCACGATCGCGCTCCTCGACGAGCCGAAGGTCATCGCGAAGCGCCTGAAGGGCGCGGTGACCGATTCGGATGCCGAGATCCGCTTCGACCCCGCGCGCAAGCCCGGCGTCGCGAACCTGCTCCAGATCCTCGCGGCCGCGACCGGGCGCCCGATCCGCGAGCTCGAGCGCGAGCTTGCGGGCCAGGGGTACGGCGCGCTCAAAGCGGCGACAGCCGACGCTGTCGCCGCTTTCCTCGCGCCGCTACGCGCCCGATACGACGAACTCGACGCGAACCCCGAGCGCGTCACCGAGCTGCTCACCCTTGGCGCCGCGAAGGCCGAGGCGACCGCGACGCAGGTTCTCGCTCGCGTGCGTGCTGCGGTGGGGTTGCTTCCGCGAGCATGAGCTCGGCGCACGCACAAGACCGGCGCTACGAACGCGAGGGCTGGAGTTCGTACTCGAGCGGCTTGGGCGCTCGACTCGCTAGTCGTCGTCG
>Ga0209048_10003046_pt1 | contig 16410 bp, 11 predicted proteins | sample FrelakmetCRP12CR_FD_187146 | JGI IMG/M metagenome (GOLD analysis project Ga0209048, IMG submission 187146) | Freshwater lake sediment microbial communities from the University of Notre Dame, USA, for methane emissions studies - CRP12 CR (SPAdes)... | ecosystem: Environmental > Aquatic >... | reverse complement strand
GAACGGGTAGAGTCGCGCACGTGTCGACAGAAGGCGCGCAGCAGACCGGGATCTTCCACGGCGGGCGGCTGATCGCGCGCCGGCTGAAGGCGCACGGCGTCAGCAGGCTGTTCACGCTCTCGGGCGGGCATCTCTTCTCGATCTACGACGGCTGTCGCGAGGAGGGGATCGAGATCGTGGACGTCCGTCACGAGTCCTCGGCTGCGTTCGCCGCGGAGGGTTGGGCGAAGGTGACGCGCGAGCCGGGCGTCTGCGCGCTTACCGCCGGGCCCGGGGTGACGAACGGGATGAGCGCGATGGCATCGGCCCAGGCGAACCACTCGCCGATGGTCGTGCTCGGCGGCCGGGCGCCGGCGATGCGCTGGGGGCAGGGATCCCTGCAGGAGATCGATCACGTGCCGTTCGTGCGCCCGCTGACGAAGCTCGCGGCCACGGCCCAGAGCACCGACGAGATCCCGGGCCTGGTGGACGACGCGTTCGACGCGGCGCTTTCGCCTCACGGTGGGCCGGCGTTTCTGGACTTCCCACTCGACTACGTGTTTCAGGAGGCGCCTGATCGCTCGGACAGCGACCAACGACCCGGCGAGCAGGATGGCGATCCGAGCGCGAGCCTTGCCGCCAAACGGCACGGCGCGGGTGAAGCTGCGATCGAGCGGGCGGCCGATCTGCTCAGGGGCGCCGAGCGCCCGGTGATCATGGCGGGGACGGATCTGTATTGGGGACGGGGCGAGGGAGCGTTGCTGGAGTTGGCCGAGACGTTGCGGATCCCGGTGTTCCTGAACGGTCTGGCCCGTGGCTGCGTGGCGGCCGATCACGAGCTGTTCTTCTCGCGCGCGCGCTCACAGGCGCTGAAGGGCGCCGACGTGGCGCTGGTGGTCGGCGTGCCGATGGACTTTCGACTCGGCTTCGGGGCGTCATTCGACGAGGACGCGGAGATCGTGGTGGTCGATGCGGCCGAGCCCGAGCGAAGGCACCCGCGGGCGGTGGCGGCTGAGTGCTATGGGGCGATGGGAGCAACGCTTGCCGACCTGCGCGCGGCTGCCGGTGCGAAGGCGCTGGCCAGCGAGCGCTGGGTCTCTGAGCTGCGCGCGGCCGAGACCGAGCGGCGCGAGGCCGAGCGCGCGGAGCGTGAAGACGACAGAGAGCCACTGCATCCGATGAGGTTGTACGCCGAGCTCGGGACGGTGCTCGAGCGCGATGCGATCGTCGTGGGCGACGGCGGCGATTTCGTGTCCTACGCGGGTAGGGTGGTCGACAGCTATCAGCCGGGATGCTGGCTGGACCCCGGGCCGTTCGGCTGCCTGGGGGCCGGACCCGGGTACGCGCTGGCTGCGAAGCTGGCGCGACCGGACCGCCAGGTAGTGCTGTTGCTGGGCGATGGGGCGTTCGGGTTCTCGGGGATGGAGTTCGACACGCTTTCCCGCCATGGCGTGAACGTGGTCGCGGTGGTAGGGAACAACGGGATCTGGGCGCTCGAGAAGCACCCGATGGAGTTCCTCTACGGTTACTCGGTGGCTGCGGACCTGCGGCCGGCGACGCGCTATGACCAGGTGGTAGAAGCGCTCGGTTGCCACGGCGAGTTCGTGCAACGTCCGGCCGAGTTGCGGCCCGCGCTCGAGCGCGCGTTCTCCGCCGGGGCGCCGGCGCTGGTCAACGTGCTGACCGATCCGACCGTCGTGTACCCGCGCAAGTCGAACCTGGCCTGAGCATGCGCGAGTCCCACCTCGCCTGAACCTGCCCCGCGCCGGGTCCATAGTGCCCGGCTTGCATCGTGCCGGGCGTGCGTCAGCCGAGACCGGCGAGGCGCATGACGCCGCCGTAGAGGATGTCGTGCTCGGAGACTTCCACCTGCTCCAGCTCGAACGCACGGAGAGCCTCGGCGAGCAGGATCATGCCGGCGACGATCGTCGGAGCGCGGTCGGGTTCCAGGCCGACGAGCGTGCGGCGCTGGGCGTCGGTCATGTCGGCCAGGCGGGCCAGCAGCAGTTCGACCGTGGCCAGCAGCAACGGATAGCCGTGGACGCGCGAAGGATCGTAGGGGTCGAGCTCGAGGTCGATTGCGGCCGCCGAGGTGGCCGTCCCGGCGACCGCGATACCCCTCTTGACGGGAGCGCGCTCCTCGGGCGGGAGACCGTCCAGGAAGGTGGCACGAGTGTCGAGCGCGAGGCTCTGGAGCTCCCGTGGGTCGGGCGGGTCGGAGTGTATGTGTCGCTCGCTCATGCGCACCACACCGGCCGCTACGGAGACGTGAAAGCCCGCGGTGTGCCCGATGCCGACGACGAACTCGGTGGAGCCGCCGCCGATGTCGATGACGACGGTCGGCTCGCTCGGCGCGGGGCGGCCGGACATGGCGCCGAGGAAGGTGAGCTGCGCCTCTTCCTCGCCGCTGAGAACGCGCGCGTCGAGACCGTAGTCCTCACGCACGCGAGCCGCGAACGCGGCGCCGTTGGCCGCATCGCGCACCGCGGAGGTCAGCACGGCGAGGTTCGCCTTGCAGCCATGGGCGGCGAGCGCGTCGCGGTAGTCGGCAAGGGTGGCGGTCACGCGATCTTCAGCCTCCTGCGAGAGGGAGCCTCCGGAGTCGACGCCGTGGCCGAGGCGGGTGACCCTGGAGCGTCGCATGATCTCCTCCACGGCTCCGGTCGAAGGGTCGACGTCCGCGATGAGCAGGCGGGTGGAGTTGGTCCCGATGTCGACGACGGCTACGCGCATGTGCGTCGCCCATATCAGCAGATCCGGGGTTGGGGCACGGTCGGGAAGGGCGCCGGGCACGACCGGGCAGCGCGCCGGTCCATGACCTGGCGGGGGCCGGCACTATCTTGGGAGGCGATCAAAGGCGCCCGAACCTTAGCCGGGGGGCCGGGTCGCTGGCGGGGCGTGAGCAGTCACGGCAGGATGCGCGCCGCGATCGAGGCCGGGTGGCGATCGTGAGCGAAGCGAGCAGGAGCCGGCAGCAGTGCGCCTCACAGCAGGCTCGACTGGCGACGAGGACAGGCTTGACCTGCGATGACGAGCGAACCGAACGACCAAGGAGCAGCCGATGAGCGGGAGCGACGACGAGGGCAGGGGCGTGGCGCTGGTGACCGGCGCAAATCGCGGGATCGGACGGGAGGTCGCGCGCCAGTTGGCCGTCGGCGGCTACGAGGTGCTGCTGAGCGCACGGGATGGCGAGAAGGCGAAGAGGGCAGCGGAGGCGGTCGCGGACAGCACGGGGGGAACGGTGCGCGCGCTGGGGCTCGACGTGGCCGACGCGGCGAGCATTGAGGCGGCCGCGAGTCGGGTGCGGAGCGACCCGGGGCGGCTCGACGTGCTCGTGAACAACGCCGGCGTCGGCACCGACTTCGGTGTGTCCGGGACGGCACCCGACTTCGACGCGATCCAGAGGGCGCTCGAGACGAACTTCTTCGGCGCCTACCGGTTGACGATCGCGCTGCTGGAGCTGCTGCGGGGGAGCGAGCATCCGCGGATCGTGAACGTCTCGAGCGGAATGGGAGGGGTGGCGGAGATGGGCGGCTGGTCACCGGGCTACCGGGTCTCCAAGGCGGCGATGAACGCCATGACGAGAATCCTCTCGACGGAGCTGGCGAAGGATGGCTTCCTGGTCAACTCCGCTTGTCCGGGCTTCGTGAACACCGACATGGGCGGGCCGATGGGTGCGCAGAAGCCGGTCGAGGCGGGCGCGGCCGGGATCGTCTGGCTCGCGACGCTGCCGGACGGCGGACCGACCGGCGGGTTCTTCCGGGATGGCGAGCCCGTGGCATTCTGAGCTCGCCGGGTGCGGGCGGACCCCCGGCGCGCGGGTTGGCTCCGCGCAGCCCGGTGGTTGGCATCGCAGGACGCGTGCAGGGGGCCGGTGGCTGGTCGAGACCCGGTCCGTGCCGGCCTGAGGGCCGGGCGACCGATGCCCGATCTTTCGGAGGCGCGGTTTTTTGCTAGAACATGAGAAGCGACGCGGGGTGGAGCAGTCTGGTAGCTCGTCGGGCTCATAACCCGAAGGTCGCGGGTTCGAATCCCGCCCCCGCTACCTCAGAAAAGGCCCGCAAATGCGGGTCTTTTCGCTGTTCACGGCTCCTCACGGCTGAGTTCGCATCGTCGTCGGGTAGCAGGTTTGGGTAGCACTTAGACCCTGCGGAGGCCTTCTTTAAGGTCCTCAGACGCATCAACGCATACCTCGTGCGTTGGGCCCAATGCAAGTACAAGCGGCTGCGGCGCTACCCCGCCAAGGCACGCAGGTTCCTGGTCGACGTGTTCCTGCGTCAACCCGACCTGTTCGCCCACTGGCGATTCGGCACGCGCCCTGACGGCTGGACGATGGGAGCCCGGTGAGTCGAGAGGCTCACGCCGGGTTCTGAGAGAGCCGGGGGGTGCGATTCCCCCCGGCCACTCGCCCGATCGTGTGGGACGGGGTCGTGGACGCGGTACCGCCCCGCGCCCCCCGCGCCGGGCGGCGAAAGCGCCGCTGCCCACGGCAGACTCTTCGATGCCCCGGCGGCGCAAGTGTAACCTTGCTGCTGGACTAGGCCGTCTTCGACCCTGGCCCGCGGCGGGCCCGGATCTAAGCGCAGGCGACCGGGAGAGACAGTGCAGTCAACAGGCCGGCGACGCCCAGAGCCACCTTCGCACGTCGCGATCAGGCTGCTCGGCGGCTTTGCCGTCGCGATCGACGGTGAGCCGTTGACGGACATTCGGTGGCGGCTGCGCAAGGGCCGCGACCTCGTCAAGCTACTCGCGCTCGCGCCGGGCCACCGCCTGCACCGCGAGCAGCTGATGGAGACGCTTTGGCCAGATCGGGGCCCCGAGCCGGCGGCGAACAACCTCAACCAGGTCGTGCACGTCGCCCGGCGGGTGCTCGGCACGCCTGCGATCGAGCTGCGCGACGAACTCCTGACGCTGCACGCGAACGTCGACGTCGACGAGTTCGAACGCGCGGCCGACCAGGCCATGCGCGTCGGCTCGCCCGGTGCGCTCGGCGCGGCCCTCGCGCTCTACGGCGGCGAGCTGCTCCCAGAGGACCGCTACGAGGACTGGACGATCGAGCGGCGCGAGCGGCTTGCGCAGCTGCGGGCGGAGCTCGAGGCGGACTTGGCCGGGCTCGCCTCCGAAGAGCACATCCGCAGGCTGCCGGAGCAAGCCAGCTCGTTCATCGGCAGGGAACACGAGCTGCGGGAGCTGGCCGCGCTCGTGCGCGACGCGCGCATGCTCACGCTCGCCGGCGCCGGCGGCTGCGGCAAGACCAGGCTGGCGCTCGAGCTCGCGCAGCGATCCGAGGAGGGTTACCCGAACGGCACCGCCTTCGTCGAGTTGGCGAGCGTCGAAGACGAACGGCAAGTCGCAGTCGCGGCGGCGGCTGCCCTCGACATCGCCGCCCTTCCCGGCGGCTCGGCGCTTCAGACGGTCGTCGACTACCTCGCGCCGCGCACGCTCCTTCTCATACTCGACAACTGCGAGCACGTTCTGCCCGCGACCGCCGCGCTTTGCGATGCCCTGCTGCGCACGGCGCCAGGGCTGCGGATCCTCACGACCACGCGTGAGCCTCTGCGCGTCGCCGGCGAGGTCGTCTTCCGGGTCCCGTCGCTGGCGATCCCCCGGCCCGAGCGCATCGTCGGCCCGGAGGAGCTGCTGCGCTATGAGGCCGTCGCGCTGTTCGCGGACCGAGCCGCGGCCGCCGTACCCGGGTTCACGCTCGACGACGAGAACGCCAGGGATGTCGCGCGCATCTGCTTCCGTCTCGACGGCCTGCCGCTGGCGATCGAGCTGGCGGCCGCGCGGCTCGGAGGGCTCGGCACGAGCACGCTCGCCGATCGCCTGGATGATCGCTTCAGGCTCCTGCGTGGCGGGGTGCGCGCGGCTCCCTCCCGGCAGCAGACGCTGTTGGCGACGCTGGAGTGGAGCCACGAGCTGCTGACCGACGACGAGCGCGTGCTGCTGCGGCGCCTGGCGGTGTTCGCAGGTGGCTTCGAGCTCGGCGCCGCTGAGACCGTCTGCGCGTCCGGTGAGCTCGAGCCCCACGCCATCGCGGACGTGCTGGCACGGCTGGTCGAAAAGTCGCTAGTCGCGGTAGGCGGCGCCGGGCGAGAACTGCGCTACCGGCTGCTTGAGACGGTGCGCCTGTACGCCGCCGAGCGGCTCGGGGGCGCAGGGGAGGCGGCCGAACTCTCGCGCAGGCAGGCGCTCTGGGCGCTGGCGCTGGCCGAGCAGGAAGGTGATAGTCCACGCCTGGACCTCGAGGCGACGAACCTGCGCGCCGCGCACGAGCCGCTGCAGCCGCGCGAGCGGCTTCGCTACTGCATCGCGCTGCTGCCGTTCTGGATGCGGCGAATCGACCTTGAGGAGGCTCATCGGCGCCTGGCCACCGCGCTGGAGGCGGCGCCCGCGCGGACGGACCTGCGCGCGAACGCGCTGATCGCGGCCTCGGCGATCGACTACCGGGCGGGCACGCTCGCCTGCGGCGAGAGTCACGTCCGCGAGAGCCATCAAATCGCCGAGGAGCTGGGCGCTCCTCGCCCACAGTGGCGCGCCCTGCAGCGACTCGCGGAATACGCGGTCGCCCGGGACGACGGCGACCTCGCGGCTTCGCGCTTCGAGCGGGCGCGCCGGTTTGCGCACCGCGAGGGGTTCGCCGGAGCCGAGGCCCTCTCTATCTACTCGATCGGCGTCGCCCGATGGCTGCTGGGGGACCCGACCGGCGCCGAGGAGCTGCTCACCGAGAGCCTGGCGGCGCTGCGGTCGGCGGGCACCGAGGAACCGCTCACCTCGCCGCTGAACATCGCCGAGGTCCGTCCAGGCGACAGCGTCGCCCCGCTGCGCCTGCGGATCGTCTTCGAGGAGACGCTCCAGCCGTTCTACGAGATCTCCTGCGAGGCGGCAATCGGCTACGTGCTCGCAAACCAGGCGACGATCGCCCGCCTGCAGGGGGAGCCCGATCGTGCCGGGCGCCTGCTGGACGAGGCAGCCCGACACTTCGCGCGCATCGGCGACACCCGCGGACAGGCCGCGGTGTTCGTGCGCCGCGGCCATCTCGAGCTCGCGCTCGCCTCGGCCGACGCGGCCCGCCAAGCCTTCGAGGAGGCCCTCCGGATGCGCCGCGCGATGGCCGACCGCCGCGGGGTGGGGATCGCCCTCTCCGGGCTCGCCCTCGCCGGGATCATCAGCGGAGACCACGATCTCGCCGCGCAGCAGCTGGTGGAGGCGCGGGAGCTGTTTCGACGTGCCGGCGATCGATGGGGGCTTGTGAGCGCCCTCTGGCGCACGGCGGACCTCGCCGTGGCGCGAGGGGATCTCGATGAGGCGCAGGCCGCGCTCGACGACGCCGGCACGGCCGCCGGCGAGACCGAACGCGCGAGTTGGATCGCGGTGACCGTCGCGATGCAGGCGGAGGTGGCGAGGCTCCGCGGCGAGCACGAGCGGGCCGACGTGCTCGCGGAGGAGGCCAGCCGCAGCGGCCTCGCCGTCGAGCAGCTCAGCAGGCCGGCGCCCAGCGACGGGCGCGTGCAAAGCCCCGCAGGCGGCGTGCAAAGCCGGCGCAAAGGGGGCTCGCGTATCACTGGGGTCGCCATGACCAAGAAAAGGAGCAAGACATGACTGGAACATTCGCCCCGGCCCTCGGCGACGCGACGGTGCAGGAGTTGCGCGAGGCCATCCACGGAGAGGTCCTGCGTCCGGGCGACGAGGGCTACCTAGAGGCGTGCCGGATCTGGAACGGCGCATTCGACGAGCGGCGGCCGGCGGCGATCGTCCGCTGCAGCGGGGCGGCCGATGCCATTTCGGCAGTCGGCTTCGCGCGCAGCAACGGCGTCCCGCTCGCCGTGCGCGGCGGCGGCCACAGCATCGCCGGCTTTTCGACGGTGGACGACGGGCTCGTCGTCGACCTCTCGGCGATGCGCGACGTGCGCGTCGATCCCGCGGCACACCGCGCCGAGGTCGGGCCCGGCGCGACCTGGGGGGACGTCGATCACGAGACGCAGGCGCACGGGCTTGCGACGACCGGTGGGCTCGTCTCGACCACCGGCGTGGCGGGCTTCACGCTCGGGGGAGGTATCGGCTGGCTGATGCGCAAGCATGGCCTGGCATGCGACAACCTCATCGGCGCGGACGTGGTCACCGCCGATGGGCGCCTCGTGCGTGCGAACGCCGAGGAGAACGGCGATCTGCTGTGGGGGCTTCGCGGCGGCGGGGGCAACTTCGGCATTGTCACCCGCTTCGAATTGGATCTGCACCCGGTCGGCCCGACCGTCTACGCCGGGCTGATCTTCTACCCGGTCGAGAACGACGTCGAGCTGATGCGGATGTTCCGCGACTGGGCGCCGAGCGTCCCTGACGACATCACGGCGGCGCTCAACCTGACCACGGCGCCACCGCTCCCGGTGGTCCCCGAGGCCTGGCACGGCAAGAAGGTGACCGCGCTGATCGTGGTCTCGGCAGGCCCCCACGAGGAGGCCGAGGCGCAGGTGCGCTCCTTTCGTGAGGCGTTCGAGCCGGTCGCCGACCTGCTCGGACCAATGCCCTACCTGGCGATGCAAACCCTGATCGACCCGCTTTGGCAGAAGGGCATCCAGGCCTACTTCAAGGCAACCAACCTGGCCGGTGTCGACGACGCGCTGATTGGTCGGCTGCACGAGCTGCACCTCTCGGCCCCGGGCCCGCAATGCGAGATGCACCTGCACCAGATGGGTGGCGCGGTGTCGAGGGTGCCGGAGGGCGACACCGGGTTCTCCGAGCGCTCGATGCCCTTCGTGGTCAACGCCGTGACGGGGTGGCACGACCCGGACGCCGGCGAGGCGCACGCCGAGTGGGCGCGAGCCGTGGTCGACGCGGCGAGCGACGCATCGACCGGGCGCGCCTACGTCAACTTCCTCGGCGATGCAGACGCTGCACAGGCCGCCTACGGCGCCGATAAGTACGCGGCGCTTCAGGCGCTGAAGCGGAAGTACGACCCGACGAACGTCTTCCGGCTCAACCAGAACATCGCGCCGGGCGACGAGGACTAGCGGGGCATGGGGTCGCGAGACGGCCAGATCGGCGCACACCGGAACGAAGGCGCGCGGCGGTCTGATGAGCTGCCCGCGCTGTTCGTGGTCGTTCGCGACCCCCGTTCGCTCTCGGTCCTGCTCGCGGACCTTTCGCGCAGGTTCGGCCACGACTTCGCGGTGAGCGGCCGGTCCACACCGCGCGCTGCGCTCGACGCGCTCGAGCAGATGGCGGCTGAGGGCGAGCGGGTCGCGCTGCTCCTCGTCGAGGGCAGCGCCGAGGAGATGCTGACCCGCGCGCACGAGCTCCACCCACGCGCCAAGCGCGTACTGCTCGTCGACCGCGACTACTCGGCGACGAGCCCGGCAGTCCGCGCGATCACACTCGGGCGGGCGGACTTCCACCTGGTGAGGCCCTGGGCAGACGACGAGATGATGTACCGCGCGATGAGCGAGTACCTCTCGTCGTGGACGCGTGAGCAGGAGCCGGGCTTCGAGCTGTTCCGCATCGTCGGCTCAGAGGGCGACGGCCGCATCCCGCAGCTGCGCGACGTGATGACTCGGATGAGCATGCCGTTCGGCTTCTACCCGGTCGAGAGCGAGGACGGTCGGCGGCTACTCGCGGAGGCTGGGCTCGACGCGGCAAGGCTGCCGGTGGTCGTCAGCCACGACGGGCGCGCGATGGCAGATCCCTCGATGGCCGATCTCGCGAGTGCGTTCGGGGTCAAGATCGACAGCGACATCGGCGAGTGCGAGGTCGCGATCGTCGGCGCCGGCCCCGCGGGCCTGGCGGCGGCCGTCTACGGGGCCTCCGAGGGGCTGGACACGGTCCTGCTCGACCGGTCCGTCTCGGGCGGACAGGCGGGCACCAGCCCCATGATCAGGAACTATCCGGGCTTCCCGCACGGAATCGCCGGAGGCCTGTTGATGGAGCGGACGTGCGAGCAGGCGTGGCTGATGGGCGCGCGGATCGTCTTCACCCAGGAGGTGGTGGGGCTCGAGCGGCGGGGCGAGCGCCGGATCGTGACCTTGAGGGACGCATCGGAGGTCTCCGCGCGCGTGGTCGTCGTAGCCACCGGGATCGAGTGGCGGCGGCTCGGTGTGCCGCGATTGGAGGCGCTCGTCGGGTCCGGCGTTCACTACGGAGCGGCCGCCGGCGAGAGCCGTGCGATGCAGGATCAGAACGTGTTCATCGTCGGCGCGGGCAACTCCGCAGGACAGGCGGCACTCCACCTCGCCAAGCACGCACGGACGGTCACGCTGCTCGTCCGCGGCGACAGCTTTGCGCGGTCGATGTCCAGCTACCTGGTGGAGGGGATCGAATCCACCGCCAACGTCCTCGTCCGCCACCGCACCGAGGTGGTCGATGGGCACGGGAGCGAGTCGCTCGATGGACTCACGCTGCTCGATGGGACCTCCGGCCGCACCGAGGACGTGCCCGCGGATGCGCTGTTCATCATGATCGGCGGCGAGCCGCACGTGGGCTGGCTGCCGGGCGAGATCGCGCGCGACGCACAGGGCTACCTCCATACCGGGGATGAGATACGTGAGCAGTCCGGAGTCAGGTGGCCGTGCGAGCGTGAGCCGTCGATCCTCGAGACGAGCATGCCCGGCGTCTTCGCCGCCGGCGACGTCAGGCACAGCGCGCTCAGGCGTGTCGCCTCTGCAGTAGGCGAAGGAGCCACGGTTGTGCGGCTCGTGCACGACTACCTGTCCAAGCACGTCGACGTCCTTCCCACAGATGCGGCTGCGGCCTGAGCGGGCAGGCAGGCGCCTGCCGTACCGGCGCCGCCGATGATGCGACCCGCACCGGGTGCCACACTTCGGCCACGATGCCTGTCCCTACGAGCGTCGGGGCCTGCTTCGTTGACGCGGTCCTCGCCAGAGATCACCCGCGCATCCGCGACCTTCTGCACCCCGATGTTGACTTCCGAGCGATGACGCCAAACCGGGTTTGGGGGGCGGAACGCGCTCGCGGTCACGTTTTCATTGCCTGCAGTCTCGACGGCTACATCGCGACGCAAGGCGGCGAGATTGACTGGCTGAACACGTACGCGGCGAGTGGTGAGGAGTACGGCTACGAGGAGTTCATCGCCTCCGTCGATGGAATCGTGATGGGTCGGCGGACCTACGAGAAAGCGCTGAGCTTCCCAGCTTGGCCGTATGAGCTGCCGGTTGTCGTCACGAGTCGGTCAATGAAATCGAATGATCTTCCGATCGAGCTCACCGATTCTGTAGAGGTGAGTGACGCCGACCCGGCCGATCTCGTGTCCGCCCTCACCGAGCGTGGGTTGCACAGCCTCTATATCGACGGTGGGCAGGTGATCCAGTCATTCATGCGAGCGGGTCTCATCGACGAGATGATTGTTAGTCGCGTGCCGTTACTGCTGGGGGCCGGCATCCCACTTTTCGGCAGCGACGGCCCACGCCTCGAAATGGAGCACGTCGCGACGAAGTCGTTTCCTTCGGGTCTTGTCCAGTCCCGCTATCGAGCGACGACCCGTTGACCGACACGTCGCATGGCGGAGCGCGTCGCTTCGAGGCGGGCAAGGCCCGTGTGAGCTTGCCGACGAAGCGGCGGCCTGGAGTCTTCTCCAGGACCGAGTGCCGACGCCCAGGAGGGCGCTCATCACCCGCGCTGCCACCCTGAACGTGGTGAGCCCGGTCCTGGGCGTGAGCTTGACCAAGGTCGGCGCTGGCAGCGCCGACAACCTCCGGACCATCCTCGTGGGCACGCCGGCACTTGAGCTCAGCTGGGCCCGTTCGCAGCAGCTGACGATCTCGCTGGCCTCGCCTATCGCTCTGGAACGGCAACGGCGAGGAGGTACTCCAATCGCATCAGGGGGCCGGCGTGCGGTTTTGTCGCGCGCTCGCTGAGGAAGCGGACGACGTCTTGCTGGAGGTCTGTCCACCGCCCCTCATTCACGAGGGCCTCGCGCTCGGCCACTACGTGACCGGCCGTGCAAATCAGGAACTCCGCGGCCTCGTCGAGGCTAGCGGCCGCAATCTTGATCTCTCCGATCGCGTGCCGGTCGACGTGCAGTCCGTGGTTGCGGAGGAGCACCTCGAGTCCTTGGAGGTCGCCCCAACGACTCGGCGGTCCGGAGCTCGGCGGAGGCGCAGGCAGGTAGGCGGCGAACACCTGCCCCAAAGAGGGCAGAAAGCTACCCGGGCGCCACGACGCCAAGACGACCCGCCCGTGCGGCATAGTCACTCTTGCGAGTTCGGCGGCGGCGGCGTCGTGGTCCGGCGCGTACATGACTCCGAACAGAGACATGGCAACGTCCACTGCGCCGTCGCCGAGCGGGAGTTGCTCGGCATCGCCTGTGAGCCATTGAACCTCGAGGCGCTCTCGCGCGGCGGCTTCGCGCGCGATCGCGAGCAGAGCCGGCTCAATATCGACGCCGACGGTGCGCGCACCTCGTGTGCTCTGAGCAACACACACGCCCCGAGCGCGAGCGCCGGGCTCGGTGCTCGCGCCTTGGGCTCCGACTGCCGCTTTGCTGCACGCGAGCGATCGTCTGACTGCCCGTGTCCGGGACTTCCCAACGCACTCGCAGGTCGTCCGCTGCGAGCGTCTCGTCAATGCTCGCTCAGACACTCGCTAACCGCCGCGAAGCAGCGGTCTGCCTGCCGCGAGCCCATCGCGCGATCGGAATCGTGGAGCACCACGCAGCGCCGCGGAAGCGGAACGCGCGACCCGGCTGCAGCGTCGAAGCAGGGCCACTAGCCTAGCCGTTCAATGGATCGGGAAGACACGCACCGCGTGGTGATCGTGGGCGGTGGATTTGGCGGTCTGCAAGCCGCGCTGAAGCTCCGGCGCGCTCCCGCGCATATCACCCTCGTGGACAGGCGCAACTTCCATCTGTTCCAGCCGCTCACCTACCAGGTCGCGACAGGCGCGTTGACGCCTGGGGAAATCGCCTATCCGCTTCGCGCGGTCTTCAAGCGCGACCGCAACGTTCGTGTGCTGATGGCCGAAGCCACCGACCTTGATCTCGACTCGCGCGAGCTGTACCTGACCTCGGTCGACGGCGTGCCCGCGCCGCCGTGCATCCCATACGACACGCTGATCGTCGCCGGGGGCTCACGCTACTCATTCTTCGGCAACGACGAGTGGGCCGAGTTCGCCCACGAGGTCAAGTCGCTCGAGAGCGCTCTCCTAGCTCGCGGACGCATCCTCAGCGCCTTCGAGGCGGCTGAGATGGAGCCGGATCCCGAGGCGCAAGCGGGCTGGCTCACATTCGCCGTCGTCGGCGGCGGGCCGACCGGTGTCGAGATGGCCGGCCAGATTGCCGAACTCGCCCGCGACACAGTCAGCCGCGACTTCAGATCGGTGGACCCCAGCGCGGGGCGCGTCCTGCTGATCGAGGCTTCTGACCGGCTGCTCACGAGCTTTCCGCCCTCACTGTCCTTGAAGGCCAAGCGATCGCTCGAGCGACTCGGCGTGACCGCGCTGCTCGGCCGAACCGTCGTGGAGATCGACGCCGAGGGGGTGAGCGTGCAGGACGGCGGCGGTCAGACCGAGCGAGTCCCCGCGCGCACCGTCGTGTGGGCAGCCGGCGTTACGGCGTCGCCGCTCGCCGCGATGCTCGCCGAGCGCTCGGGGGCGGAGCTCGACCATGCCGGGCGCGTGGCCGTCGGGCCCGACCTGACGCTTCCTGCGCACCCGGAGGTCCTTGCGCTGGGCGACATGGTCCGCGTGCGCGGCGTCGATGGCGTGACCCGCGTCCTCCCGGGGGTTGCGCCGGTCGCGATGCAGGAGGGCCGCTACGCGGCCAAAGCCGTGCGCGCTCGGCTAAGTGGCAAGGACGTGCCGCCGTTCCGCTACCGCGACAAGGGCAACCTCGCGACGATCGGCCGAGCGGCGGCAGTAGCGGACCTCAGAGGCCTGCTACTGGGCGGCTTGATCGCCTGGCTCGCGTGGCTGCTCGTACATCTCTGGTACCTGGTGGGGTTTCAGAACCGCATCATGGTCTTCATGCGTTGGTCGTTCAGCTTCGCCACACATGGCCGCGGTGCGCGCCTAATAACGGAGGCGGAGGCGACGGCGTACCCACCAGAGGCTTGATGACGCGTTCTCCGCGGGGGTGAGGTAGGGCCACCAGTCCTCATCGCTGGGCCGCCGGACTGTTGCTTCGGACCGGCGAGCGAGCGCCCAAGCAAGGGCCACGCTGACACTCGCGTTGGACTGCCATGAAGAAGGGCCTCCTCGGTGGCAAGCTCCGCTTGTCACTGAGAACAAGCCAGAGGAGGCCCGAACACAATGTTGCACGCTGGATTGGATCTAAGCCGCAAGAAGCTCGACATCTGCCTGTCCGACGAGGGGGAGCATCTGGATCAACTCGCCGTGCCCCCAGACGTCGACTCGCTCAGAACGCTCGCCCGCCGCGACCGAGTTCAGGCACGATGCCAACACTTCTTTCGACCGAGGGCGGGCGTGCCGATGGTCGAGTCTCCCCGTGCCTCCGACGGACGAGGCCCGGTAGCACCAGCGCAGGCTCGCGAGGCGCTCGTCTGCGCCGGGCTAAGCAGTTGTCTGGGCTGGGCGTCGTCAGCGCCGGCACCCCAGAACGTCGAGGAGGCAGCGACCGGTGTGGATCACCGAGCCACGAGCGAGCTACTGTGCTGGGATGGCCGACCAGCATCCGCATGCGCGGATCCGCGACTTCCATGATCGCCAGAATCGCGTCTACCCAATCGCCGGCGACTATCGAGGCCGAGGTGAGGTTCTGCGCTACTTCGCCCGACGACGCGAGCTGGCCGGCGCGACGATCTGGTGCTCGCGCAAGGAGTTGTGATGAACACCTGGGATCTCAAGACCCTTGACCTCAAGCCACGGTTACCGGAGATCCTTTCGTCGAGCGATGCGGCGCGGGCGATCGCACTCGACCTCGCGGCAGGCGAGACGCTCTCCGAGCATGAGGTCCACGAGCGCGCGTGGATCCTCGTGATCGATGGTGCCATCGAGGTGACCGCGGCCACCGGCGAGCGCACGGGTGGTAGGAGCGGATTGCTCATCGAATTCGCTCCAGGAGAGCGTCACGAGGTTCGCGCATCCTCTGATGCACGTCTCCTCCTGCTGCTCACCCCCTGGCCGGGTAGCGGTCATCCCGGCGCCATGACGATCCGGGAGAAGCTTTACGCGCGACGTCATGCAGCCAAGCGCTCACCCTGATCGGGCACTCACACGCAACCGGCGTCTACCGAGCGCGCCCGAGTGGACCAACCTACTCAGGAACTACAACTAGCCGCTCCCATACAGCGCTGGCCCCGCAGACGAACGCTGTTTGCCTATGCTCCACTCCTCGTCCGCGCCAGAGGCGCTTTCGGCGGCTGTCGGGCTTCGGCCGGCGTTCTGGCCGCAGGGCCAGTTCCCCTCAAACCATACTCCCACCAGCCCGAAAACACGAGCGAGTTTCGCCAGCTGGGCCGGGGCCGCAGTCGCGGAGGCCATTGAGCAGGCACGACTGGTCCCGTGACGAAGCGGTCGTCTCAGCCGACGCGCGCGACTGTGTCGCTCAGGACGAGGCCCAGTCGCACCAGCGGAGGCTCGCGAGACGCTCGCTTGCGCCGGGCTAAGCAGTCGTGTGGGCGTCGTCAGCACCGACACCCCCTGGTCGTCCAACGCGAGCGCGAGCTCGGCCCTTCCTGGAACGCTTGCTCGCCCGCGAATGCGGCAGCTACGCCGTCTCGGGCAGAAGCCAACGACGCCCTCGAAGCGCGACGCAGGTCAAGCCCTTCGGGGTGATTGAGGCGCTCAGTATTCCGCAGGCGCCAGATCCGGGATAGTTGCCTCATGCCCTCGGCGAACCTGAACCTGGTGAGCACGTTCATCGACAGCACCTGCTGCGGTACGGTGGGCCGGAGGCGCTGTGTCGGCTGAGAACCTCGAGCTGATCCGATCGCTAATGCCGGCTCCGGAGGTGGATCTCGTCACTTTGTTCACCGACGATGAGGTGGCCGCACAGTTGATCGAGGCGGTTAGGCACTTGTTCGATCCCGGGTTCTTCTCGGTCCAGCACGTCCCAGGTGCGGAGCCTGCCACCCACGACGGACTTGACGGCTTCCGTGCCAGCTGGCTTGACTGGCTTGCCCCCTGGGCGAGCTACCGCACTGAGGTTGAGGAGCTGATCGACCTCGGGGATCGCGTGGTCGCGGTCGTCTGCGACTACGCTCGGCGCGAGCCGGGCGCTCCCGAGGTCGCCCTGCACACCGCCACCGTGTGGACCGTCCGCGACGGACGGATCGTTCGCGAGGACTCCTACCCTGGCGGACGCGCCGAAGCTCTAGCGTCCGTCGGACTGAACGAGTGATCGGGCCGCATGACGCGCCCAGCCGGAAGGCGAGTGCGCGCAAGGCGCAACGCCAGACGGCTGCTCGGGACGAGCGGGAGCACTGACCCGAGTCGACGCCGAGACCGCCGCATTGCGCCCAGCAAGCA
>Ga0209048_10003045_pt1 | contig 16418 bp, 17 predicted proteins | sample FrelakmetCRP12CR_FD_187146 | JGI IMG/M metagenome (GOLD analysis project Ga0209048, IMG submission 187146) | Freshwater lake sediment microbial communities from the University of Notre Dame, USA, for methane emissions studies - CRP12 CR (SPAdes)... | ecosystem: Environmental > Aquatic >... | reverse complement strand
GCGACGGTGCGCCCCTCGCTCGCCTTCTACAACACCTGCGCCGACGTCGACGCGCTCGTCGCCGCGCTCCTGCGCATCCAGAGCGGAAAAGGACGCCGGGTCTGAGTTGCGATATCGTTCCAACAGATCGAAACGCTCCGCGCGTCCAGTCAGATATGCGACCCTTGTTCGCTATCCTCGGCGGAACGCATGGCTCTAAGTTGTCGCTTTAACGATACCTACCACGTTCCGCTCACCATCTGGCGGCGTCCGTCAATGACGTGATCTCGCTGGAATGTCGTGTCGGACAGCCTTTCCATGCGGAACGGCTACTTCGTAACTATGCGGCATAATCGTAACGCGCGCGGCAGACATCCACGAACCTACAGCCATAGACATGAATGCTGACGTCGACGTCGTCCGTCCCGGCGCTAATTCGGTGTATATCCCCGACAGTCGGATCCAACCAACTGACTTGACCTGCATGCAGCAGCTCAGCAGGAGCGGACCTCTCGAGGCGGCCCGATGCGCCGATCGCAAAATTCTCTGATTGCAATGTTCCAGACAATACGCCCATGACTCCCCACGACCGATGGTCGTGGATGGGAGTAGCTTGCCCGGCTCCCCAAACAAAGCAGCCGATTGAGAAAGCGCCAGCTTCGTCTTCGTAGAGAAGCTCGCGTCTGTAGCCCTCACGTCGCGGATGGAGCAATTCTGGAGCAATCCATCCCCTTTCAGCCAGCAAGGGTCTTAACGATGCGCCGATTTGCCGATATGGAGTCACACTGCTCCGTCGGACCAGTCGTTCGACTTCGAGAACGAACGAAACAAATGACGATCTTGTGGCGATGCCAAGAGCCGTCATGGCGAAACCTCCAACGAGTGGTGTCCTTCATTTCTTGTTTGAGACGCCGACGCATCTCTCAAAAAGGCGCCCACCGACTGAGCCAGGGCGTCCGCTTGCAGGCGAATGTCTGGAACGGCGGTTGCCTCGAACAAATTCCCCAGCAATAGCGGACCGACCGCGAACAATCCGTCCAACGCTTCCCCGTGCTTGCCACGCAAGGCGCCGTTCGCGTCGCAGTCGACGCCTACCCCGACGGGGTTAGAACGAAGAAAGCCTTTTCTTCGCATATCCGCCAGAAAAGGATTTGAGGTTCGCGCAATATTGCTTTGGCCGCGGGTACAGTTGATCACTCTGGCGAATCTGTGGGTCTCCTGTCGCTGTGTTGCTCGCGGCCGTAGGCGTACCACGGCGTCGACGCCACCGACCTCGATGTTGTCGACGTGCGCGGCGCGAACAGAGAGTCGATCCTCGGCTATCAGAGCCGACAGCGTTTCGGCGCTCTCTTCTGGCATGCGGTGTCGATGGACCTCCCACCAAGGTCGAACATGCCGGATGAATCGTCGTTTCTCGACCTGAAACGAACGGAGCAATCTAGCGGCGATGGCGGCTCCACTGAATCCGCCGCCTACGACCGCAACCTTCGAGTTGATCGAGCCTGCTCGCAGCACTGACGTTTTCATTATTTAATTAACTTTATAGATTTTATGATATTAAAATTCGACTAACAATGATGGAAGATCTTCCTTATCCGCAGGGACTTTGTCGCAGAATCTTACCGAGCCTTCGTCGACGATGCCGCGGCCTTCCCCAGTGGTGGTCGTTGGGGAAGCCTTGAGATTCGGCGACCAGACCACCTGCGTCATTAGGGCGCGAAAGGCACCGCGGCGATCTCTTCGGCTCTGGCGACAGCTCCACTCATGCCACGGGCGCCTTCTGTAAGGACGAGCTTTGAGCCGAAGGCGAGGAGCAGTTTGCGCCGCTCAACGCTCATGGTTTCCGGCATCGTCAAGGTAAGGGGGATCCCACGGGAAGCGGCCACGAAAGCCAGAGCAATTCCCCTATTGCCGCTTGTCGGCTCCACGATTTCCTTGCCGGGGCCAAGAAGGCCTCGGCTTTCGATGTTTTCGTCATCCCGACTCCCGTGCGGCACGACCTCATCAACACCGGGAACGAAACGCTGCGCGCCGTCGCGTTTTTTGCGGCGGCGATGTTCACGCAGACGTTCGACAATGCGATGTTGCCGCAAGACGTTCATGTGCTCGGGACGCCGAACCGAGCGGGCTAGGCCGAGCCAAGTCGGCGAGGGCCAATTCAAGGCTGCGCTCCGTCGCGGGAGGCGTTGTAGCAACATATGCACGCGGAAATAAACGTACGACGCGCGAGAAACGACGAGCAAAAACCGCTGGAAAAGCTGCAGCGCCGGGCGTCCCTGATATGGGAGGAGTATCGCGCGGCGTTGCTCGCTCATCCCGACGCGATCGAGCTTCCGCTCGAGCAAATTGAGACGGGCCGCGTCTTTGTCGCCGAGCGGAACGGTGAAGTCTTGGGCTTTTCCGTCGTCTTGGCGCGACCTGACGGCGACGCCGAACTCGACGGATTGTTCGTCGAGCCAGCGATCTGGAGGCGGGGAATCGGTCGCCTCCTTGTGCAAGAAGCCGGCCGGCTTGCGGCGTCCGAAGGCGCCAAAGCGCTTTGCGTCATAGCGAATCCGAGAGCGCAAGGATTCTACGCCGCATGCGCGTTTGACCTTGTCGGAAGGAAGGAAACGCGCTTCGGCGTCGGCCTTGCGATGCGCAAGGGGCTCACATAGTCAGAGTTTGAACGAAACGCACTTAAACGACCGCCGCCAGCGTAAGCTTACGGCTTTTCCCAAAACTCCGGCCAAGCTTGCGAAAGCCGGCCGCCAAGGCGGACGGGCGCGATGCGTTGCGTCAAGCCGTCGGCGCCGATTTCGACGGCGACGCCGCATAGCGTCGCTTCCCCTTGGGCCGGCTCGAAGCGAGCGCCCGGAACCTTGCGCGTGAAACGCCGCAGCGGCTCTTCTTTGTCCATACCGATCACGGAATCATAATCCCCCGTCATGCCGACGTCCGTGACATATCCAAGCCCATGCGGCAAAATCTGAAAATCGGCGGTGGGAACATGCGTATGAGTGCCGGCGACGAGCGACGCGCGGCCGTCGACAAAATGCGCCATCGCCATTTTCTCGCTAGAGGTCTCGGCGTGCATGTCGATCATGATCGCGTCGCAGGCCACGCCGAGCGGACAGGCGGAGAGTTCGCGTTCAATCGCCGCGAAGGGATCGTCCAGCGCATCCATGAAAACGCGGCCTTGCGCATTGACGACCAGTATCTGTTGACCCTGGGCGGCGACGAAGACATTGGAGCCGCGCCCCGGCGTTCCGGGCGGATAATTCACCGGGCGGAGTAACCTTGGCTGTCGCTCGATGAACACGAGCGCCTCGCGCTGATCGAAGGCGTGATTGCCAAGCGTGACGCAATCTGCGCCCGCCTGTAGCAACTCGTCGCAAATCGCCTCGGTGATGCCGAAGCCGCCCGCGGCGTTCTCGCCGTTGACGATCACGAAATCCAGCGCCCAGGCCTCGCGCAGGCTTGGCAGCCGGTTGGCGACCGCCACCCGGCCCGAGCGGCCTACGACGTCGCCGATGAAAAGGAGCCGTAACGCTCTCTCACCGGCCGGAACGGAAACTGCTTCGCCCATGAAATTTCCGCCTTTGCGCCAGGAAACCCTATCGCCATAGCGCGGCGGAGCCGGGATCGCAATTTTGTCAGGGCCGCCCGGCGCTCGGCGCCAATCTGACGCGTAAACCGGGCCGCTATTGCCGGCGCGTCCGCGACTTCATACCTGAGGGCGGCTGATATAGGATGCCGCCTTGAACCGAGCATCGCCCTTCATGCACGACCTAGCCGAACGTCAAGACTACGCGCCTCTCGAACAAGACGAAGCGCTCGCTCGTCCATTCGTCCTCTTTGAAGACGGACGCGAGGAGGGCGTTCTTGTATTCGACGCGCCGAAAGAGCTCTTCGTCGCCTGGGAGCGCGGGGAGGTTGCAGACACATTCGCGCGCATGGAGGAGGCGTCGCGGCGCGGTCTCCATCTTGCGGGCTACGCGAGCTACGAGCTGGGATATGCGCTGGAGTCGAAATTCACGACGCAAACGACGCCGCGTTCGCGGACGCCACTATTGCTGTTTGGCGCATTTCCTACCCCGCACAGGCGTCGCTGGAGCGTCGCCTCTGCGCCATCGCAATCCGTCGAGATTGCGCTCGACCCCGCATGGACATTCGCGGAATATGCCGAACGCTTCCAGAAATGCGTCGATTACATCTATGCGGGCGACGTTTATCAGATCAATCTGACGTTTCCGCTCTACGGCCATTACGAGGGCGAGGCGATTGCGCTTTACCGCGCTTTACGCAAACGCCAGCCAGTGGCGTTCGGCGGCGTGGTCGCGCTCGGCGCAGCGACGGTCGTTTCCCTTTCGCCGGAAGTGTTTTTCGAAGCGCATGGCCGCGACATACGCGCACGTCCGATGAAGGGCACTGCGCGGCGGGGATTCATGCCGACGGAGGACATGGCGCGCGCGCAATATCTCGTCGAAGACGAAAAATCGCGCGCCGAGAATTTGATGATCGTCGACCTCCTGCGCAATGATCTGTCGCGGCTTGCCGAAGTCGGGTCCGTCAAGGTGACGGATCTTTTCACCGTGCAAACTTATCCGACCTTGCATCAGATGACGTCGGGCATTGAGGCGAGGTTGCGGGAAGGCGTTTCGCTGCGCGATCTGTTTACCGGACTTTTCCCCTGTGGCTCAGTGACCGGCGCGCCCAAGATCAGGGCGATGGAAATCATTCGCGATCTCGAATGCGCGCCACGCGGAGTCTATTGCGGCTCCCTTGGCCTGATTGCGCCCAATGGCGATATCAGATTTAACGTCGCAATCCGCACCCTGACGCTTTTTCCCGGAGATGAACTCGTTTGCAACGTCGGTTCCGCAATTGTCGCCGATTCACGCGCGGGCGAAGAGTATGATGAATGTCTCATCAAGGCGAAATTTCTCACCGGCGCGAAGTCGACTTCGGATTGATCGAGACGTTGCTGTGGACGCGGGATTGCGGCTTCAGCCTGTACGGCGAACATCTGACGCGGCTCGAGCGCTCTTCGCAAAGTCTTGGATTTGCGTTCGATAAAACGGAGATCGCCGAAGCTCTGGCTCAAAGCGTTGACGCGCCTCCTGGGCCGTGCTTGCGGGTGAGACTCGTAGCGAGCAAAGACGGGCGGCTCGAAACAAGCGTCGTCGCCATCGAGGCGATTGCGCCTGAAACGGTCTGGCGCGTCGCGCGGGCGCGGCGGCGCTTTTCCTCCAGCGACCCCCTGTTGCGGCACAAGACGACGCGCCGCGATCTTTACGAGTCCGAATTGGCCGAGGCGCAGGCGCGTGTTGGGGCCGACGAGGTGTTGTTTCTCAACGAACGCGATGAGGTCTGTGAGGGCGCGCGCTGCAATGTTTTTCTTGCGCGCGAAGGAGTCTTGCTCACGCCACCGCTCTCGAGCGGGCTGCTCCCCGGAACGCTCCGTGCGCAGTTGCTCGAGAGCGGACGCGCGCGAGAATACATATTGCGTGTCGAGGATTTTGCGAACGGCCCGGAGTTCTATATGGGCAATTCCGTGCGAGGGCTCGTGCGGGCGAAGTTGCTCGCAGAGCCCTGACGCAGTTCCTTACGTGCTCGGCACGAAAGCCACATTGACGATCTCGTAGCTCTTGCCCCCGCCGGGAGTCTTCACCTCGACGGTGTCGCCCGCCTTTTTGCCGATGAGCGCGCGCGCGATCGGAGAGCCGATGGAGACGCGGCCGCTTTTGACGTCGGCTTCCGGTTCGCCGACGATCTGATAGCGTTTCTCTTCTTCGGTGTCCTCGTCCACCACAGTGACCGTTGCGCCGAATTTGACCGTGTTGCCGGTGAGCTTTGCGACGTCGATCACTTCCGCGCGCGAAAGCTTGTCCTCGAGCTCGGCGATGCGGCCTTCGTTCAGGGACTGCGCTTCTTTGGCGGCGTGATATTCAGCGTTTTCCGAAAGATCGCCGTGCGACCGCGCTTCTGCGATCTGCTGGATGATGCGCGGACGCTCGATCTGCTGACGGCGCCGCAATTCTTCGTCGAGCGCTGCATGTCCAGCGGCGGTCATGGGCACCTTTTCCATGTCTCTTGCTCTTTCGCTATCGATTCTTTTCGGTCCGAAGGGGAAAGTCAGTCTCGCCGCCGCTCCCCACATCGCAGCGTGCGAAAAGATGTCATATCATTGCAAGAATGAGCCGCGAGTGCGGCGGCGCTCGCCCGCTCCCCGACTCAGGAGCTAGCAAAAATAGTCCTGAAGAGCGCGAACTTCCAAGTCTCCCGAAACAAAGGCCCGTATCCCCTGAGCCGCAGCCGCCGCGCCAGCGAGGGTCGTATAATACGGAACCTTATGCAACAGGGCTTCCTGACGCAAGGAACGAGAGTCGGCCAGCGCCTGGGCGCCTTCCGTAGTGTTAAAAACCAGTTGCACCGAGCCATTCTTGATGGCGTCGACGATGTGCGGCCGGCCTTCCGATACCTTGTTGATTTTCAGAGCATTAATGCCATTGGCATTGAGAAACCGCGCCGTGCCGCCCGTAGCCTGCACCTTAAAGCCAAGCTCGGTAAGTAACTTGACCGGAGCGATGACGCGACTCTTGTCCGAGTCCTTGACCGAGACGAAGACTGTGCCGTGGCGGGGCACTTTTGTTCCTCCGCCAAGCTGGCTCTTGGCGAAAGCCTGTTCGAACGAAAGATCGAGTCCGATCACCTCGCCGGTCGAGCGCATTTCGGGCCCGAGAACTGTATCGACGCCGGGGAAGCGGGCGAAGGGGAAGACCGATTCCTTCACCCCGACATGGTTCGGAACGCGGTCGGGCAGCGAGAAGCTCGACAGCCGCTCGCCCGCCATCACGCGCGCCGCGATTTTCGCAATGGGGCGGCCGATGACTTTCGCGACGAAGGGCACGGTGCGCGAGGCGCGCGGATTGACCTCCAGAACATATATTTCGCCGTTCTTCAGCGCATATTGCACATTCATCAGACCGATGACGCCGAGCGCCTTGGCGAGATTCCTGGTCTGCTGCTCCAGGGCTGCGATGGTTTCCGGCGCGAGCGAGCGCGGCGGCAAAGAGCAGGCGGAATCTCCGGAGTGGATGCCCGCCTCTTCAATGTGCTCCATGATCCCGGCGATGGCGGCCGTCTCGCCGTCGGCCAAACAATCGACGTCCACCTCGATGGCGTCGGCGAGATAGCGGTCGAACAGCAGCGGGTTCTTCCCGAGCACGGTGTTGATCTGCCCGGTCTTGTCGTTTGGATAGCGCGCCTTGATCTCGGACGGCACGAGGCTTGGCAGCGTGCCGAGGAGATAATCGTCGAAGGCGCTCTGGTCCCGGATGATGGCCATGGCGCGCCCGCCAAGCACATAAGAAGGCCGCACGACGAGCGGGAGCCCAAGCTCCGCCGACACGAGCCGCGACTGCTCCACCGAATAGGCGATGCCGTTCTTCGGTTGTTTCAGCCCGAGCTTGTCGAGCAGCCGTTTGAAACGGTCGCGGTCTTCGGCGAGATCTATGGAATCCACTGGCGTGCCCAGAATAGGTATGCCGGCCTGCGACAGCGCATGCGCGAGTTTCAGCGGCGTCTGTCCGCCAAATTGCACAATCACGCCGACGAGCGTTCCGGCGGCGCGTTCGACGTCAAGTATCTCCCCGACGTCCTCGGCGGTGAGCGGCTCGAAATAGAGACGATCGGAGGTGTCGTAGTCGGTCGAGACTGTCTCCGGATTGCAATTGATCATGATGGTTTCATAGCCGGCCTCGGCCAGCGCGAAACAGGCGTGACAACAGCAATAATCGAATTCGATTCCCTGTCCGATGCGATTGGGGCCGCCGCCGAGAATGACGATCTTCTTCTTTTCCGAAGGCCGCGCTTCATTCGCCGGCGCGCCCATGAAAGGCGTCTCATAGGTCGAATACATGTAAGCTGTCGGCGCGGCGAATTCGGCCGCGCATGTGTCGATCCGCTTAAAGACGGGGCGCACATTGAGCTCGTGGCGCAATTTGCGCACGTCTTCTTCGCTCGTCTTGGCGAGCGTCGCCAGCCGCGCGTCGGAGAATCCCGCAAATTTGAGCATCCTCAAATTTTCGGCGTCGTCCGGAAGCCCGAGCGCCTTCACCTTGTTTTCGAGTGTGACGATTTCATCGATACGCTCGATAAACCATGGATCGATGCGGCAGGCGGCGTGAATTTCTGCGGCGCTCATCCCAAGCCGCAGCGCCTGTCCGACGACGAGCAGCCGGTCCGGCGTCGGCGTTCCGAGCGCGCCGCGCAGGACATTCATGTCGTCGCCTTTGCCAAGCCCGTCGATCTCGACTTCGTCGAGTCCGGAGAGGCCGGTCTCGAGCGACCGAAGCGCCTTCTGCAAGGATTCGGCGAAGTTCCGGCCAATCGCCATGGCTTCGCCGACGGATTTCATGGCGGTGGTGAGGATAGGCTCGGCGCCGGGGAATTTTTCGAAAGCGAAACGCGGGATTTTGGTGACGACATAATCGATCGTCGGCTCGAAAGAGGCGGGCGTTGCGCCACCGGTGATGTCGTTTGCGATTTCGTCCAGCCTATAACCGACCGCGAGTTTGGCGGCGACCTTCGCAATCGGAAAACCCGTCGCCTTGGAGGCGAGCGCCGACGAGCGCGAAACACGGGGATTCATCTCGATCACGATCATGCGGCCGTTTTTCGGATCCACCGCGAATTGCACATTGGAGCCGCCGGTTTCGACGCCGATTTCGCGCAAGACGGCGATGGAGGCGTCACGCATCAGCTGATATTCCTTGTCGGTCAGCGTCAACGCCGGCGCCACGGTGATGCTGTCGCCCGTATGCACGCCCATGGGATCGATGTTCTCGATCGAGCAGACAATGATGCAATTGTCCGCCTTGTCGCGGACGACCTCCATTTCATATTCCTTCCAGCCGAGGACGCTCTCCTCGATCAGCACCTCATTGGTTGGCGAGGCGTCGATGCCGCGCTCCACGATCTCGATGAACTCGCCCTTGTTGTAGGCGATGCCGCCGCCGGTTCCGCCGAGAGTGAAGGACGGACGTATGATCGTGGGAAGCCCGATGTCCTCGAGCGCCTCGAGCGCCTTGGTGAGAGTCTTGATTTGATGCGAGCGCGGCGTTTCCAGGCCGATCTTCGTCATCGCCTCGCGGAATAGTTCTCGGTCTTCGGCCTTGTCGATGGCGTGGGCCGAGGCGCCGATCATTTCAACGTCGAATTTTTTCAGCACGCCCATTTTTTCGAGGGACAAAGCGCAGTTCAGCGCCGTCTGGCCGCCCATGGTCGGCAGTAGCGCGAAGCCGCCGGGAATGGCGTAGCGCTCCTTCTCGATGATTTTCGCGACGATCTCGGGCGTGATCGGCTCGACATAGGTGCGGTCCGCCATGTCCGGGTCGGTCATGATCGTCGCAGGGTTCGAATTGACCAGAACGATCCGGTAGCCTTCTTCGCGTAGCGCCTTGCAGGCCTGCGTGCCGGAATAATCGAATTCGCAAGCCTGGCCGATCACGATTGGGCCGGCGCCGATGATCATGATGGTCGAAATATCGGTTCTTTTCGGCATCTCGCCTCAGGTTTCCGTTCGCTCGTCGAGCGCAAACCTCGCCCTCATGCTGAGGAGCCCGCGAAGCAGGCGTCTCGAAGCACGGGGGCAAGAATAGATCTATCCCAGCGGTTTCCCTCGTCCTTCGAGACGCGAGCTCCGCTCGCTCCTCAGGATGATGGAAACCCTTCCCGCGTCGTTTGACGCTCGCCTAGGAGGAGGCGAGCGCGCATAAAAAAAGGCCGCGTTTCCGGCCTTTTGACCGGAACGCGTCCCGAACATGCCCATCTTGCGGGCGGCGAGCGGGCGCGCCCGGCTCGAAAGTAGGGGTTGTGTAGACGAGAATGACGCGAGTGTGAACCCCTTGGAGGGGGGCGTTTGCGCTATATTGGCGCCTCTCTGGGGCGAATGCACGGATGGGCGCGCCATGCGAAATCGAAACAAATGGGGAGACGCGTTCAGGGCGGCTGTTCGCTATGCGCTGTTGGCCTTGGGCGCCGTCGCCGCCTCGAAGGCGCAGGGACTGGAGAAGGCCAAACTTCAGGACGTCATCATTCAATGCGCGGCCTGCCACGGCGCCGACGGCGTCGCGCGCGATGTGGAGGTCCCGAACCTCGCGGGGCAGCACGACCGCTATCTGTTCGGCCAGCTTCAGGCGTTCAAGTCCGGCAAGCGCCCGCATAAGGAAATGCGCTATATGAGCCGACTGCTCAGCGACGAAGAAATGAGCGCCATCGCGCAATATTACTCGAACATGCCGCATTAGGCCGTCATGTCGCTGCCCAGACAGCTTTCGACTTATGCGCTGGTCGGCGTCGTCGCGACGCTCGCGCATTACGCCGTGCTGATTGCGCTGGTCGAGGTCTTACTCTGGCGCGCCGTGCCGGCGGCGCTCTGCGGCTATGTGATCGGCGGCGTGGTGTCCTACGTCCTCAACCGGCGCCATACATTCGCGAGCGACCGCCCGCACCGGCAGGCGACATGGCGCTTCGCGCTGGTCGCGCTCCTGGGCTTCTGCCTGACTTACGGTTTCATGTCTTTGTTCGTGGATAGGCTGGGAGCGCCTTATCTGCCCGCGCAGATGGTCACGACCGTGCTGGTGATGTTCGTCTCTTTCGGGCTCAACCGCGTTTGGACGTTCGGCGCAGCGGGGGCGCCCTGAATTATCTCGTCGAACGTCGTCCTACGGCCATTTCACGCTGGGCGGCATGGAGGAGAGGATCGACTCGACATTGCCGCCAGTCTTCAGTCCAAAGATCGTGCCGCGATCATAGAGCAGATTGAACTCGACGTAGCGGCCGCGCCGGATGAGCTGTTCTTCGCGGTCGGCGTCCGTCCAGGGACGCGCAAAATTGCGGCGGACCAACTCCGGATAGATCGAGAGAAAACTCTCGCCGACGTCGTGGGTGAAGGCGAAGTCTTCGTTCCAATTAGAGTTCCCGGCGTCGCCGGCGCTGTTCAGATAATCGAAGAAAATGCCGCCGATGCCGCGCGGCTCGCCGCGATGCTTGAGAAAGAAATATTCGTCGCACCAGCTTTTGAAACGCGCGTAATCGGCCACGCCCGCATGACGTTCGCAAGGACCCCGCATCGCTTCGTGAAAGGCGATTGTATCGGGGTCGTCCTGCGTGCGGCGGCGATCGAGCACGGGCGTCAGATCCGCGCCGCCTCCAAACCATGATTTCGTCGTGCTGACGAAACGCGTGTTCATATGCACCGCCGGAACATTCGGGTTCCAAGGATGCACAATCAGCGAAATGCCGGTGGCGAAAAAGCGGGGGTCCTTGTCGGCGCCGGGGATTTGCGCGGCGAATTCCGGCTGGAACGTCCCGAAAACCGTCGAGACATGCACGCCCGCCTTCTCGAAGACCCGGCCTTTGAGGAGGCCCATGCGTCCGCCGCCGCCCGGCGCCCCGCTAGGGTCGACCCGCTCCCACGGTTTCAACTCGAAGGCGCCCGGCCTGTCGACGTCGTCCGGAAAGGGACCGGCGGCGTCGCGCTCGATCTCCTCGAGCGCGGCGACAATCCGCATCTGCAGCGACTCGAACCAATCACGCGCCGCCGCCTTGCGGTCTGCGAATTTCCCTTCAGCATTTGCGGCTTCGCCGGGCCCACTCATCGATGTCTCCTGGAGGGCCGCTTCATTATGTCGCGGGCCCAGCTGTCAATCTGCATCCATTCGGGCCCGGTTGGCCACCGCCCGCGCCGTTTTATAAGTAACTTGCTGATTAAAAAAGATAAACTCTCATGGTGAGGCTCGAACGGCGAGTTGCCGCAACGCCTCTCCGACGACAATCGCCGCCGCGACGGCGACATTGAGGGAGCGGGTTTGCGGCCGCATCGGAATCGTGACGGCCATATCGGCCGCCGCGAAGACGTCATCAGGAACGCCCGAGGACTCCCGGCCGACCATCAGAATGTCGCCAGTCTCAAAATCGCAGTCGAAATAGGGCGTCGCCGCGCGCGTCGAGAGCAGTATCAGGCGGCGCGGACCCGAAAAATCCGGGTTTCGACGCCAGTTTTCGAAGGCGGCGAAGGACGCGTGCCTCGTGATGGTCACATGGTCGAGGTAGTCCATGCCGGAACGTCGAAAATGGCGATCGCTGGTTGGAAAACCGGCGGGTCCGACGATTGCGGCGTCTGCGCCGAGGCATGCGCACATGCGCAGCATGGTTCCCGCATTTTGCGGGATGTCGGGCTGATAGAGCGCCAGAGTTAGCGGCGCCGCGCGTTGCTCCATGACCCATCCAAACCGTGTCGGAGGCGCCTCGCGACCCATCGTCAACGGCGTTGTCGAAGCTTGGCTCTAATTGGCGCGGCGCTCGTCTGATGGCAAATTTTCCTCACCGGGCTTGTGGACAAGTCGGAGGTTTGGCGCCACAAACCGGCAGCGATGGAGCTGTAAGGCGCGGCGGAACGCCGCGTTGCGTCAAATGGATTACGCAACCAAATAGGCGGTTTGAGAGGATGGGAGGAGGAGTTCTAGCGTGTCGGAAGCGATAAAGACTGAGCCCAGCCGCCGCGACATCCTACTCGTCGCCACCGGAGCCGCAGCTGCGGTCGCAACAGGCGCCGCCGTATGGCCTCTGATCGCGCAGATGAATCCCGACGCTTCCACTCTCGCGCTGGCCTCGACCGAATTGGATTTGTCTGCGATCACCGAAGGGCAGATCGTGACGGTCAAATGGCGGGGAAAACCCGTTTTCGTCCGCTATCGCACGCCCCATGAGATTGAAGAGGCGCAGAAGACGCCGCTTGCCGACCTGCCGGATCCGGAGCCCGATTCCAAGCGGGTCAAAAAGCCGGAGTGGCTGGTCGTCGTCGGCGTATGCACGCATCTTGGCTGCATTCCGCTGGGTCATGAGGGTGAATTCAACGGATGGTTCTGCCCGTGTCATGGATCGACCTATGACACTTCGGGCAGAATCCGCAGCGGACCGGCGCCGAGCAATCTCGAAGTGCCTCGCTACGAGTTCATTGCTGATAAAAAGATCAAAATCGGCTAGTCGCCGTAATCCGCCCCTCTTACGAGCGCCGAGACAAGTTTCATGAGCGGACCTTCCACCTATAAGCCGAAGAGCTCCTTCGCCAAATGGCTCGAGCGCCGTTTGCCGATCCTGAGTTTCATCCACGAGTCTTTCGTGGCTTTCCCGACGCCGAAGAACCTCAACTATTTATGGACCTTTGGCGCGATCCTTTCCATCATGCTCGTCGCGCAGATCGTAACGGGCATCGTGCTCGCGATGCATTACACGCCGGAAACGTCGCTTGCCTTCGCCTCCGTCGAAAACATTATGCGCGACGTGAACTGGGGATGGGCGCTGCGTTACGCGCACGCGAATGGCGCGTCCATGTTCTTCCTCGCGGCCTATATCCATATGTTCCGTGGCCTGTATTACGGCTCGTATAAGGAGCCCCGCGAACTTCTCTGGATATTTGGCGTCATCCTTCTGGTGATCATGATTGCGACAGGCTTCCTGGGCTATGTCCTGCCATGGGGACAGATGTCGTTCTGGGCTGCGACCGTCATCACGAATCTGTTCTCCGCGATTCCCGTGGTCGGCAACTCGATTACGACCTGGCTGCTCGGCGGCTATTCGGTCGACAATCCGACGTTGAACCGCTTCTATGCGCTGCATTATCTCTTGCCATTCATCATCGTCGCGTTCGTGGCGCTGCACGTTTGGTCGCTTCATGTCGTCGGCCAGAACAATCCGACGGGCGTCGAAGTCAAGGATGTCGAGAAGGAAACCGTTCCCTTCACGCCTCATGCGACGATGAAGGACGCCGTGGGAATTGGCGTTTTTCTCGTCGTTTTCGCCTGGCTGACGTTCTTCGTCCCGAACTACCTTGGCCATCCGGATAATTACATCGAGGCCAATCCGCTCGTGACCCCGGCGCATATCGTGCCCGAATGGTATTTCCTGCCCTTCTACGCGATCCTGCGCGCCGTCCCGAACAAGCTCCTCGGCGTTATAGCGCTGTTTTTGTCCATCTTGATCATCGCCGCTGTGCCATGGCTCGACACCTCGAAAGTGCGCTCCGCGGCCTATCGTCCGCTCTACCGCAAATTCTTCTGGGCGTTCACGGCGGTGTGCATAGGATTGGGCTATCTCGGCGCTCAGCCGGCGGAAGGCGTCTATCTTTTTGCGGCGCGTTTGTTGATGGCCTACTACTTCTTCCATTTTCTCGTCCTGCTGCCCTGGTTGGGGAGGCGCGAGAAATGCGAGCCGGTGCCCGAGTCGATCGCGGCCGATGTGGCGGCCAAATCGGCGAAAGGGGCAGCGCATGTCTGACGGGCGGGTCCCGGCTCGCGGAAAGCGAGATGGGAGTTATATGAAAATCCTGGCGGCCCTTTTTGCAGTCTTGTTTGCTTTGACTTGCGGCGCCCCGGCGTTTGCGGAGGAGGATGTCGCGCATCAAAGCGCCACGCCTCCGCGTCAGAGTTGGAGCTTTGCAGGCGCATCCGGCCGGTTCGACAAGGCGCAGCTGCGGCGTGGTCTGAAGGTTTATCGCGAAGTCTGCGCGAGCTGCCATTCATTGAAAATGGTCGCCTTCCGAAATCTCGGCGAACCGGGCGGCCCGGAACTGTCGCCGGCCGAAGTGAAGGCTCTCGCGGAAAGCTACAAAATCAAGGACGGACCCAACGACGCGGGCGATATGTTCGACCGGCCTGGCCGTCCGAGCGACCGCTTTCCGCCCCCATTTGCCAATGAGCAAGCGGCGCGCGCGGCGCTCGCTGGCGCTTATCCGCCCGACATGTCCGTGCTCGCCAAGGCGCGCGGCTATCCGCGCGGTTTTCCGAAATTCGTCTTCGACGCGCTGCCCGGATTTTCCTACCAGGAGCAGGGCGTCGATTACATCGCTGCGCTTTTGGGCGGATATCGCGATCCGCCGAAAGGCGTCACCCTCTCCCCCGGCCAGTACTACAACATTTATATGCCGGGACGCCGGACGGGCATGCCGCCGCCGCTCGCCGATGGCGCCGTAACTTATGACGATGGAACGCCGCAGACTTCGGAGCAATACGCCAAAGACGTCTCCGCCTTTTTAATGTGGACTGCGGAGCCTCATCTCGAGGATCGCAAGCGCGTCGGCCTTGGCGTGGTTGCCTTCCTGCTCGTCTTCGCCGGATTGCTTTACTACACAAAGCGCAAAATCTGGGCGAACGTCGCGCATTAGCGCAGATCGAATTTCACGCCCTTATCAATTCTCGCGCGCCGTCTACGACGAATTGCACGGCGAGCGAGGCGAGCAGCACGCCGAGAAGCTTCGCAAGCACCAGATTGCCCGACGTTCCTAGAAAGCGCGCTACCCCGCCTGCAATAAAATAGACCGCGAAACAAATGGCGCACACCGTCGCGATGACGAGGACGAGTATCGCCAACAACAGCAGGTCTCCCTGCGCTTTGCCGGCGAGCAGCAGCGTCGCGGCGATTGCGCCGGGTCCGGCCATCAGCGGGATCGCCAAGGGAAACGCGGCAATATCGCGGGCATGTTCTTCAAGCGCCTGCTCCGCCGCTCTGGCTTCGCGCTGAATGCGGACGCCAAACACCATCTCCGACGCAATAGAGAACAGTAAAAGGCCTCCGGCTATCCGGAAGGCCGGGAGAGAGATGCCAAGGGCGTCGAGCAGGCGGTCCCCGGCGATTGCAGCCCCAGTAAGAATGACAAAGGCGAAAAGGCACGCGCGCGTCGCGACATGCAGCTTCGCGCGATTATCGAGACTATTGGTCGTGGACAGGAAGATCGGCGCAAGGCCGAGCGGATCCACCACCACGAGCAGGGTGACGAATGCCGAGGCGAAAAAATCGAAGTCGGGCAGTGAAGCTCTCCGGTCGTGCGAGTCTGATGCGTTATCTACGGCGCCCAGGGCGCGGGACAACCGAGTACGGCGGATACGTCTGGTTTGCGCGGGCGATTCAGGCCCAGGTTCTCACCCGCAGCGATCGGGCGCGGCCACGGATTTCCACCTCTAACGCCGCCGCCGAAACAGCGTCGGCCATATTTGCGGCGGCGAGAAGGTCCTCGCTGACGACGACGCCGCATTGGAGTTGTTTTGCGACTTCAAGCAGACGGCTCGAGACATTGATCGTGTCTCCGACGGCGGTGATGTGCTGGTGATGTTTCGATCCGAGCCGCGAAATGACCGCCGAACCGTAATGTCCGCCAATTCTCACGCGGAGGCGTGTCTCGGCGTTCGAAATGCGCGAGCGGCGTCGTCCATACGCGGCTTCGGCATTCCAAAATGACCATCGCTCCGTCGTGGAATGTCGCCACTACTCCCTCGTGTTGCGCGACATCGCGTTCTATGAGGGTCTGGAACGCGCCAAGAAGCTCCTGCGCGCGCTTCAGGCCAAGCTCTTCCGCAAATCCGGTGAAACTGGAAAGATCGATGAAAACGGCCGCGACA
>Ga0209048_10003044_pt1 | contig 16419 bp, 14 predicted proteins | sample FrelakmetCRP12CR_FD_187146 | JGI IMG/M metagenome (GOLD analysis project Ga0209048, IMG submission 187146) | Freshwater lake sediment microbial communities from the University of Notre Dame, USA, for methane emissions studies - CRP12 CR (SPAdes)... | ecosystem: Environmental > Aquatic >... | reverse complement strand
AAATTTTTGAAATTAGAACCGGGGTTTCCGGTGTTTCGGCAGGCAATCCCTGCAATATACTGGCCTGCCCTCGGTTGGCTTGAATGGCACTTCGCATTCCTTACCGCAGTCTGAACAGGTTACTTTCGTCATTTCTCGTGGACCGGAGTCCCTTGGGCCGCCAAAGTTTCTGGAGCCGCCAAAATTGTTTGATCCAAACATAGTATTACTCATACAGTATAAAACTGTGCAATTATATACGCCGTTCGAGCATAAGAACTTCTCTATTGCAGCCAGTATAGGCAATGGGGGATAACCGGAGGAAATGCTTGTGCAAATGACTCAAATGCTGTCATTTTAAGTGCGATTTCCATTTATTTTCCCTGTTTCCCGGGCAGTGTAGGAAATCATAGTGCTGATCTCTATATAAAAAAGAGGATTTTTATGGATCAGTTTTCGATCAGGTATTTTGTAGGGTGACTTTTTCGGATTGAAGCAAAGGGGATCGCAGAATACACCGGCTAGGAATTGCCCGCGCGGGTAGTACTGAGGTTTATGCCACAGGGCCGCATCATCTGCAATGATCCCGCCGCGATTACTATCGCAGGGATCATCAGATAGCGCAGCCCAATCCGGGTGACATAATCAATTGGTACCATTCCCAGCAAACAGACAATAACGATGGTCAAGTACCCAGTTAACGACAAGCCAGGCAAGACCGGCAATCAGGGCCTTGTGGGTGTAGGCGGTCGTGACTGCTTAAAAAAAACCAGGCCATGAGAATCGCAGTGGTGAAGCCGGCGGCTCTTGGGACACCGGGTGATGGCGATCAGGCTATATCGCAATCAGTGATAGTATTTTTTTGCGGTGAGCGGTGTCGAAAAGATCGAATCTTTTTCAGCAGCACGGTTTTATGGGCGCTATCCTTTGATGTCAGCCATTGTCATACCTTTCTTATCTCATGGTAGATGGATACCAGCGAGAGGCTGATCAGGTTCATGGTTGTGGCAGAAAACCAAAGGTATGATTCAAAGGGTGTGAGTGTTGTGATCCATCCTGACCAGAGCATGGCACAAATAATCCCAAAAGCCAGGAGCGTATCTATCGCAAGAAAGACCATCGGCTTATGGAATATCCGTCCTGCCTGGGCGATGGTGCAGTATTCGAACGGTGCGGGGCGGTGAATGAGATCAAGTATTGATCGACCAATATTCATCAGGATATCGGCAACCGCCCAGAAAATAATCAGCCACCCAAAGACCACAAGAAAAAGATCATCCGGTTCTCCTGCCCGGATTGCAGTTATACCAAAAAGCAACTTAAACAGACAAAAGGGGATCCCAATAGTGAAACTTAAGAAAAACGGGCGCCGGAAGAATTTCTGAATGGCATCGGCATCGTTTTCACCGGTATGTTGTTCGTTCTCGCTGGTTTTTGATGCCATGGTATCGCTGGGAGCTTGTGCGTTTTTTAATACGATATAATGTTTCTGTCTCTCTCGAGAAATGTTCAAAAAATGAACGCTCAACAGGAGTTTCACTCACGCTGCCGTATACCCCCCCAAAATGTGATAACTCCTGAACAGGTAATACGTTATAATTGCTCTTAGCGCAGGGTGGTAAGGGGGTATAAGTTCGGTCCCCTCCTTCTTCAGTATACCGGTGGTTTGTTATTTCATCGTATAAAAAAAGGAATTCTTCAGAACCAAAATGTGCTCTGGTGTTATATTTTTGACTGGTCGTACCCTTTTTGTATCCCTGTCGGGTGTGACTTGGCATTGCCTCTGCTGCTCCGGTAATATTTCCGGTCCTTCACGGTCAGATTTTTATCATCCGCACACGCTCCTGAAGGTTGGATGGTATCGGGTTTTATGGCAAGGAAACAGTCTACCGGATTTTTACCTCCTTCACAGGCTTTGTTTTTATAATCCTCACAATCTTTGCAGGTTGGCACGTGGGATACCAGCACCTGGGGAAAGTGCTCGCTCCAGAGCGTGGCATCAATTTTTCCCTCGCCGAGAAATTTTCGTACGTGTCGTGCGGTATATTTCATGAGTAAGAATGAACCATTGTGTATCTTATCAGTATGCAATGGGGAACAGCTGAACGATTTGTTGTTAGCCCGGATTTTTTTTAAAAAGGCCTAAAGAACAGAATTTATAATCTGATGACAAACTTCTCTGGCAAGGTTCAATGTAAAAGAAAAATGTCGAATAAAGTTAGGTTTTTTGTAACGGAAAATACCCTGGAGAGAGAATTCGGCTCTCATGCATGAGCAGAATACATAACCGTGAAAGTATTGAATCCATTATTATTGACAAAGGGTTACCGGAAAAATTCTTTTCTGTTCCAAAGAAGAAGTCCTGCCACTATTGCCATGATACTATATACCGGTACTGAGGTGGATCGTTGAGCCGATGTCAGGATTAGTGCGGGGATCGTCTTCAAAATGGTTGTTTCAGGTAAGGGACTCTCAGTCTGGGTTACCCCTGGAGTATTCGTCAGGGCTGGTGTGATTACCGCAGATTTCGGTAACGTGGTTGTCGGGATTCTTGAAGGCAGTCCTCGTTCGATGAAAATGTCACTGTTGGCAGCAGACTGGTGATTTTCAACTTTGACGGAGAATGTCCTGGTTGCTGTTCCGGAAGATGTCTGGAAAGTGACTATTGCACGTCCGTCAGTACCAGTGGTGACAAGAGCATAATAATTGGTATTCGACAGCTCAGATGTGGAGGGTGCAATATCATCGCGTATAGTGCGACCATTGCCATTATTGATCATGTACGATCCGATAGTGTAGGGCCCTTCAGGGGGATCCTGCTGGATGCCGCTTTGGAAGGCCACGATAACCGGGGGCTGGTCTCCAGGTTTTCCGGTCATGGTGTTTGTCCTGGTCAGCCATAGGTAGTAAGGTGTACTTGGTGACCCGGTAATATTTATGGAAAACCGACCCCCCCGTGTTAACGCGTCATCATCTGCACCGACAGGAACGATTATGATCACGAGACAGGTGATTACCAGGAGCGTAATAGACGCAGATTGCCTTTGTACCATCGTTATCCCTCATATCATGAATAGACAGTACAGCCAGGATTTTAGTTCTCCTCTCTGCTGATGCATTCGAAATCGATGAATCCGTTATAAGGGTCCGTCTTAAGCAGGCGTACACGTACCTTCTGACCAACCCTGAGACCCCGTTCGCCCCGCATAATCCGCCCCTCAGCTGGCGGCGTGATAAGCCTGACATAGGTCCCTTTCTCTGAGGCACCGGTGACTAATGCATCGAAGAGTTCACCAATCCTGCCCTGGAGGAGTACCGCAGCTGCGGCTTTTCGCATAAAGCGTTCGACCTTTTTTGATCCTTTCTCCCGGCTCGAGAGCCAGGAAGACAGGTCGATGAGCTCTTCCGGTGTGTAGGGGCTGGGTACCTTATCGAGAACTGATTTTAAAAGCCGTTGATTGATAAGATCGACATATCGCCGGTTTGGGGCTGTGGCGTGGGTATAATCGGTGACAGCGAGGCTGAAGTGGCCATATGGCTCATTGCCAGGTGCAAGCATCATATATTCGCCAGGCCCCAGCAGTTTAATTACCGTCAGCGACAGGTCTGGGAAGCGCTCGGGGTCAGCTGCTTTTTGCCTGATGAGAAATTTCGCGAGTGCTTTTGCGTCCGGTTCAGCAGGCAGGTTCTCATGATATGTCGCAGCCACCATTACGATCCCTTCCCAGTTCTTGGGTTTACGAACAACTCGCTGTATCATGGGGATGCCGGCAGTGCCAAGATAGCTCACCATCGTTCCATTGGCTGCGACCATAAACTCCTCTATCAGGTACCGGGCCATGTTCTGCTTCTGGATGACCAGGTCCCTCACTAACCCGTCCTCGACAATTGCCTCGGCTTCAATCGTGTTTAATTCAAGCGCTCCCTGTTCCCTCCTGTTTTTTTTCAGGCGCTTCATCGCATCGGTTTGCAGGAGAAGCTGTTCTTTTAATCCCGGAACTTCACTCACCGTCTGTGGTATGAGGGATTTTCCCTCCAGCCAATCTCCAACTTCTTCATAAATGAGTTTTGCCTTGTTGGATACCATGGCCCGGTAAATATCTCCCGGATGGAAATCTCCATCAGATAGTACTGTGTATTCAATGACGGTTGCTATATGGTCCTGACCGGGCAGAAGAGATGTTATGCCTTTGGAAAGCCTGTCCGGCAGCATGGGGAAGGTCTCGACCCCGGTATAGACAGAAGTTCCGTTATGGGCGGCATGCTGATCGGTCTTCGATTGTTTCGGGACGTAGGCATCGACGTCGGCGATCGCGATCTTAACCTGTATCTCCCCGTTTGGGGCGGTTTCGCAGTATTCCATCTGGTCGAGGTCCATGGAATCGTAGTTGTCAATCGATGACCAGAGGAGGATGCGGAGGTCTTTAGTATCTTTAGGGCTTTTTTGGATTGACAGTATATTTATGGCATTTACTTCCTGGACTACGGAAGCCGGGAACTGGGGTTCGAAGCCATACTTCCTCATTGCATCCCCTGCGATGGCTTTCAGGTCAACCGAACGGTGATTTTTCATAGTAATTCGAAAAAGATTCGTTTCATGGTATAAATATCTCTTGGCTATTTTCACATGGGATCGTCTCGATAGATACTTGATAATTCTGCACCTGTTTATACCACAAAAGGAATGATTGCCGGTTATGGTAAGGTCATATCAAGAAGATAAGACCCGGACTATAATGACGTACCCTTGGGTTTTCTGATACAGATGACTTTTCTATCCGGAATAGATCAATGAGGCAGATCCCTGGGTGTCCGGAGAGAATATTTCGGTAAAGTGCCGAGATTTTATAAACTTCCCGGGAGTTTATAATGATCTTCCAGCGCCATTTTTTGTCTTCTCGTGCCGATGGCAGCTTTCATACACCGTTCCAGATTTTCTTATCTTCGTATATCCACGTCTCTTCCTGGTACTATCGGTTTCCAGCACTTGACGATATTAATCTGTGAGATTTGATCGATACCATTTATATAACACAATTATCATCCAAATCAGGTAAGATCGCACGATGTAATCAAGGGAAAATGAGCATAAATTGACGACATGGAAACTGAAGCCGGAGCACTGGATTGGGATTTTATCGTAAAATTTTGTTTATTCAGCCAATCCGGCAATTTGATAATCCTTTTATACCCCTTTCCTTCCACTGGAACGGGCACTATTTAAAGCGCCGATCGGTTAAAAACGCTCATAATCATAATTGTCATATCCATTGGTTTTGCAACAATCTGGTTTTATTCTTGGATGAGAAACCGTCCCGTATCTTGTCCACTTGATTGTTTCAGGAAGTGCTAAATAAGGCCAGAAATTGGAATTAGGAAAATTTTTTGCACATCTCCAGTGGAAGACAGAGGGTTGTTAATGGCCGAAGCCGATAAGCAGTTTTCTTCGCGCTCGCTTATTGTATACTCAATAAAAAAGGAACCCTGTCATGCCGCCGAACTGATATCCTCAAGCAGGTATTTCCAGACAACCGCCGCAATTACTGCTCCGATTACCGGTGCAACGATAAACACCCAGAGCTGTGACAGTGCTGTACCCCCGGCTACCAGAGCAGGACCTATACTTCTTGCGGGATTTACCGATGTGCCGGTTATTGGTATGCCCACCATATGGATCATAGCAAGCGCAAAACCTATCGGGATTCCAGCGAACCCGGCGGGTGCTTTCTTGCTGGTTGCTCCGAAAATGACTATCAGGAAAATAAACGTCAGGACAACTTCAGCGATGAAACCTGATGTCAGGGAAAACCCGGCGGGCGATGCAGAGCCATAGCCATTCTGCCCAATGCCGTTCGTCGCGAGATCATAGCCCGGGAATCCGGTCATGATGGTCAATAGTAACGCCGACGCAATAATCGCCCCGATGCACTGGACAACAATGTAGATTATGGCATCTTTTGCGGGAATTTTTCCGTTGAGAAGCATTGCAATAGTTATTGCAGGATTAATGTGGCATCCTGAGATATGGCCGATGGCATATACCATAACGAGGACGGATATCCCAAATGCCAGTGAAATCCCCAGAAAACCAATGTATTTTCCTGCAACAACCGCACTTCCTGTTCCTATGAATACCAGGACAAAGGTTCCCAGCAGTTCAGCCAGGTACTTCTTCATGTCGCTCATACCAAAACCTCACATATTTTCGGTTTTATGAACCCGATGTGATGATTTTAATGTGGAAGTTTATACAGATATCGCTGGAAGTACCCAAAGAAGAACGCTATACCCTCTGAAATGAACAGACAGATATTGGTAATACAATAACCATAAACAAAAGAAAGCACATAGAACTTTCACCCCCATGACAAAACATCTGAACCCATCTCCTGTTGCACGCCCCTTCTTAAAATGGGCAGGTGGCAAGACACAAATACTCCGGCAGTTGAGCCAACGCCTTCCACCCGAAATAGAAACCGGGGAAATTACCAACTATGTTGAGCCGTTTGTTGGTGGCGGAGCGGTATTCTTTTCTCTCGCCCCAAAATTTCCTTTCACCACCAGGTATATCTTCGATCTGAATGAAGAACTCATCTTAGTATACCGCGTAATAAAAAAATCCACGAATAAGCTTATTCACGAATTGGATTTTCTGGAATCTGAGTATATACCAGGGAGTAATGAAGACAGGGAACGTCTTTTTTATAGCGTACGGGATCATTTCAATCAAAAGAAACAAGAAATCAATTTTCAGAAATATGATCCCGGATGGGTAACGAGAGCTGCTTATTGCATCTTTCTCAACCGCACGTGTTACAATGGTCTGTTCCGTATGAACCGGAAAGGGGAATTCAATGTGCCGTTCGGGAGATATAAAAATCCCCAGATTCTCAACAAAAATAATCTGAGAGATGTAGCCGGTGTACTGAAAGCGACAGACATCATACAGGGAGATTTCACGAGATGCAAAAAGTATGTTGATAACAATTCCTTTGTATATCTTGATCCCCCCTACCGTCCGCTCAGTGATACGTCATCATTCACCGCTTACTCAAAAGATGGTTTCTCTGATAAGGACCAGGAAAGACTTGCCGGATTGTTCAACGAGCTCGATAAAAAAGGGGCAAAAATTATGCTCAGCAATTCCGATCCAAGGAATGAAAATCCCGATGATTCATTCTTTGAAGAGCTGTATTCGGGTTACACAATCGAACGCGTTCCTGCAAGGCGCATTATTAATTGTAACGGCTCTCATCGTGGGGAAATCAATGAATTGATTATTACAAATTATCGTTAGACATGGCAGAATCCCGGATTTTTTCTGCTAGTCCAGTGTTGGGATCGAAATCGTGCTCTTCGAAGAGAATTCTTCTGCATGGGGTACCAGTTCTTCCTGTTTGAAAACAAGGGGTGACCCCCTGTATATCACTTCTTGTTTTCGAGCAGTACCGCCTTCACTTCTTCAGCATGCCCTTTCGGGTTGACTTTCCGCCAGACCGCGATTATCTTTCCTTCAGGATCGATCAGGAACGTGTCCCGCTGGGTGCCTAAGAACTCTTTCCCAAACATCGTTTTTGGTTTCCATGCATCATAGGCTTTGAGTACTGAATGTTCCGTATCCGACAGGAGAAGGATGGAAAGGTTATGTTTCTCTGCAAACTTCTGGTGACTTTCCGGTGAATCAGCACTCACACCGATTACCTGTGCACCGAGATCTGCAAATTTTTCAAGCGCTGCGTTGAACTGCATCGCCTCAATAGTACAGCCCGGTGTGTTATCCCTGGGGTAAAAATAGAGCACCACCCATTTTCCTTTAAAGTTTTCCAGGCAGATACCGGCCCCCTCCGCGTCCGGAAGACAAAACGTGGGTGCCATTGTACCAATAAATGGATCTTCATGTGATTGAGCCATGTATATCAGGAATGGATTGGCACGTTAGCTCTTCAATGCACCTGTTCCAGCATATACCTATGATGCATCACTAAGTTCAGGAAGCGGGAACCTGTTGACAGGAAAATTGCTGAACATCCTCTCTTTTAAAAGAAGGGTTTTTCAGAGGATATCCGGCCCGATACTGTTCATATTTTTTAAGCATCTGTATCTGAAATGGTACACTGCGTGTTCCCGGTTGCACTCCTCATTTTACTGCCGTCTCATGTACTGTAAAATTACATTGGTAAGTAGATATACAGGTAAAAGACAATCAGGGGTATAAACAGGGTAGCCCAGATGAGTTTATTCCATGCATAGATTTCTACTCCATCATTGGGTCTGACAGGTACTAGAGAAAATACACAGTTAAGCAGGTTCATGGAAAACCCGGCTGACCCTGCGATAACAAATAATCCTCCCAGGGGAATCAGAAACAGGGAAACAATTGCTACCCCTATGCTCATAAGCGGCCCGGCCAGTTTAATAAGGGCTGCCTCTTCCAAGGAAGGATTTTTCTCACTCCGTATCAGGGTGCGGGACGGTTTTGCAAAAGCGTTTCCAAACAGCCATGCAGTGGATAACATCGTGACAGTTCCCAGACCCCAGAACTGGTATTCAGTGATACAACCAGCGCGATATGCACAGTATTTATGGGAGAGATCATGGAGAATCGTTGCAATACCGCCAATACAAACAAAGATTATGACCGTGGCCGGTTTCAGTTCGAGGTTGTCCTGGAGAAGGAATGCAGCTGCAAATCCGAGAGTGCTTACACCTATCACCAGCATCTCGCGTGAAGAAAGACCAAGAAGGATCGCTGAAAGGTTTTCCGATGGACGTAAACCGCGTTTTTCAATCTCGCTCACATTCATCAGCCCGGTTGTCTCAGCACCTAAAAATTTTTTCAACAATTCTGTAATCCTGTCCCCGGATCGGGATAATGCCGCGCTTCCACTCGCCATGGAACCGATAATACTGAGTGTGACCCCTGCAACTACTGCTGCAAGAGGGGCATACTTATCCGGAATAATCAGTGATAATGGCAAGGGAACATTTTTGGATACGGTTGCCTTCGTGATGATATCCACAGGTGACTGCTGTGTTACCGGGGGATTTGGTACCGGACTGGTGAAAAAAAGTCCAATGATACTGAAATGACGTGCCGGTGCACTGAATGTTCTGGTCACCGGATCAATGGTTGTGGGAAGTTCTTCCCATCCCTGTCCTTTTTCATTCGTTTCCTTAATAGTCAGATTTGCCGGATCCGACCTGTCCCATTCATCCTGGCTGAGAGTGAATGAGACGAGTCCCGGGGGATCAAAGGATGCATGGTCCGGCTGGAAATGGTAGGCACGTGCGGTCCATCTGCTCCCATCCGGTCCGGTACCGGAAGGGATATCAGGTAGGTTTACCGGTGTAATACGTATCTCTGGTACAGGTTTCTTTTCTGCATCAGTGATCAGGGTGCCTTTCGGTATATGAAGAGTCGTAATGTTGTCATCTGTGCTGATGAGTGTGGTACAAGTAAGCCTGCCATCAGATGCCGTATTCAGCTCCCCGGATCCGATATAGTGCATTGTGCAGTTGCTGGATTGTTCCAGGATGATTTGCGCTGTCGTTGTGGTGGGAATTATTGTCGCTATTTCACGTGTGACCAGGACCTTCGTTGTTACTAAAGGGATCTCAGTATCATTTCCTGTGGCTGCGGATGCCATCGTGCAGATCAGGTTGGCCTCGATACCCGGCTGGACGGTTATCCTTGTGGTATAATCCTCGTATCCGGTCATTTTAAGCGATACCGCATGATCTCCCTCGGTAATTGCCCGAATAGTGCAGGGAGTAGTACCCTTCAGCGTACCATCGATAAAGAGCGAAGCGCCGGATGGGATACTGGTCACGGACAGGACATTGCATGACAGCGTAAACAGCTCGCGGAATTCACCTCCCGCAGGGACAGTCACCTTCGTGGGGAAATCGGCATACCCGCTTATTTTAAGTATCACCGCATGATCTCCTGCCAAAATTGCGCGGGAAGTATAAGGAGTGGTTCCCGCTAGCGTACCGTCAATATAGAGCGAAGCGCCGGATGGGATACTTTCAATGATCATTACACCGGTAATTGGTTGCGAGGGGTTTACCGTACCCTTGCCTGTTCCTGCGGTGGTGGATACCATCGTGTAAACTCCCTGAACGTTTCCTCCGGGTGGGACGGTTACCGTTGTTATAAAATCCTTATACCCTTTCATTTTGAGCGTCACCACATGATTTCCTGCTGTAATCGTGCGGGAAGTATAAGGAGTAGTCCCCGCCAAAGTGCCATCGATAGAGAGTGAAGCACCGGGGGGGATACTCTCAATGACCATGATACCGGTCGATCGGCCAACTGTGGTTGACGCCAACTTGAGGAGTATTGTAGGATTCGGGGTTGGCGTAACGGTTGTTGATAGTGTCATCACGCGAATGTCTGAAATGTTCTGGACCTGAACCGGAGACACAGTATTCGTACTCGCCGCAGCAGACACAATTAAGAAAATGAAAAGAGTGGCGGTAAGTAACAATCTTTGAGTCTTTCTCTCTCTAACCATCAAACATTAAACCGCCTTACCGGTGATGATGTGATCGTACGCAGGATGTGATAAAACGATTACTATTTGATCGTGGGAAAAGATCCATTATGGCTCTTAAAAAGATGGAGACTATCCTGATCCGGATTTGGGCATCCGGTTAATAATGGCAACTGGTATATCAGGTTTTACACAGTGATTTGTCTGGTCAGTTCCCGTTTTACCCTGTGTTGACGGGTAATAATGCCGGCATTATGTCTGACAGGCAATCGTAAAGACCGTAATTATTGCATAAGGCTGCTAGAGAGGCATTCATTGAATCCTGGTATCAGGCAGATTTTTTACCTTTTAGTCAAATTTTCACGTGAATGATGGTTCCACCCAAATGTTAACAAAATCTCCCGGCATATGCTTTTTGCACTGATTATGGTAAAAAAACTCTACCCTTTCCTTATATCAGTTCCCCATGGGGGCACAGAAGTTCCTGACAGCATCCGCCTGTTTTTACTGATTGGAGAAGATGATCTCCAGTATTATTGCGATCCCTCTACCCGTGACATATTCGGATACAAAGATCGCGTCACGGCTTATATTGATACACCTGTCTCCCGAATGGTTGTTGACCTCAACCGTCCGCCATTGCCTCTTCCCCTCCGTGATCCTGACGGAATCATCAAAGTAAAGACTGTCGATGGCAGAGAGGTCTACCGCTACGGGCAGTTGCCCGACATGCACCATGTCCATATGCTTCTCAAGACCCATTACTTCCCCTATCACCAGCGAATCGATGAGCTCCTCGACCGGAAACCTGTCAGGATCGCATTTGACTGCCATTCCATGCTCCCATACGGTTCGAAAGACCAGAAGGATGCCGGGAAAAAACGCCCCTTGATCTGTCTTGGAAACAATGGTGACTTGCAGGGGAGGGCAAAAAAAGGCAATATTACCACGTGTTCTGATGAGTGGATTACAGCACTTGCAGGTGTTTTCAGGGATGAGTTCTCGTTCAATAAAGAGGTGGCAATAAACAATCCTTTCTCCGGAGGCTTTATTTCAAACGCACATTACTGGCACAAGGGGATTCCCTGGATCCAGATTGAAATAAACCGCTCCCTGTATGAAACCGATGGTTCAACTGCTCACTCTCACAAAGAGCTACAGAATCGTATCCTCTGGCTGAAAGAAAAGGTCTGGACTGTTTTGACCACTTTCTGGAATTGTGTCAAGTGACTGACAGATTACACTCATCTCCTCATTGGCAAAGCACACGAGCATTTAAAAAAACAATGCACTCACAGCACCCCCTACTTTCCGGGAGTGTCAGAAACTTTGGAGTATGGAGAAGGGATATACACACGGAATCGTTCTTTAAAAAATGGCTTTTCGGGGATTTTCCGAAGTTCAGGGTATGTTAGTTCCGTATCCGGTGCTGCTCAAGGAGACCGTCATAATATACCATAACGGTAATCTCATCACCACGATTAAACTGCCTTATTTTATCATCGTATACTTTCTGTACGTGACGGAGCCGGTGACGAGAAAAATAATCCTGCAGACATTCAAGAAACTGGATCTCCTGGGTAAGGAACGCATTTTCGTACTCTTTGGTCTCGCGGGCGAGATCGAGGCTCACGTCATCAGAGATAACTGCATCATACTCCCCATGCTGGTCAAGTCCGGAGAATTGCCGCCAGTCAACAACCCCATGCTCGTCCGGTTCGCGGTGGAGCATGTGTGGATAAATACGACAGATGGTAAAACGGTGGTCATATATCCGGCATCTTCCATTTTCCAGAAACCAGCAGGAACCCGTTTCATCATCCCGTGTCCGTATCGCATACCCCGAGACATAGAATACGCCGTTCTGGTCGCAAAATTCGGGTGCCGGCGCAGGTTCGAGAGAAGATGGATCAAATTCTTTTAATGCGGTTACGTCACGATCGAGCAGGAATACATGGCCGTTGAATGCCCGGGTACAGCACTTCGCGCACGACGTGCACCGGAACCCAATCTCCTTTATCACGCCAGCGAGACGTTCCACGGAATATTCAAAAAGGCTGTTGCGTTCCTGCATCAGCGCCGCGATGCGCAAAGGAATAGGTGTTAAAGAAACGGGGATCACCTGTCAGATTTACCAAGAAACTGTGGCGGCACACCTTATTGCTTTTGTGAAGGTGGTATTGGCGTGCGGTTCATCTCCGCATCTAGTATCGGAACCCTTCTTTTTAAATCCCTCCCTCAATCAGCACAGCTTTTAGTCTTCAAACGTGATAGTATGCCTGATGGAACCGGCACGGGAACTTCTCCGCAGCGTGGAAATCAATGTCGGAAAGGAGCAGTATATTCTCATCCTGAATTCTGAAGATTTTTCCGCGCTCTATCCCGGGATGATCAGGTATACCCTGACCTTAACGGATGGGGAGCGGATGATTTCAGTTTTCCGCACCAATTCATTTGAGTACTCACCGCTGGTTCCGCTTGCTGCAGAGACTGTGGCAGAGCAGACCGCGGATGAATGGGAACGTGAAATCCGGAACAACCCCCGGGGTTTTATCCTGAATCACCAGCAGCAGTTACCGAAACGTCCGGGAGCACCCCCTTCAGATCTTGTGGTAATCCAGGGAAGCCCGCGAGCTTCTGGGAACTGCAGTATCCTTGCGGGTTGGGCGGTTGATGCAGCGCACGAACTCGGCAGGACAGCTCAGGTCATCTACCCTCATGATTTGGATATCCGGTGCTGCATTGGGTGCTACCAGTGTTATAATACCGGTTCCTGCGTCTTTGATGACGATATGGGGAGTATCATCGGTGCGATAAGGGAGTCATCGCTTCTTGTTGTATGTGCTCCGGTATACACCAATACTGTTCCTGGCGGACTCAAGCTGGTGATTGACCGATGCCAGGCATATCATGCAGAGCGGGCATTATCTGGCGGGCGGACATGGCAATATGGGTTGATATTTTCTGTCGCGGGAAGAAAAGGGGAGGAGAATTTTATTTGCGTCACCCGTGTTATTTCGGCGTTTTTAAGAAATCTTGGCATTACACCAGCGGGGGAGATCCTGATAGACCGTATCGATTCGGTTAAGGATATCCGGACTATTGCCGGTCTGGAACAAAATGTTCGGGAAAAAGTAAAACAGTACCTGGCAATGAAAAAAATACCGGAAAAGTAAGGTTAAACGAGATATATGACAAAATCCTATCATCCTTCATGCCGTAGAAGACATCCCCGTTCTCATTGCCCATTCACTTTCTCTTGGCTTTGTGATGGGATTTTTTTTATAAAAGCGCAGATCACTGCCTTGAAGATAGGTATCGCGCAGAACTTGAAAGGCGAAAGGTTGAGGCTGGCGTGGAAATCCGAAAAGATTCAATAAATCGCTCGCGTTCGACATTAAAAGGAAAGATTGCAGAGCAGCTCGCTCCGGTATCTCCTGGATTTTTATTCAATCCAGCCGATGCCCGGTTTATCGGTTCTCATATGGATTACATTATCTTTGACGGTTTGACTGAGGTATCGGATAAGAAGAAAACATCAATCCGGATTGTGTTTATGGATGGGAAAAAAGATTGCGGGAGTCTCAGTCGGATACAGATGAATAGTCTTACTGACATTGTTCACAGGTGATGTATGGGCACGGCGGCGCTCTTTAAGAAATTGGTTCGCGCAGTGACAGAATGTAAAAAAGGCTGAATTACGGGTTATTAAACTGGGGTACAAAAAAGAAAAAAAGTTTAATATGTCCGGAACGGGATATACGCATCGCGGATCTTAACTTTATCTCCCTGAGGTGTAGTTGCCCAGACTTCTGCCCGGTCGGTTTTGTCACCAGGTGCATTCGTGCTGCGCAAGGATATTTCCTGTCCTTTGTACAGGGGTTTTTTCATCATGCCGGTTACCACGACACCATCGGATCCGGTTACGGTGACATCGATCTGCTGGATGGCATTGAGCCCCATACCCCCTTGGCAGCTGACAATGATCTGGGGATCGTATGACAGACCATTGCTCTGGACCTGGATCTCGATGTTCCAGCTTGATGGCAGGGTCTGCGTGGGGCCTGGTGTCGAGGAAGCGGTTTTTTGCGACGCTGTCGGCGACACGGCGACCGTGGTCACGACAGTTGGTGCAGGAGTCGGTGTGGTCGGGGGTGTTGCTGGTTGCGTGCACCCGGCTGCCAGTACGAGAACGGTGCAGAGCACAAGTACTGTGGTAATCATCAGGATCTTTTTCATACGGGAGTTTTGCCCGGGTGGGTATATGAGGATTGCGTCTGGAGAATTATGGTACCACTTCACAGTATGTAAGACCGGGAGTTTTCCGCTTAAAAAAGAAAAAATCGTAAGAAACCTGTGATTACGCCCGTTTCCCGGATGCCGGCTCGATCCCGGTTGGCTGGTTTCTAATTGTCCGTTCTTTCATGATAGTATAGACTTCGGTTGCATGCTCACGGGGAACCTCGACAAAGGAGTAGGAGTCAAGGATCCGTATCGCACCGATGGCCTTTCCCGGTATCCCTGTCTCACCTGCAATCGCCCCGACGATATCTTTCGGTGCGACGTTATGCATCCTTCCGACGGAGAGAAAGAACCTGACCATGCCAGTTTCTGCTCCCGTGTCAGCGAAATCCATCTCTTCTTGCTTTGCTGGTTCTTGCTCGCTGCCTTGCTCCATCTGCATCTTGAGGAGTGCCGCAGCAATATCAATAGTATTGAGGTCACTTTCGGTCTCATGCTCGATGATGCGGATATATGGCTCCACTCCTCCCGCCTTGATAGTCTCACGCACCTTTTCAAGCATTGCGCGGGTACGTGTTTCTGCCACGTCACTCTGCGTTGGTATTGGCATGCGGGGGATCTGGATTTTCGCATAATGCTGGATCTCACGGAGTTTGGTAAAATCCTTGGGTGCAACAAAAGTCACTGCCCTGCCGCTCTTGCCTGCTCTGCCAGTCCGCCCGATACGATGGACGTAATATTCCACATCCTGAGGCACGTCGAAGTTGATGATCATATCGACATCTTCCACGTCAATACCCCGGGCTGCGACATCGGTGGCGACCAGGATCTCGATCGAACCTTTCCGGAACCCGCCCATCACCCGGTCACGCTGTGACTGCTTCATGTCGCCATGAAGCTCCTCGGCACGGTACCCCCGTGCCTTTATCTTCCCGGCGAGTTCCTCTGCCCTGCGTTTGGTGTTACAGAAGATAATCGACAGGTGCGGGTCGGCGATATCGATCATCCGACAGAGTACATCGAGCTTTTCGCGCTCTTTTACCTCGATATACGATTGTTCGATCTGGGGCACGATCAGATCAGCATACTCAACCTTAACAAACTCAGGTTTGTTCATGAACCGTTTGGAAATATCGATGATCGGCTGCGGGATTGTTGCTGAGAAGAGAAGGGTCTGGCGTTTCTGCGGGATTTTTTTTAAGATCAGTTCAATATCGTCACGGAATCCCATATCAAGCATCTGGTCTGCTTCGTCGAGAACTACCGTTGATACCTCATCGAGTGAGAGTGTACGGCGTCTGAGATGGTCCATCACCCGTCCAGGCGTGCCAATCACGATATTTACCCCGGAATGAAGCGCCCGTAACTGGCGGTCGATCGGTTGGCCGCCGTATACCGGAAGCACCGTGATACGTGGGAGATGCGAAAGGAGTTCAGAGAACTCTTCTGCTATCTGGATCGCGAGTTCACGCGTCGGGCAGAGTACAATTGCCTGGACAGTTCTGTGTGTTGCATCAATCTTCTCAATAATAGGTATGCCGAATGCGGCTGTCTTACCTGTACCTGTTTGTGCCTGGGCGGTCACATCACGCCCGGCCTGGATGAGGGGTATAGCGAGTGCCTGGATGGGTGTGGGCTCTTCAAAGCCCATGTCTTCTATCGCTTTACCGATTTCACGCGAGAGGTGAAAATCGGAAAATTG
>Ga0209048_10003043_pt1 | contig 16426 bp, 15 predicted proteins | sample FrelakmetCRP12CR_FD_187146 | JGI IMG/M metagenome (GOLD analysis project Ga0209048, IMG submission 187146) | Freshwater lake sediment microbial communities from the University of Notre Dame, USA, for methane emissions studies - CRP12 CR (SPAdes)... | ecosystem: Environmental > Aquatic >... | reverse complement strand
CTGCCGCCCGTAACGCTACTTCACGGCGTCCTGCAGCATCGCGTTCATTCGCTTGACGAATCCGGCCGCGTCGTCGAGCGCACCGCCCTCGGCGAGCTGGGCCTGGTCGAGCAGCAGGTGGGCCCAGTCGGCGAGCTTGGTGTCTTCGGACCTGAGCCGCTGCACCAGCGGATGGTGCGGGTTCAGTTCGAGGATGGGCGCGACTTCCGGTGCCTTCTGGCCGGCGTTCCTGAGGAGGCGCTGCAGGTGCTGGCTCATCGCGTCGCGATCGACGACGACGCAGGCCGGCGAGTCCGTGAGGCGCAGCGTCACGCGCACTTCCTTGACCCTGTCGCCGAGCGCTTCCTTGACCTTGCCGACCAGATCCTTGTAGTCGTCGGCGACCTTCTGCTGCTCGTCCTTCTCCTGCGCGTCGGCCAGATCGCCCAGGTCGAGATCCCCCTTGGCGACCGACACCAGCTCGGTGCCTTCGAATTCATGCAGGAACGAGAGCATCCATTCGTCGACGCGGTCGGTCATGAGCAGCACCTCGACGCCCTTCTTGCGGAAGATCTCGAGGTGGGGGCTGGCGCGCGCGGCCTCGGGGGTGTCGGCGGCCAGGTAGTAGATCGCTTGCTGTTTGTCCTGCTGCTTCTCCTTCGCGCGCGCGAGATAGTCGGTGAGCGAGACCGTCTGCGCCCCCTCGCTCGCGGTCGAGGCGAAGCGCAGGAGCTTTGCGATGCGCTCGCGGTTCGCGTGGTCCTCGCCGATGCCTTCCTTCAACACCTGGCCGAACTCCGCCCAGAACGTCGCGTAGTCCTCCTTCCGGTTCTCGGAGAGGTCCTCGAGCAGGCCGAGGATGCGTTTGGTCGTCCCCTCGCGGATCGACTTGACGTCGCGCGACTCCTGCAGGATTTCCCGGCTCACGTTGAGCGGCAGGTCGGCCGAGTCGATCACGCCGCGCACGAAGCGCAGGTAGGCCGGCAGCAGCTGCTCGGCGTCGTCCATGATGAACACGCGCCGCACGTAGAGCTTCACGCCGTGCCGGTGCTCGCGGTCCCAGAGGTCGAAGGGCGCCTTCGACGGCAGGTACAGGAGCTGGATGTACTCGCACTTGCCCTCGACGCGGTTGTGCGTCCACGCCAGCGGGTCGGTGAAATCGTGCGCGACGTGCTTGTAGAGCTCCCTGTACTGCTCGTCGGTGATGTCCGATTTCGAGCGCGCCCAGAGCGCACTGGCCTGGTTGACGGTCTCGGCTTCGTCGAGCGTCACGTGCTCGCCCTTGTCCTTGTCCCACTCCTCCTTGCGCATCCGGATCGGGGTGGCGATGTGATCCGAGTACTTCTTGAGGATCGCCTTCAGCTTCCATGCCGAGAGGAGCTCGTCCTCGCCCTCCTTCAGGTGCAGGGTCACGTCGGTCCCGCGCGCCGCGCGCGTGGCCGGCTCGATCGTGTACTCGCCGCTGCCGTCGCTTTCCCACCGTATCGCCTGCTCGGCCGCCGCACCGGCGCGGCGCGACACGACGCTCACGCGGTCGGCGACGATGAAGCTCGAATAGAAGCCGACGCCGAACTGGCCGATCAGCTGCGCATCCTGCTGCTGGTCTCCCGTCAAGCTGGCAAAGAACTCGCGGGTGCCGCTCCTGGCGATCGTGCCCAGGTGCGCGATCGCCTCCTCGCGGCTCATCCCGATCCCGTTGTCGGAAACCGTGATCGTCCGCGAAGCCTTGTCGACGCCGACCTCGATGGCGAAGTCCGAGGCGCCATCCGGGAGGTCCGGCTTGCCGATCGCCTCGAAGCGCAGCTTGTCGCAGGCGTCGGAGGCGTTGCTGACCAGCTCGCGCAGGAAGATCTCCTTGTTCGAGTACAGCGAATGGATCATCAGGTGAAGCAGCTGCTTCACCTCGGCCTGAAAGCCCAGCGTTTCCCTGGTGCTCGCATCGGCGCCGGCTGCGCTCGCGTTCATGAGTGCTCTCCACGGTTGGACGACGGGGCCCGCGGCCCCGCCCGCCTCTGCCCGGACCGGGGCGGGCCGGGCGCGCCGCAGATGAGGTCGGCCATCCGCGTTTCAAGAGGCCCCCGCCTCTTCCCGGCCCGGCCGCGCACGCCCGGGCCGCCGCCGAACCGCACGGACCGGGCGCAACTGAGGTAGGCTTGTACGTTTAGCCCGCGCGAATCCAGGTCAACGACCGAACCCGCACGGCACGAACCCGGATCGACCGACCGAGGACCATGATGCCACGCAGCCTGCTGTTCGCAGTTGCAATCCTGCTTGCCGCCTCCGCCAATGCACAGCCCAGCCAGCAGCCGTTCTTCAACGTCGTCACGCTGGAGGCCAGCGCGACGGCGGAAGTCCCCACCGACACGCTCACGGTCACGCTCACCGCGGAAGAACAGGGTCTCGACCCCGGCCAGCTCGCCGCGCAGGTGAACGCCCGGCTCGAGGAGGCGCTGGCGAAGGCCCGGGCCCAGCCCAAGGTTCAGGCGCACTCGGGCAATTACCAGACCAGTGCGATCTACGACCGCGCGAACCAGATCACGGGCTGGCGCACGCGGGCGGACGTCATCGTCGAAAGCCGTGATTTCAAGGCGGTCGGCGCGCTGGTGGGCACGCTGCAGCCGGCGATGAAGGTCTCGTCGATGACTTTCTCGCTGTCGCGCGCCGCACGGGAAACGGCGGAAGCGGCGCTGCTGACCGAGGCGCTGTCGAGGTTCCGGGAAAAGGCCGGCGCCATCGCCAAGGCACTGGGATTCCCGGGTTACGTGCTGGGGCAGATCGCCGTGCGCAGCGATGGGCCGACGCACCTGCCCGTGATGATGCGCGCGGGCGCGATGGCGGTGATGGCGGACGGCGCGCCGCCCCCGGTTCCGACGGAGGGGGGCAGGAACGCGGTTACGGTCGTCGTGTCCGGCTCCGTGGTGCTCGGGCCCGGCAAATAGGGCGCCCGGCGCGCAACTGTCGCCGCGATCCCCTCCCCCGCCTGTCACGTTCATTGAGTCCGCCGGCGTGCCGGTGACCCCGGCGCTCGCAACCATGCCCAGATTCGCCGCCAACCTGACCATGCTCTGGAACGAGCACGCCTTCCTCGATCGTTTCGATGCGGCCGCGGCGGCCGGCTTCGGCGCCGTCGAGTTCCTGTTTCCGTACGCATTCCCGGCGCCGGAGATCGCGGAGCGGCTCGACCGGAACCGGCTCGAGCTCGTGCTGCACAACCTGCCGGCCGGGAAATGGGACGCCGGCGAACGCGGGATCGCCTGTCATCCTGACCGCGTCGCCGAGTTTCGCGACGGTGTCGGGATCGCGCTTTCCTATGCGAGGGCGCTGGGCGTCAGGCAGTTGAACTGCCTCGCGGGCATCGTGCCGCAGGGCGTGTCCCGCGAGGCCGCGCAGGCGACGTTTGTCGCCAATCTCGCGTTCGCGGCGGCGAAACTCGAGACCGAGGGGATCAGGCTGCTGGTGGAGCCGATCAACACGTTCGACATCCCGGGGTTCTTCGTGACCGGCACGCGGCAGGCGCGCGAAATCATCCGCGAGACCGGGTCCGACAACCTCTTCCTCCAGTACGACGTCTACCACATGCAGCGGATGGAGGGCGAGCTCGCGAACACGATCCGCGCCAATCTCGCGTGCATCCGCCACATCCAGATCGCCGACAATCCCGGGCGCAACGAGCCGGGGACCGGCGAGATCAACTACGCGTTCCTTTTCCGCACTCTCGACGATCTCGGCTACGATGGATGGATCGGCTGCGAGTACAAGCCGGCGACGACCACCGCTGCCGGCCTGTCCTGGATCACCGCGTATCGCTGATCGCGCCGGCAGCCGGCGCATATCGAAGGAGAACGGAGCATGGCAAAGGTGGGATTCATCGGCCTCGGCATCATGGGCGCCCCGATGGCAGGGCACCTCGTCGCGGGGGGGCACTCGCTTTTCGTCCATGCGCGCAGATCCGTCCCGGCCGAGCTCGCAGACAAAGGCGTGACGGCCTGCGCATCCGGCAAGGAAGTGGGCGAGCGCAGCGACATCGTCATCACGATGGTCCCGGACACGCCGCAGGTCGAGGAGGTTCTGTTCGGCGCCGCCGGTGTCGCTGCGGGCCTCACGCCCGGCAAGATCGTCGTCGACATGAGCTCGATCTCGCCGCTTGCGACCAAGGAGTTCGCGAAGCGCATCAACGCGCTGGGTTGCCAGTACCTCGACGCCCCGGTTTCGGGAGGGCAGGTCGGCGCGAAGGCCGCCTCCCTCACGATCATGGTCGGCGGCCCCGACGACGCGTTCGCGAAAGTCAGGCCGCTGTTCGAGCTGATGGGCAAGAACATCACGCTGGTCGGCGGCAACGGCGACGGCCAGACGTGCAAGGTCGCGAACCAGATCATCGTCGCCCTCAACATCGAGGCGGTCGCGGAAGCGCTGCTGTTCGCCTCGAAGGCGGGCGCCGACCCGGCCAAGGTGCGGCAGGCGCTGATGGGCGGCTTCGCCTCGTCGCGCATTCTCGAGGTGCATGGCGAGCGGATGGTCAAGCGCACGTTCGAGCCCGGTTTTCGCATCGAGCTCCACCAGAAGGACCTGAACCTCGCGCTCGCCAGCGCGCGGCTGCTCGGCGTGTCGCTGCCCAACACCGCCACCGCGCAGGAGCTGTTCAACGCCTGCACCGCGCACGGCGGCGCGAAGTGGGATCACTCGGCGATGGTGCGCGCGCTCGAGCTTCTCGCCAATCACGAGATCGGGCCGCGCGCGTAGGCGGTGCGCGAGCCCGGCGAAACTCCCGACCTCGAGCGGAAGGCAACCCGATGCGCCGTGAACGAAACGCGAAGATCGTCGCCACGCTTGGTCCAGCCAGCTCCACCCCGGCGATGATCGATTCGCTGTTCCGGGCGGGCGTCGACGTGTTCCGGCTCAATTTCAGCCACGGAACGCCGGTCGATCACCGCAGGCGGATGGAGGCGATCCGTGCGGTGGAGAAGCAGGCGGGACGGCCGATCGGCGTGCTGCTGGACCTGCAGGGACCCAAGCTGCGCATCGGCACGTTCGCACGCGGCCCCGTGGCGCTGGCGCCGGGCACGACGTTCCGCCTCGACCTCGATCCCGCGCCGGGCAGCGAGAAGCGCGTGTGCCTGCCGCACCCGGAGATCTTCGCGGTGATGGCCCCGCGCCTGCAGCTGCTGCTGGACGACGGCAAGCTGCGGCTGGAGGTCGAGCGCTGCGGGCGCGGGTTCGCGATGACACGGGTCGTGGTCGGCGGCAAGCTCTCCGAGCGCAAGGGTGTGAATATTCCCGATGCGATCATCCCGCTGTCGCCGCTCACCCCGAAGGATCGCCGCGATCTGAAATTCGGCCTCGATCTCGGCGCCGATTGGGTAGCGCTGTCGTTCGTCCAGCGCCCCGGGGACATCGACGAAGCGCGGGCGTTGATCGGCGATCGCGCGGCGATCATGGCCAAGCTCGAGAAACCGATGGCGATCAACAAGCTCGACGCGATCGTCGACAGGGCGGACGGGATCATGGTGGCGCGCGGCGATCTGGGCGTTGAAATGCGGCCCGAGCAGGTGCCGACGGTGCAGCGGCGCATCCTGCGCGCGTGCCGCCGCGCCGGCAAGCCGGTGATTGTCGCCACGCAGATGCTGGAGTCGATGATCGAGTCGCCCGTCCCCACGCGCGCCGAGGCGTCCGACGTCGCGACCGCCGTCTACGAAGGCACCGACGCGGTCATGCTGTCGGCCGAGTCGGCGTCGGGCCGGTATCCGCTCGAAGCGGTGGAGATCATGGACCGGATCATCCGCGAGGTCGAGCAGGACGAGTACTACCGCACGCTCACGGACGCGCAGCAATCCGAGCCGCGCGCGACGGCGGCCGACGCCATCTCGCACTCGCTGCGCGAGGCCGCGCACATCGTATCGGCGAAGGCGACCGTCATCTACACGCATTCGGGCTCCTCGAGCATCCGCGCGTCGCGCGAACGCCCCGAAGCGCCGATCCTGAGCCTCACGCCGAAGATCTCGACCGCGCGGCGGCTGGCGCTGGTCTGGGGCGTGCACTCGGTGCTGACGCACGACACCGCCGACATCAACACGATGACCGACCTCGCGTGCAAGACCGCGCTGGACGAGGGCTTCGCGAAGGCCGGCGACAACGTCGTCATCGCCGCGGGTGTTCCCTTCGGCCAGGCCGGCACGACCAACATGCTGCGGCTCGCGACCATTCCCGCGGCCGGCCGGCGCGCGCGCAAGCGGACCTGAACCGATCCGAGGCGCGCATGACCGGTCCCGCCCTGCCCTCCGGCGCGCGCATCCGGGACCGCTGTGCGACGCTCGCGCGCTGCAGCGAGGATCCCGCGGCGCTGACCCGCGTGTTCCTGTCGGACGAGCACCGCGCGGCGAACGAGCTCGTCCTCGGCTGGATGCGCGAAGCGGGGATGAGCGCGCGCGTGGACGAGATCGGCAACGCGGTCGGGCGGTACGAAGGCCGGACGCCCGGACTTCCGTGCCTGATGCTGGGATCGCACCTCGACACCGTGCGCGACGCCGGCAAGTACGACGGCATGCTCGGCGTCGTCGCGGCGATCGATTGCGTGCACGCGCTCTGCGCCCGCGACGAGCGGATGCCGTTCGCGATCGAGGTCATTGGATTCGCCGACGAGGAAGGCGTCCGCTTCGGTACCGCGTTTCTCGGAAGCCGCGCGGTTGCCGGCACGCTCGACATGATCGTGCTGGAAAGCAGCGACGCGGGCGGAGTGTCGATGCGCGAGGCGCTGCTCCGATTCGGGCTCGATCCGCAGCGCATCGGACGCGCGGCGCGCCGGCCCGCCGACGTGCTCGCCTACGCCGAGCTGCACATCGAGCAGGGACCGGTGCTCGAAGCCGAGGGGCTCCCGGTCGGCGTCGTGACCACGATCAACGGCGCCAGCCGTTTCATCGTCGACATCGAAGGGCTCGCGGGACATGCGGGCACCGTGCCGATGCGCCGGCGGCAGGACGCCCTGGCCGCCGCGGCGGAATGCGTGCTGGCGATCGAGTCCCGCTGCCGGAGCGAGCCGGACCTCGTCGGCACCGTGGGGCGCCTCACGGCCGCGCCCGGCGCGACCAACGTCATCCCCGGCAGTGTCCGCTTCACGATCGACGTTCGTGCGCCGCAAGACGAGCAGCGGGTCCGCGCCGCCGCCGACGTCGAGGCGGCGATCGGGTCCATCTGCGCGCGCCGCAACGTGACGGCGCGGATACGCCCGACGCACGAAGGAAGGACCACCGCGTGCGCCGGCTGGATGCAGGAACAGATCGGGCAGGCGATCGCCGCCGAAGGGCTGCGGGTGCGCCCCCTCCCGTCCGGCGCCGGCCACGATGGCATGGCGATGATCGACCTGGCCGACATCGGGATGCTCTTCGTCCGCTGCCAGGGCGGCGTCAGCCACAATCCGCGGGAAGCGATCACGGCCGGGGATGCCGAACTGTCGGCGCGCGTGCTCCTGCGCTTCATCGAGCGTTTCCGCCCTGCCCCGCGCGAGCTCCGGGGATGAGCGAGCGCACCGCGCGCGCGATCGAGGCCTGGCTCGCCGGACAGCGCGACAACGAGACGCGCTTTCTGGCGGAGCTGGTCAAGGTTCCCGCCGACAATCCGCCCGGCGACTGCGCGGCGATCGCGGTGCGCGCGGCGGCGCTGCTCGAGGGCATGGGATTGCGGGTCGAACGCCACGCAGTGCCCTCCGACGTCGCCCGCGCCAACGGCATGATCGCGGTGACGAACCTCGTCGTCCGCGAGCGCTTCGGCGACGGGCCCGTGATCGCGCTCGACGCGCACGGCGACGCCGTGCCGCCCGGGCTCGGCTGGACGAGCGATCCGTACGGCGCCGAGATCAGGGACGGCTTCATGTACGGCCGCGGCGTCGCGGTGTCGAAGTCCGATTTTGCGACCTACGCGTTTGCGCTGCTCGCGCTGAAGAACGCCGGCGCGGATCTCCGGGGAACGGTCGAGCTGCACTTCACCTTCGACGAGGAAGTCGGCGGCAGCGTCGGCCCGGCCTGGCTGCTCGCGCAGGGCATTTCGCGGCCGGACTATGCGATCTCGGCCGGGTTCTCCTACGCGATCACGACGGCGCACAACGGCTGTCTGCATCTCGAGATCGAGGTCACCGGCAGATCGGCGCACGCGGCGCGGCCCGACACGGGTGTGGACGCGCTCGAGGCCGCCACGGCCATCCTGTCCGACCTCTACGCTATCCGCCGGACATACGCGTCGCGTACGTCGAGCTTCCCGGGCATCGGGAGCCCGTCGCTGACCGTCGGACTGATTGCCGGCGGGATCAATACCAACGTCGTGCCGGACCGGGTCACGTTCCGCATCGACCGCCGCGTCATCCCCGAGGAAAGCGCGGCCGAGGCCGAGGCGACGCTGACGCGCCAGATCCGGGACTCCGCGGCGAGATGGCCGGGCATCGCCTGCGCCATCCGCCGGATCCTGCTCGCCGTCCCCTTCGTGCCGATCCCGGGTCAGGAGAGGCTCGTCGCGGCGCTCGCGCGCCACGCGACGCGGATCATGGGCGAAGCGGTGAAGGCGCAGGGCGTGCCGATCTACACCGATGCACGCCTGTACTCGTCAGCCGGCATCCCGACGGTGGTCTACGGTGCGGGGCCCCACACGCTGCTCGAAGCCAACGGCCATCGCGCCGACGAGAGGCTCGCGCTCGACGATCTCCACAAGGCAACGCGCGTCGTCGCGCTGGCCCTCGCCGACCTGCTTGGGCATTAGGTCCCTCCGCGGGGACGATCGCCCGCGGATCACCCCTGCTTCGCCCGCGTCGCGGTTGCCGAAGGGGACGCGCGGGAGGGAACAAGGGTCTCCTGCCGCAGCCCGTTGCGCGTCGACTTCTTCACTTCATACATCAGCGAATCGGCGCGGGAGATCAGCGCTTCGACCGATATCTCGGAAGCATCGGCGATCGTGACGGCGCCGATGCTGAACGTGATCCGAACCCCGTCGGGAGCCGTGACGCCCATGAGCCTGTCGCGCAGGCGCTGCAGCATCACGCCCGCCTCCGCGGCGTTGGTCTCCGGCAGAAGCAGCGCGAATTCATCGCCGCCCAGGCGTCCGACCAGATCGAACGTCCTGACGCCCTTCTGCAGCACCGACCCCACGGCCGCGAGCACGCGATCTCCGGCTTCGTGTCCGTGCCGGTCGTTCACGTCCTTGAACTTGTCGATGTCCAGGTAGGCGACGGTGAGCGCGCGCGAATAACGCGCCGCGCGCGCCACCTCCCACCTGCCCCGCTCCAGGAACGCGCCGCGCCGGGCGAGGCCGGTAAGCGCGTCGAAGCGCGCCTCGCGCAGCGCGCCGACGATGCTGCCGCGCAACCACAGCACGAACCATACGAAGAGCATGAACATCGCCAGCAGCGACAGGAAGTCCCACGCGAGCAGCGCCCAAGGCGCCTGCGGGTCGCGGGACTCGAGATGGCCCAGAAAATGCGCGAGCGCCGCGACCACGGCCGCGACCGACGCCGCGCGTGCGCCGGCGAGCCACGCGGCCGCCGCGATCGGCAACAGATAGAGAGGCGTGAACGAGAAGAACGGCGCCGTGAGGCGGTCGAGCACGAAGACGAGGACGATGCCCGCTGCGACGCCGCCGACCAGCACGGACTTGCGCGGCGGAGCGGCGTCGGTATCCAGCAGTGTGACGTGCACTCGGCCCTCCCGGGGACGATATTCTCACAGTACCGCATCGCGGCGGTAACGACGCGGTGCGGCACCCGCGGCGTCGTCGTGGCGCCGGGGAATGGCGGCTAGCGGCGCGCCGCCCGCAGGCAGAATTCGGCCAGGGCTTCGATCACCGCGTCGTCATCGCCTGCCGGGAGCGCGAGTTCGATCGCGATCCCGGGCAGCCCGGCTCCTGCCGCCGCGACCAGCCGCGGGACCTCGACGCGCAGATGTCCGCCGCGTCCGAGGAACAGCGGCACGACGCGGATCGCCTTCGCCCCGCGCGAGGCGAGCCGGCGTGCGGCTTCGTCGAGGCAGGGCTCGAGGTGCTCGAGATAGGCGAGCTCGACCGCCAGGTCCGGCGCCGCCGCACGCACGCGCTCGGCGACACGCAGGAACGGCTCGGCCCAGCGCGGGTCCCGCGCCCCGTGCGCGAACAGGATGACCGCGGGTGCCGCGGATTCGTCGTCCATCGGGCTTCTCCCTTCGGGGCGCCGCCGCGGACGTCATGGCCGGCCGCGCCAAAGACATGCCCGGCGATTCATCCCCACCGTGGCGACCTGATTGCCACCTTGCGGCTTCGTCAGTTTAACGGACTCGGCAGCGCTACCGTTACTGCCACCCGACGAGGGATCCGCTCGCCGCGATCGCGGCCGACGCGTTCATCGGCACGGGACCTCGTGCCGGCGCGGTATCATTGCAGGGACGCCCGGGGGCGACGCCGCGGCCGCGCGCAGGGCGCGCGGAGGGCGCGGCGTTCCTCGCGGAGCGCGCCGCGAGGTCGCGGCACCCGATGCCCCTTCCATTCCTTCGACTTCCCCCGCTCGCCCAGCGCCACTGGCTTGCGCAGGCACTGGCGCGCCCGGCGCCGCCCTCGGCGAGGAATCTGTCCGACGGCTTCCGGCTGCCGGGACGTGAAGGCGAACCGACGGCCGCCGCCGTGCTCGTGCCGCTCGTGAACCGCCTGCAGGGGCTGCAGGTGCTCCTGACGCAGCGCAGCGCCGACCTGCCGGACCATCCCGGCCAGATCAGCTTTCCGGGCGGGCGCGTCGAGCCGGAGGACGCGTCGCTGGCCGCAGCCGCGCTGCGTGAAGCTGCCGAGGAAGTCGGGTTGCCGCAGCAGCGGGTGTCGGTGCTCGGGCGTCTGGCCGACTACGAGACCGTGACCGGCTACCGCGTCACGCCGATCGTCGGCTGGGTGGAACCGCCGTTCTCGCTGGCCCCCGATCCCGTGGAAGTCGCCGACGTCTTCGAGGTGCCGCTCGCGTTCCTGCTCGATCCGGCGAACCAGCAGCGGCATTTCCGGATGCTGGGAACCCTGCGCCGGGACTACTGGGCGATTCCCTATGGCGAGCGCTACATCTGGGGCGCGACGGCCGCGATGCTGCTGATCCTCGACCGGACGCTGCGCGAATGGAGCTGACTTTCCGACGCTGACGCGGGTCCGCGGATCCCCTTACCCGCCGCCGCCGGCGACGTCGGGTGGTCGGCGGCATGGAATGGTCTCGACGACGCGCCTCCGCACTTCCACCCCATTGCCCACACGACCCCCTGCACCGCATGCCGCTCACCGCCACTGCCCCCCGACGCCGCCATCTTTACAGCCTGTCGCCGCACGGCTTCCATCGCGTCGCCTATTTCGAATGGGGTGAACCGGCCAGTCCGCGCGTCGCGATATGCGTCCACGGGCTCACGCGCAACGGCCGTGACTTCGACGTCTTCGCGGAAGCGCTCGCAACGACGCACCGCGTGCTCGCGGTCGACATGCCCGGACGCGGCGAGAGCGACTGGCTCGCGGATGCCGCCGATTACGTCTTCCCCACTTACCTCACGACGCTGACGGCGCTGATCGCGCGCAGCGGTGCGGAAAGCGTCGACTGGGTCGGCACCTCGATGGGCGGCCTGCTCGGCATCGCGCTCGCCGCCCAGCCGAAGAGCCCGATCGCGCGCCTCGTGGTCAACGACGTCGGGCCCACGATCGAGCCGGCGGCGATTCTGCGGATCCGCGAATATGTCGGCAAGGATCCGACGTTCGCGACCTACGGGGACATGGAGCGGTACATCCGCACGATCTCGGCGCCGTTCGGGTCGCTGACCGATGCGCAATGGGAGCACATGACGCGCACCAATGTCCGGGAGCTTGCCGACGGGCGCTGGGGACTGGTCTACGATCCGGGCATCGCGGTCCCGTTCGCGGCGGCGCCTGCGCCGCCGGATCTCTGGCCGTTGTGGGATGCCCTGCGCTGCCCTACGCTGCTGCTGCGGGGCGCGCAATCGGACCTGCTGTCGGCGCCCACCGCCGCACAGATGTCGCGGCGCGGGCCGAGGCCCGCGGTCGTCGAAATCGCCGGCGTCGGCCACGCGCCGATGCTGCTCTCGACGGACCAGATCGAGCCGGTCCTGCGCTTCCTGCGGTCCTGAGTCGGCCGCGCGAGCCGCAGTCGGCCGGGAGCGGTTCCGGCGTGCGGCCACGCCACGAGCAGCGCAGCCTCGGGCGCGATCGGACGCCATCGCTTACAATTCCGCCTTCATGTCGCTGACGCTCACGCTCCCGCCGCTCGACCCCAGTCCGGCCCATCCCCCGGAAATCCGCCCTGCGCAGGTTTCCGCCTGGCTCGATGCCACGCTGAACCGCAGCCCGATCGAGGGCGCAGGGGCCATCGGTGACGCGCTCGCCGCTACCAATCTCGTCGTGATGAGCGAGTCGCGGCGGCTCGAGCTCGCCGAAAAGTACTGGGAGACGGCCGAAATCCTGTGGCCGAAGCTCGAACGGTACTTCGTGCGCGCGTCGCACCCGCTCACCAAGGAAGGGCTGGAAGCCGCGAAGGCGGCGCTCGGTCTCGCGCACGAGTTGTCGGTGGCGTACAAGCGCCTGCTGGAACGCGAGGCCAACAGGCGCACCCTGTTCGGAAGCAGCCGGCTCCTCGTTGCGCTGATTCACCGTACGCTGCAGTGCTCGGGACGCATCCTCGTCACCAGCTACCTTTCGTTCGCTCCCGTTCCGCCGCGGACCTGGCTCGACGCGCACCGGATCTATGCGTTCGCCCGCGAGCGCGGTGTGCATCGGCGTTCCATCGCGGGAGACCCGCAGGGCGGCACGCCCGAGCGCACGTACCTGCAATCGCTGCTGCTGGCCCTCGCGAACCCGTACGGCTTCATGCCCGGCCAGCTTCCCACCGTGCTCCGTTATGTGCAGGAGCACTCGCACTGGGCGAAACTCACCGACGTCGTCCCGGTGCACCGCATGGCGAAGGCCGTGGCGATCATTCCGGTCGGCCACGACTTTCCGCCGTTTTCGGCCAGCAAGGGTGGCTCCATCGAGGGCAGCAAGATCTTCCTCCTCGCCTTCGATCTCGCCTTCCAGATCCAGGAGCAGGTGCGCAAGCTCGAGGCCGGGGCCGAATACCCCGCGGGGATCGGCCGCGACCCGGTCCTGCGGCACCAGTACCTGACGATGCTGAAGCGCCTGTTGCGCCAGTGGGCGATCCCGCCCGCGCGTCAGTTCAACCGGCTTCCGTCGCGGGCCGCCGTCGTGATGTGCACCGGCCTCGCGGGGGTCTGGCAGTACAGCCGCGGAAGGCATACCCGGATCGGGGTCGCGCCGGCGGACCTGCCGACGCTCGCGCATTGCCAGGTCATCAACCATACGCCGGCCGGCTATGCCCTGCGGCAGACCGATCCCGATCCAACCGTGCTGCGGATCGGCGAGCTGATCGCGCTGCGCGTCGAGGGTCGCGCCGGACCGCAGGTTGCGATCGTGCGCTGGTTCCGCAACACGATGCGGGGCGCCGGGCTGGAATTCGGCTGCGAGATCCTGTCCGACCACCCGGAGGCCGCTGCCGCCGCGCCGGAGGGCGCGGACGAGGCCCGGCGCGTCCCGGTCGTCGTGCTCCCCGCGGTAACGGGCAAGTCCGGCTCCGAGGAGTCGCCGCCGCAGATTGTCGCCGCCGAGGGTGTTTTCGCGATCGAGCAGGGCGTCGCGCTGACGCGCGGTCGCGAGACGGGGTTTGCGGTGCTCACCAAGCTCGTCGAGCAGGGGCCCGGATTCGAGGTCTACGAGTTCACTCCGGTGACCTGAGCGCGCGCGGTGCTGCGGTCCTTCCGGTGCGGTTCGACCCGCGCGCGCTGGCAGCGTGCCGCGGTCGCGCTCGTCGCAGCGCTCGCGCTGCTCGAAGTTCTCTGGGAGCTCGCGCTGGCGCCCGTGCGTCCGGGCGGCTCGTGGCTGGCACTGAAAGCCGTTCCGCTCGCACTGATCTGGGTTCCGCTTGCCCGCGGGTCGCGCCGGATTCGCCAGGCGGCGTCACTGCTTCTGCCCCTCTTTGCCGCGGAAGGCGTCGTGCGTGCGCTCACCGAGCCGGGTCGACACGCGCTCGTCGCCGCCGTCGGCGCGGCGCTCGCGATGGCTGCATTCTGCGCGGTTCTGCTGTCGTTCCGCGCCGAAGCGCGGGAGTGACCGACGGGTTGGCGGGCCGCCCGCAGGGTCCGGACGGCCCTGCGGGACTCAGTCGGCCGCAGGGCCGACCTCCGGTGCCTTGGCGCTTGCGTGCGCGTGCAGACCCTTCGGCAGCGGAAACACGACGTGCTCGGTTGCGCCTTCGAGTTGCCGGACCTCGCCCGCACCCAGTTCCGCGAGCCGCGCGAGCACCTCCTTCACCAGGATTTCCGGCGCCGACGCCCCCGCCGTGACGCCGACGCTCGCCTTGCCGGCGATCCACTCGGGCCGCAGCTCGCTCGCGCGGTCGATCATGTAGGCGGGGACGCCGCGGTTCGCCGCGACCTCGCGCAGCCGGTTGGAGTTCGAGCTGTTCGGGCTTCCGACGACGACCACGACGTCGGCCTGTCCTGCCATTCGCTTGACCGCGTCCTGGCGGTTCTGCGTGGCGTAGCAGATGTCGTCCTTCTTCGGCCCGACGATCCCGGGGAAGCGCCGCTTGAGCGCCGCCACGATGGCCGCGGCGTCGTCGACCGACAGCGTCGTCTGCGTCACGTAGGCAAGCGTGTCCCGGTGGGCGACTTCGAGCCGGTCGACGTCGGCCACCGATTCGACGAGGTGGATGCCCCCGTCGCACTGTCCCATCGTTCCCTCGACCTCGGGGTGGCCCGCGTGGCCGATCATCACGATTTCGCGTCCCTGCTCGCGCATCTTTCCGACCTCGGCGTGGACCTTCGTCACGAGCGGACAGGTCGCGTCGAACACGTGCAGCCCGCGCGCCTCGGCCTCGGTGCGCACGCGCCGGGGCACGCCGTGGGCGGAGAACACGACCGTGCTTCCCGCGGGGATCTCGCTCAGGTCCTCGACGAACACGGCGCCCTTGGCCTGCAGGTCGTCGACCACGAACCGGTTGTGGACGACTTCGTGGCGCACGTAGATCGGCGCACCGAACTTCGCCAGCGCGTGCTCCACGATCGCGATCGCGCGATCGACGCCAGCGCAGAAGCCGCGCGGACTGGCGAGCAGGACATTCATCGGATTCCTTTCGGGGCCCCGTCCGGCCCGTCGTGCCGCCGGCGGAGGCTGTCCGCGATGAGCAGCGCGGCGCCCACGGTGATGGCGCTGTCGGCGACATTGAAGGCGGGGTACGCCCATCCCGCGTAGTGGAAGAGGAGGAAGTCGACGACCTTCCCGACCGCGAGGCGGTCGTACAGGTTGCCCAGGGCGCCGCCCAGGATCAGCGCGAGCCCGGCGCTGTAGAGCGTGCTGCCGCCCCGTCGCAGCAGCGCGGTGATGATGATCGCCGCCGCGACGGCGATGCCCGCGAAGAGCCAGCGCTGCCATCCCGACGCCGCGGCGAGGAAGCTGAACGCCGCGCCGGAATTGAATGCGAGCACCACGCTGAAGAAGCTGGTGACGGGCCATCCGTCGCCCTCGCGGATCGTCGCCAGCACGGCGGCTTTCGTCAGCTGATCGGCGGCGATCACGCCCGCGCTGAGCCACAGCCAGCGCGGCCAGTGCACGGTGCGGGCTGCGGCGGGCATCAAGGCGGTCGCTCCGGTTGCGAAACGCGCCGTCATGCGCAGGCGCGCGGCTCGCCGGATCCGAACAGGTTCGACCGGCAGCGCCCGCATAGCGCGGGATGCCCCGGGTCGGCACCCACGTCCGCCCGGTAGTGCCAGCAGCGTTCGCACTTCGCGTGTGCGGTCGGTGCCGCCGCGATCGCCAGTGCCTCGCCCCGCGCGAGCCTGGCCACCGACGTGATGAACACGAAGCGCAGATCGTCCCCGAGGCTCGCGAGGGCCTCGAAATCGGCCCCGGCCGCGGTGACCGCCACTTCCGCCTGCAGCGACGAGCCGACCTTTCCGGCCTGCCGCAGCGTCTCGAGCTCCTTCTGCACGGCAGCCCGCACGGCCAGGATCCGCGACCATTTCGCGAGCAGCGGGCCGGCGTCCGGCAGTGCCGGCAGCGCATCGATCCACGTCCGGCAGAATATCGACGTGTCCCCGGGGTGCACGATGCGCCACGCTTCTTCCGCGGTGAATGACAGCACCGGCGCCATCAGCGTCAGCAGCGCGTCGCGGATCAGCGCCAGCGCGGTCTGCGCCGACCGGCGCGCGCGGCTCGCCTTCGCGGTGGTGTAGAGGCGGTCCTTGAGGACGTCGAGGTAGAACCCGCCCAGATCCTCGGAACAGAAAGTCTGCAGCCGCTGCGCGACGAGGTGGAATTCGTAGCGCGCGTAGTCGCCCTGCACGGCGTCGGCGAGCGCGCGCGCGGCGGCCAGCGCGTAGCGGTCGATCTCGAGCAGCTCGGCGACGGGGACGGCGTCGGC
>Ga0209048_10003042_pt1 | contig 16426 bp, 16 predicted proteins | sample FrelakmetCRP12CR_FD_187146 | JGI IMG/M metagenome (GOLD analysis project Ga0209048, IMG submission 187146) | Freshwater lake sediment microbial communities from the University of Notre Dame, USA, for methane emissions studies - CRP12 CR (SPAdes)... | ecosystem: Environmental > Aquatic >... | reverse complement strand
CGGACGCCATGAATTTGTCGGCGCGCGACGTGATCCTGCCAGTAGTGCCTATGTTCCACGCCAATGCCTGGAGCCTGCCGTATGCGTGCGCGCTAGCCGGCACCAAGATCGTTTTCCCCGGCGCCGGGCTCGATGGCGCCAGCGTGTACGAGCTGTTCGAAAAAGAAAAAGTGACTCTGTCTGCCGGCGTCCCCACTGTGTGGCTGGGTCTGCTGCAGCACGTCAAGCAGAACAATCTCAAGTTCAGCACGTTCTCCCGCACATTGATCGGCGGTTCGGCGTGCCCGCCCGCAATGATCCGCACCTTCCAGGACGAGTACGGCGTGCAGGTGCTCCACGCCTGGGGAATGACGGAACTCTCGCCCCTTGGAACGGTGGGCACCTTGAAGAGCAAGCATCTGACGCTCGACAAGGAACAGCAGTACGCCATCCAGTTCAAGCAAGGCCGGCCGCTCTACGGCGTAGACATGAAGATCGTCGACGACGCAGGCCAGGAGTTGCCGTGGGACGGCAAGGCCTTCGGAGACCTGCTGGTGCGCGGACCGTGGATCACATCCGAGTATCTCAAAGGTGAAGGCGGAAAAGTCTTGAGGGATGGCTGGTTCCCCACCGGGGACGTGGCGACCATCGACCCGGACGGCTTCATGCAGATCACGGATCGATCCAAGGACGTGATCAAATCCGGCGGAGAGTGGATCAGCTCGATCGATCTGGAGAACACCGCCATGGCACACCCCGCGGTCAAGGAGGCCGCCGTCGTGGGCGTGGTGCATCCGAAATGGGACGAACGTCCGCTGTTGATTGTCGTGAAGAAAGCGGATGCTCAGCTCACGCGCGAGGAGATGCTCCAGTTTTTCGAAGGTCGCGTGGCGAAATGGTGGATACCCGACGACGTGGTGTTCGTGTCCGAGTTGCCGCACACAGCGACGGGTAAGCTGCTCAAGACCAAGCTGCGGGAAGAATTCGGCAGCCACAAGCTGCCTACGGCCTGAGCGGTCGACTGCTTTCGCCTAGGAATTCTGCAGTCGGAAGCGCACAGGTACGACCACCGGCGTCGTCGTTCCTCGAAGCTGAGGAGGAACCTCCACCAGCGCTGCGGCCGCCCGGACCATGTCGAGCGCCTGTTGATCGAGTATGTCGAAGCCGCTGCTGCGCGAGATCGAGACCTCTGCCACCTTGCCATCAGCGCCGATCTGTACACGGATCTCAGCAACTCCCTCCCACCTGCGCATCTGAGCCATGCGCGGATAGGGGCGTTTGTTCTTCTCCACCGCCTCGTGCAGTTGCTGCCCATATAGCCTGCCGAGCGCTGCCCGATCGATCTGCGGAACAGCAGCCGTCTGCGCGGGAGGCGGAGCCTGCGGCTGAGCCGTCGGTTCGACTTTGGCAGGCGGCGGCGCAACTACCTGAGGCGGCTGCTCGGGCTCCACGCGCGGGGTCGGCGGAACTTCCGCTTTGGGTGGGGGCGGGATCTCCTGCGGAGGGGCCGGCGCGACTTCTACCCGGCGCTCCGGAGCCGGAGTGGGGGTCGCCATGATCGGCGGCGCGGGGGTGGGCTCTACGCGCGTAGGCGGTCGAACAGGCTCGGGCTTAGGCGGGGGCGGAGGCGGGACAGGCTGAAGTGGTACAGGCGTCGGTATCTGCACTGGTATCTGCTCTGTGGCCTCGGGCTCTGGCGTCGGCGCGAGATCGATCGTCAGCAACAGGGGTTGATCGATTTTTGCCGAGCGCATGCCCGGAAGCACCCCGATCACCACCGCATGCACAAGGATTGAGAGAACCAGCGCAGCGCCGATCGTTCGGGCAGGCGATTCCCGAAACTCGAAATCTGCTTGGAGTACGGCGGCGCCACTCATCATGCTTACACATCCGTCGTGGCGTCAGAACCACGGTGTTGAAAACCGCAGCGTCAACCAGCCGCGGCGATTTCGAGATTGTCGATGAGGCGCGTATTGCCGAGCTTTGCCGCACCCAGCACGACCAGATCACGGTCACCCGGTTCCGGTGAGGTCAGCGTCGCGCGGCGGCGCACGACTACGTAGTCGACTCTCCAGCCGTGCCTTGCGAGCAAAGCGTCGGCCGCGAACTCGATAGCCTCGAAGTTGCGCTCGCCGGATTCGACCGCGTCCTTCACTTGGGTCAGGGCCAGGTGTAAGCGCGGCGCTTCCGCGCGCTCGTCCGGACTCAGAAAACGATTACGCGAAGACAGCGCCAGGCCATCCTCCGCACGCCGGGTCTCCGCCGCTACGATCTGTATGGGTAGCGCGAACTGCTCCACCATGTGACGGACGATGTGCAGCTGCTGGTAATCCTTCTTTCCGAACACGGCGGCCTGCGGCTGGACGATGTTGAACAACTTGAGGACCACTGTGGCCATGCCGCGGAAATGCCCGGGACGGAAACGTCCTTCGAGCTTGTTGGCGACGGGAGGCGGCTCCACTGTGAAGACCTGAGGCTCAGGATACATTTGCCCCTCGTCGGGGGCGAACACTGCATGGCAGCCATGCGCGGCAAGCTTGGCGCAGTCGTCCTCGAAGGTGCGCGGGTACTTGTCGAAATCTTCGTGCTGCCCGAACTGAAGCCGGTTCACGAAGATGGTGGTGACCACGAAAGGCGCGTGCTGCTGAGCGATTTTCACCAGCCGCAGATGGCCCTCGTGGATGTTGCCCATGGTCGGCACACAGGCCACTCTTGGCTCACGCTGGAGCCGCTGCCGCAGCTCTCGTATGCTTGTGATGACTTCCATGATGGGGACTAGCTGCCGAGGCTGAAGAATTCGCGCGGTCCGCGCATTTCGTTTATGCGGCGCAACAGTAATTCAAAATCAGCCGGTCGATCAACAAAATTAAGGTTTTGACTGTTCACAATCAGGAGCGGCGCGCCGGTGTAGTCGTAGAAGAAGCGGCCGTATGCTTCGTTGAGGCGCGTCAGATAGTCCTCGCTGATGCCCTTCTCGTACGCTGCCCCGCGGCGGCGAATGCGGGCGATCAGCGTTTCCACCGGGGCCTGCAGATAAATCACCAGATCCGGTGGCGCCACCTGCGGTGCGAGGTGCTCGTAGATGCGCTGGTACAACAGCAGTTCCTCGTCTGAAAGGTTCAGACGCGCGAACAACGGATCTTTGGCAAACAGGAAGTCGGCTACCGTGGGGTGCGCAAACAGATCGAGTTGCTTCAGGCTCGACAGCTGGTTGACGCGTTGAAACAGGAAAAACAGCTGCGTGGCCAAAGCCCAGCGTCGACGGTCCTGATAGAAGCCGGCCAGGAACGGGTTCTCCTCCGGGTTTTCCAGCAGCAGTTCCGCCTCGGTGTGCTCCGAGAGTCTTCGTGCCAGGCTGGTTTTGCCCGCACCTATCGGACCCTCAACGACGATGTAGCGATGTTTCCTGTTCGGCATCGAGTTTCTTTATGCGCTGATCCGCGATTTGTGCCAGCAAGCTGGCCACCGTTCCGCGCCCGGGGATATTGGTCTGCCCACCGCCAATTTCAGCGAGCGGCATCAGCACGAACGCCCGTTCGTGCATTCGAGGGTGCGGCACTGTCAGTGACGATTCGCGGATTATGTCATCGCCGAACAGCAGAAGATCGAGGTCGAGCGTGCGCGGGGCATTGGCTTCCCCGCGGACACGATGGTGCTTCGTCTCGATTGCCTGCAGTGCCCGCATCAGTTCAACGGCGGAGAGTTCGGTTTGGAGTTTTGCAACGGCGTTGATGAAGTCGGGCTGGTCCAGCTTTCCCAACGGCCCGCTGCGATACAGTGTGGAACGCGCTAACACTCGAGTACGAGGTACCGCATCGAGTTCGTCCATGGCCACGAGTACTTGACGCGCTGGATCTTCCAGATTGCTGCCCAAGCCGACATAGGCGGACTGGGAGCCGCGGACCTCGGACATGCACTACACCACAGGGTCGGCTGAAATCGTCTCGCCGCCGCCCGATTCGCCGCCTGCATCGCGCGGGGCTTTGCGCCGGCGACGGCGGCGTTTGGGTCCTTCCTCCGGCAACAGCAGTTGTTCGCGTTCCTCATCACTGCCGTGTTGAAAGCGCTCCCACCATTGTCCGACCTCGAGATCCACCTCACCGCTCTCACAGCGAAGCAGCAGGAAATCGAAAGCGGCGCGGAAGCGAGGATGCTCGAGAAGCTTATAGGGGCGTCGGCCGGAACGATTGAGCAGGCGCGGCTGCAGCGCCCACAGATCTTTCATGTCCGTGGTGAAGCGGCGCGGAATCGCAAGGTTCTCCACTTGCGCACTGACTACGTTATCCATCGCCTGCAGCAATGCAGGTAGCGGCTTCACGCCGTCGGCTTCCATTTGTTTCCAAGCAGCCAGCACTTCGTGCCACAGCAGCGCCGCAAACAAAAAGCCCGGCGATACCGGTTTATCCTCACGCACGCGCTCGTCGGTCTTGTTGAGCGCCAACATCACGAAGCGCTCGCCCATCGGCTGCTCCAGGATCACGTCCAGCATGGGCAACGTGCCGTGGTGCAGCCCTTCGTTACGCAATTGCAGCAGGCATTCCGTGGCGTGGCCGGACAGCAGCAGCTTGAGCATTTCCTCGAACAGCCTCGCAGGCGGCACGTTCTGAATGAGATTTCCCAGCGTCGGAATCGGTTCGCGCGTCTTCGCTTCGATGTGTCCACCCACCTTGGCCGCCAGACGCACGGCCCGCAGCATGCGGATAGGATCCTCGCGATAACGCTGCGTCGGATTGCCGATCATCCGGATGATGCGCTTGCGCATATCGGCGAAACCACCGCAGTAGTCGAGCACCTCTTGCGTCTGCGGATCGTAGAACAGGGCGTTGACGGTGAAGTCCCGCCGCACGGCATCTTCAGCCTGGCTGCCGAAGACGTTGTCGCGCAGGATGCGGCCATGCTCGTCGCGCACTTGATCGTCGTCATCTGCGCCCGCGCTGCCGCGGAAGGTCGATACTTCCACGGTCTCCGAGCCGAACATAACATGCACCAGGCGGAAACGGCGGCCGATGATGCGCGAGCGGCGGAATGTTGCCCGCACTTCCTCCGGGGTCGCGCTGGTGGCTACGTCAAAGTCCTTCGGTTCCAAATCGAGCAGCAGGTCACGCACCGCACCACCGACCACGAAAGCGGCAAATCCGGCCTCCTGCAGCCCCGCTACGACTTTGCGCGCAGAGTTGCTGATACGGTCACGGGAGACGCCGTGCTGTTCGAAGGGGATTACCTGCGGTTCCCGCTCAGCATCAGGGCGGCCAGAAAACACGCGTTTCAGCAGTTTTCGGATCATCGAACCGGGGTTGGCAAGCAGCGGACGGGGTGAGGGTTGAACGGCGGGACGGTGACGGCCCGGCCTGGGCTGGACTGGCGGGTTCGGCACCGCAGGGTCGCCGGAACGGGAGGCATGGGGTGATTATACATCCCCCCGGGGGATCGGCCGCCAAAACGATGGTTTGTCGGCCCGGAACCATAGAGCGAGGCATAGCTATCGCGCAATCGCGCTCCTGCGGTACGGCCCCGCACCGGGTCGGGGCTCAACGCAAGCTGATGATGCTCCAGCCCTTCTCCAGGGCGGTTTCCTTGAGCGTCTCGTCAGGGTCGACCGCAACGGGATCGGTCACTTTGGACAGCAGGGGGATATCGTTGAGGGAATCGCTGTAGAACCAGGTCTGCTCGAAGGAACTCCACGCGAGCCCTCGCTCCGACAGCCAAGCCTCGAGGCGCGTGACCTTACCTTCTCGAAATGAAGGCACGCCCCGAACCCGCCCGGTGAATTCTCCGCTGACTTCCTCGGGGTCGGTAGCGATCAGGTATTCGATGCCAAATTCGCGTGCAATAGGATAAGTGACGAAGCTGTTGGTCGCCGTGACGATCACTCGAGCGTCGTGGCAATGGCTCTTCACCAGATCCCGTGCTTTTTGCGTGATGATAGGGTGAATGTGCAAACGCATGAACTCCCGGTGCCAGTCGTCGAGCTGTTTGCGCGGATGCCGGGACAACGGCTTGAGTTGAAAATCCAGGAACTCGTGTATGTCGAGCGTGCCCGCTTTGTACTGTTCGAAGAACTGCTGATTGCGTGCTTCGTAAACTTCGCGGTCCAGCACACCCTGCGCAATCAGGAATTGCGCCCACTCGAAGTCGCTATCGCCTGCGAGCAGAGTGTTGTCGAGATCGAAAAGCGCTAGACGCATGCAGACCTGTGAGAGGGAAAGATCGAGCCAATGGATAAGCCAGCCGAGGGGATGGACGGCGCGCCGGGTTCCGATGTCAGTACCCTGGTATGAATATCGTCGCGCCGCCCGAATTCTTCAAATCAGTATAGCCTAAATCCGCTCCATGAATCTCCCCGCCGACCTACTCTCACCGGCCTGCTACTGGGTGGCGCTTGTGCTGCAAGTGGCTCTGGTGGCACTGGCAGCCTGGCCCGCGCCATGGAGGCGCCTGAGGGATCCAGTGCTGCTCAATGTCTGGCTCGGCACCATCGTGTGCGTGATGGTCCTGTGGAGCATCCGTGCCGGCATCCGCCCTGGCCTTGGCTTCCACCTACTTGGAGCCAGCGCGTGCACGCTCATGTTCGGTCCGCGCCTGGCATTCCTGGTAATCACGCTGGCGACGTTCGGCCTCGCGCTTTCGGGCAGCCTGGATTTGTCGAGCACGCCCATCAACACGTTGGTGATGGGCGCGGTGCCCATCGCTATTACGTTGGCCATCCTGCGACTGGTAGAACGTAGGCTGCCCAGTCACTTCTTCGTATATGTCTTCGCTGCTGCGTTCTTCGGGGCGGGGCTGGCCATGTTGGCCACCGGTCTTGCGGCAACCCTGCTGCTAGGCCTTTCCGAGGTCTACCCCTTCGAGTATCTGCTTACGGAATACCTACCTTGGTTCATCCTGATGGCTTGGGCGGAAGCTTTCACGACCGGCGCTGCGATCACGCTCATGGTGGTGTATCGCCCGGGCTGGGTCCTCACCTTCGATGACGCCCGCTATCTGCGCAACAAATGAGTACCATCGTGGATCATCCGACGCCGTCCGGGCCCGAATGCAGAACTTCGCGCACCAGCGGCACCGTGATCGGACGCTTCACTTGCAGAGAGTAGCGATCTAGCGCATCGAGGACTGTCATCAGCGAGGGTAAGTCCCGACGACCGTGGCGCAGCAAATATTCGGCGACATCGTGGGACAGGTCGAAGCCGCGTTCGCTCGCATGGCCGCACAACGCTGCGACCTTGTCCTCGTCGCTGAGCGGTTGGACGTGAAACACAAGTCCTGCACCTATTCGAGTGCGCACATCCGCTCGTACCTCCAAACCGGCCGGTGCATTCGATCCACTGAGGAGCAGGCGAAGCTCGCCTTGCGCAGCGCGATTCAACAAGGAGAACAGCAACACTTCTCCTTCAGCACCAAGCGTGTGCACATCATCCACGGCGAGCCACGCGAGCGGCGATGACGTGCACTGCGCGAGGGCAGCGCTGTTCGCAACGTACGCGGACATTTCTCCTTTCGCGCAAGCGGCGGCGTCCACCGCGCGTAAGAGGTGACTCTTCCCGGACCCTGGCGCGCCCCATAGATACACACAGCGCTCCGAGGTCGTACCCTGCAGCCACGCCGCCAACAGCGCGAGGAGTTCGCTGTTGTGACCGGCCGCGAAATTATTCAGCGTTGGCGGCTGCGGGCGCGCGAGATCGAGGAGGAGTTGGTTCACTCAAGAAGTGTAAAAACGACTGACGAGATAGTGCGCTTTGGCATGACGCAACAGCACCAGGCCACGAACGGCGCGCACAAATAGGCGAGCAGTGCAGCGGCACAAAATGGCACCAGCACTGAAGCCAGGCGCTGCAGCAGCAGCACGGTAACTGCGACGGCGGCGACTATCCATGCAAGACGGACGACTTCGGGGCGCATGGAGGACTTTTGGAGTAGAATGCGGCCGCGTTGTGAGCAGGATCGCGCTGCTGCGGTAACTCTGCAACGCCGGACATTCGGCGCGACTCGCGCGGACCTGATCGTGCAATCTTAACCCAGATTCTCTAACCCGATTCGACCGCCTGACGCAGACGGCCCGATTCGACCGCCATGGCGCAAATGGCATGGCGGCACGCGGCGGGCGCAGCCTCTGCCACACTTCCGGCGCAGCTTCATACCACCGATGAGCGATCAGATCAGACCCGCCGGCCTCGACTACCGGACGGCCGGCGTAGACATCGATGCCGGCGATGCGCTGGTAGAGAACATCAAACCGCTGGCGAAACGCACGCTGCGCGAAGGCGTGCTCGCGGGCATCGGCGGCTTCGGCGCGCTGTTCGAAGTACCGAAACGATACCGCAATCCGGTGTTGGTATCGGGCACCGACGGTGTCGGCACCAAGCTCAAGCTGGCATTCGAGCTGCAGCGCCATGACAGCATCGGCATCGATCTGGTGGCGATGAGCGTCAACGACATTCTCGTCCAGGGTGCGGAGCCGCTTTTCTTCCTGGACTACTATGCATGCGGGAAGCTCGACGTTGCGACAGCGACCTCGGTGGTCGGCGGCATCGCGCGCGGCTGTGAGATCGCCGGCTGTGCATTGATCGGCGGCGAAACAGCCGAGATGCCGGGAATGTATCCACCGGGTGAGTACGATCTCGCGGGCTTCGCGGTGGGCGTGGTCGAGAAGAATCGCATCATCGACGGGAGCCGCATTGCGCCCGGCGACGTGGTACTCGGCCTCGCCTCCAGCGGCGCCCACTCCAACGGTTACTCCCTCGTGCGTCGCATATTGGAGCGTGCGCGACCCGACTTGTCTTCCGATTTTCATGGCCGTCCGCTGAGCGATGTGATCCTGGCGCCGACGCGCATTTACGTCAAACCGGTGCTGGCGCTGCTCGCGCAAATCGAAGTCAAAGGCCTGGCCCACATCACCGGCGGCGGGCTGCTGGAGAACGTGCCGCGCATTCTCGGGGATGGTTTGACCGCTCAGCTCGACCGCAAGGCCTGGCCGCAACCGCCGCTGTTCGACTGGCTCCAAATCCAGGGTAGCGTTGCGGATCAGGAAATGCTGCGTGTGTTCAATTGCGGAATCGGCATGGTGCTGGTGGTCGCGAAGCAAGACGCAGCGCGTGCGTCGACCTTGCTCGAAGCAGCCGGCGAACGAGTCTATGAGATCGGCGTGATCCGCGCGCGGCAAGGCGGCGAAGCACAGACACTCTGTCCATGACCCGGTGTCCATGAACGCCATGTCCATCAACCCGGTGAGCATGAAACGGATTGCGATTCTGATTTCCGGCCGGGGCAGCAATATGCAAGCCTTGCTGGAGGCAACGCTGCCCGGCAAGGTCAGCGTGGTAGTCAGCAACAACCCCGAAGCGACAGGACTGGTCGTCGCTCGCGAAAAGGGCGTGCCGACGGCGGTGGTAAATCATCGCGACTATGCCGATCGAGCGTCCTTCGAGCGGAGACTGGGGGAAGCGATCGACGCATATTCGCCGGACCTTCTGGTATTGGCCGGGTTCATGCGCATCCTGACACCGCGGTTCGTGCAACGCTACGCGGGGCGCTCCATCAACATCCACCCATCGTTGCTGCCGGCCTTCGCCGGCATCCACACGCATCGGCGTGCGCTCGAGGAAGGTGTGCGTCTGCACGGCTGCACCGTGCACTTCGTCACGCCGGAACTCGACCATGGACCCATCATCGCGCAGGCGGCGGTGCCGGTGCTGCCGGACGATACGGAATCGACCCTGGCTGCGCGCGTTCTGCGTGAAGAGCACCGCATCCTCCCGCAGGTGGTACGCTGGTTTCTGGAAGACAAGCTCAGCATTCAGGGCAATCGCGTGCACATATCCGGCGACGTTCGCATCCCGCAACCGATCGCTTGTCCGGAACACATATGATTCGAATACTGTTTGCCACCGCACTTCTCGCCCTCTCCTGCCAAGCCGCAGCAGCCGGTCTTCCGCCGAAGGTGGAGATCAAATACAAGGTGTCGATGGGCTCGGTAAAAATCGGGGAAGGCACCGATGTATTCGAACACGATGGCAAGACCTACAAGGTAGTCAGCGAATCGAAGACCGCCGGTCTGGCCGCCTTGATCTATCGGCTGGACATGCGCCGCGAAGCCACTGGCACGATCACGTCCAAGGGGTTACGACCGGACGACTACCGCGAAACGCGCAATGGCCAACTCAGGCGCAGCGCCCATTTCGACTGGCAGAAGAAGCAGGCCGACCTCCAGGACGGGGAGCGGAAGCAGATCGTTCCCCTGCCCGAGAATACCTGGGACAACACCAGCTTCGGCTACAACTTCGCCTTCGGTAAGCCCGAGGCCGGGGATATGGACTTGTACCTTACCGACGGACGGCGCGTGCAATCCTATCGCTACACCGTAGTAGACAAGGAAACGCTGGACACCGAACTAGGCCCCATGAACACGGTACATGTGAGAAAGGTCCTCGAGGGCGATGACAAGCGTGGATTCGACGTTTGGGTTGCCACCGAGCATCACTATCTGCCGGTGCGCATCCGCTACACGGAGAAAGACGGCACGGCCTTCGACTCCGTGGTGACCCAGATCACCCCGAGCCGCTAGTCGACCGCACCCGATCATGGAGCCCAACGCTCCGCGCATGCAGGCCGCCGCCGCTGCCCTGCAAGCCGCGCTCACTTTCGAACACCCCGCCGACGTGGTGTTGCGGCGCTTTTTCCGCGAGCATCCCGAGCTCGGTCAGCACGACCGTGGCTTCGTGGCGGATAGCGTATTCGCCGTGCTGCGCAATCTACGTTTGCTGGAAGCGATCGCCGGAAACAAACAGCCGCGACGCCTGCTGTTAGCGGCACTGGCTTTTCTGGGCGGGCGCAGCTTGCGCCAGCTCGAACCGTTGTTGCGACAGGACGAACCGCAGTGGCTCACGAAAGCGCGCGCTGTGGATGTCCGTGCAATGCCACAAGCCGTTCAACTGAGTCTTCCCGATTGGGTCTGGGAGCGCTTGCTGGAAACACTGACCGAGGATCGGGCTATCGCGATGGCCCGGGGGCTGCTTGCGCAGGCACCGCTCGATCTGCGGGTAAATACCTTGCTCTCCACCCGCGAGGAAGTGCTCGCGCAATTTGCGGCAGACGGCATCAAGGCCCAGCCGACGACCTATTCACCGACCGGCGTGCGGCTGGCGGACAAGCCAGCGCTGCAACAGCATCCGTTGTTCCTGTCCGGCAAGGTCGAGGTGCAGGACGAGGCGAGTCAACTGCTGAGCTGGCTGGTGGCGCCACGCCGGCGCGAGATGGTGCTGGACTTTTGTGCAGGTGCGGGTGGCAAGACGCTGGCGTTGGGCGCTCTCATGAGCTCGCAAGGGCGGCTCTACGCTTTCGACACGTCTGCGCGCAGATTGACCAATCTCGGGCCGCGCCTGAAGCGCTCGGGATTATCCAACGTCCATCCACAGCACATCGACAGCGAACACGACGCACGCATCAAACGCCTCAACGCCAAGATCGATCGCGTGCTGGTGGATGCTCCCTGCAGTGGACTGGGCACACTTCGACGCAACCCGGATTTGAAGTGGCGTCAAACACCGCAAGGTGTGGTGGAACTCGCAGCCAAGCAGACTTCGATCCTGGGTTCCGCCGCTCGCCTGGTGAAACCAGGTGGGCGTCTCGTGTACGCCACGTGCAGCATACTGCGAGAAGAAAACGAAGGCGTGGTGGAGATCTTTTTGGCAGCGCATCCAACCTTTCGCCTCGCCGACTGCAGTGCAATCCTGCGCGAACAGCACATAGCATTGGACACGGGACAGTACTTCCGCGTGTTCCCGCATACACATGGCATGGACGGATTCTTTGCGGCCGTTCTGGAGCGAGAGCCCGTATCGTAACGACCCTGTTGCACCTCTATCCACTGGCGGCTGCATGCTAAACTTACCGGGTTTTACTTTTAATCTCCCGGGGCTTTACCTTCACCCTACAGCGACATGAACGGGCGAGACGGCGTCCAAAATCTACTGAGTGATCTCCTCGCGGATCTGCAGAACATCACTGTTCTGTGGCAGGTCGGCGTGCTCGCCGCGTGCCTGCTCTGCGCATGGCAAGTCTCGCGCACGTTGCGCGCCCGTCTTCATGCAGCACAAACCAATGGGGGCAACGCCGAGGCGACGGTGAAGCTCAGCGTAGGAGGATTCAATCGGCTGGTGTTCCCCCTGACCGCACTGGCGCTGGTCTACGTCGGGCACTGGGTGCTGCACCACTTCTACCCCGTACATCTGTTGAAGATCTCCATTGCGCTGCTGTTCGCGCTGGCGCTGGTACGCATCGTGGTCTACCTGCTGCGTCAGGCGTTCAATCCCAGCGGCCTCATGCGCCAATGGGAGCGGGCGATCGTATGGACGGTGTGGATCGGGCTGGCTCTGCATATTTCGGGACTGCTGCCCGATCTGACCGAATTCCTGGAGCAAATTGGATTTCAGTTCGGCCGACAGAGAATCTCGCTCCTCAACATTCTTCAGGCCGCTCTCTCTGTGGGTGCCACCTTGCTGCTGGCGCTATGGGGTGCGCGACTGATAGAACGCCGCCTGATGCGGGCCCACGGGCTGGACCCCAATCTGCGCGCTGTGTTTTCGAAACTGGCGAAGTCGGTGCTGGTCGTTCTTGCAGTGTTGATCGCCCTGCCTCTCGTGGGCATCGATCTCACCGTGCTTTCGGTGTTCGGGGGAGCACTGGGCGTGGGCATCGGGCTGGGGCTGCAGAAGATCGCGGCGAACTACCTGAGCGGCTTCATCATCCTGCTCGACCACTCGATCAGCCTCGGCGCCCTGGTCACTATCGACAATCGCTACGGTGAGGTGACCAAACTCACTGGGCGCTACATCGTCGTCAAAGGATTGGACGGGACCGAGGCGCTCATCCCGAACGAAAGCGTGGTCAGTTCCACCGTCATCAACCACTCCTATTCCGATCGACGTGCGCGGGTGGACGTCCCAATCCAGGTCAGCTACCAGAGCGATGTCGAATTGGCATTGCGCCTGATGATCGACGCGGCCAACGCACACGCGCGAGTAATCCAGGACCCAAAGCCGGCTGCTGTCCTCAAGGAATTCGCCGACAGCGGGATCAACCTCGAGCTGTTCGTGTGGATCGATGACCCTGAGAACGGCAAAGGGAATCTGCGCTCTGAGTTGAATCTCGAAATCTGGAGAGCTTTTCAAGCCAACCGCATCGACATTCCTTTCCCGCAGCGCGAAGTGCGGATCATCTCGGGCTCGATATCGCCACCGCCGGCGTGATTCGCAGAGCTGGCTGGCGCGACTGTTGCGTCCCATTCGAGCGCCGTGGGTGATTGAAATTCACCCAAACGCGCCGATATAGAGTCTCTCTCCTAGATGTTTAATTTTGCCCGCCGAGTTCGCTGTTACTGTAGAATGGGCGCCGGTCATCCTAAGGGAAGTTACTGAAAAATATATGGATTTTATCCTTCAAATCGCTAGTGGACTGATTCAACTGCCTTGGTGGGGTTATATACTCGTCGCCTTGGCCTTGACTCACATCACGATTGCAGGCGTAACAATCTACCTGCACCGCTATTCGGCGCACCGAGCGCTGGAGATGCACCCCGTAGTGACCCACTTCTTCCGCTTCTGGCTATGGCTCAGCACGGGGATGGTCACCAAGGAATGGACCGCGGTTCACCGCAAGCACCACGCGAAGGTAGAGACGCCCGAGGATCCGCACAGCCCGCAGGTATACGGTTTGCGCAAAGTGCTGCTGGAAGGCTCGGAGTTGTATCGCAAAGGCACGGCGGACGAAGAGACCATTACCAAGTACGGTCACGGGACGCCGGACGACTGGCTCGAGCGCAACATTTACTCGCGCCACAGCGTCATGGGCGTGTCGCTCATGATGGTCATCAACCTGGTCCTGTTCGGACCGATCGGTGCCGCGATCTGGGCGGTACAGATGGCGTGGATACCGGTCATGGCGGCAGGCGTGATCAACGGCGTCGGTCACTTCCACGGCTACCGCAATTTCCAGACAGAAGATGCCAGCACCAACATCGTGCCCTGGGGCATCCTGATCGGCGGAGAAGAACTGCACAACAATCACCATGCCTACGCTTCGTCGGCGCGTCTGTCCAACAAGTGGTTCGAGTTCGACATCGGCTGGCTGTATATCCGGCTGATGGAGATCGTGGGCCTGGCGGAAGTTCGCAAGCTGGCACCTCGCATCCGCATCGAAGCGGGCAAGGCGAAATGCGATCTGCAGACCCTGCAGGCCGTGATCACGCATCGCTACGACGTGGTCGCGCGCTTTGGGCGCACTCTCATGACTACGTGGCGAGACGAGTTGACGGCGTTGCGCTCACGCGGGGAATCGATCAACGGTTCCATCCTCAAGCGCGGATTGCAGCGTGACTCCAAGGATCTGCTGGCCGCTGAGCGCGCCGAACTCGAACAGGTGCTCACCAAGAGCAAGGTGCTCGCGACCATCTACTCCATGCGTCAGGAACTGAGCACGCTGTGGGCTCGCTCTACCGCATCGAAGGAACAGCTGCTGCACCAACTCGAAGACTGGTGCCATCGCGCGGAACGGTCAGGGATCGTGCCGCTGCAGCAGTTCTCGCGAACTCTGCGTGGATACGCCTGAGGTCGACTAGTCGAGGTAGCCAAAAAACAAAACGGGCAATCCGAATCGGATCGCCCGTTTTTCTTTCTGTACGCTGGTTTCTTTTCGACCAGCGCCTGAGTTGGTTTACTTCAGCTTGGTCTCTTTGTACACCACGTGCTTGCGAGCTACCGGATCGAACTTCTTCAGTTCTAACTTATCCGGCGTGGTCCGCTTGTTCTTGGTGGTAGTGTAGAAATGGCCCGTTCCAGCACTGGACTCGAGCTTGATCTTTTCGCGCATGTGCCTGCTCCTGATCTAGATGCGTGAGATTAGACTTTCACGCCGTCAGCGCGCAACTCCGCCAACACGACATCGATACCCTTCTTGTCGATGGTGCGCAGAGCGGCCTGACTGACGCGCAGACGAATCCAGCGATTCTCGCTCTCCACCCAGAACCTGCGGTGTTGGAGATTGGGTAGGAAGCGGCGAAGCGTCTTGTTGTTGGCGTGGGAAACGTGGTTCCCCTTCAAGGGCTTCTTGCCGGTAACGTCGCACACACGAGCCATGGCAAACTCCGATATTCGAAGAGGCGGCTTTATACCACAATAGCGCCCCTCTCCTCAAGCCACCGGAATTCCAGCGGGCACTGCACCGTCCCACGGCAAGTCGCTCTCTCACGAAGAATGCTGTTTATCTTAATGAAAGTATGACGAAAGTTATCGGCACGACAACACTAGTCAATCTTGACAGGGCAGTCTCCGCACGGTTGTAATAACGCCCGCAACGCCGTACGAAAGAAGGCGCGTAGGCGTACAACGATTTCGGCGGGCACCACCAAATACTTTACAAACAAGCTGTGAATCCAATATCCTCCATGCCGGGCGGTCCAATCACGCCGCCACGATAGCTATGAACCACGGTCACGAGACGAAATACCTCGTGGCAATCGTGGCAAGGAAGAAGTTAAGCAGCAGAGAACAATAGTCCCAGGGTGGGCCGTATCGGGACGACAACAATGGGTCGTGCATGGAAGGTGTGGCCCAACAACTTCTTGAGGAGAAGAAAGTCATGAAAAAGTCAGTTCTATTTGCGGCTCTTGTCGCCTTGTTATGCCTCGGCTCGACCGCATCGTTCGCGCAGGTCAAAGGAATCTACTGGACCACGAGTGGTATGTTCGGCCCGTTCGATATCAGAGGGCTGATCCCCGCGCTGCCGGTGGACAAATCTCGCCAGATCACGATCCCGGTCAGCATGTGGGTCATCGATCACCCCAAAGGCTTGGTTGTGTTCGATACCGGTAACAACGTCGCCATTTCGGACGGCAATTGCAAGAGCTACTGGGCCGCGGGCAACTGCGACTTCCTCAAGCCCAGCCAGAAGCGTAGCGACGTCATCGACGAGCAGCTGAAGAAACTCGGCTACTCCGTCGACAAGGTAAGGGTCGTGATCACGTCGCACACCCACCTGGACCACACCGGTAACATCGCCATGTTCCCGAATGCGATCCATGTCATGCAGAAGAAAGAGTTGTATCAAGGCTGGTGGCCCGAGAAGTTCCAGGGCCGCGCTGTCAACGGCAGCTTTGTGCTGAATGATATCGCCACGGCCCGCGAGTACAACTACCTCGAACTCGACGGCGATTACGACTTGTTCGGCGATGGCAGCTTGATGATTCTCAGCACGCCCGGCCACACGCTTGGCCACCAGTCGGTAAAAGCCAAGCTAGCCAGTGGCGGAACAATCATCATGTCGCAGGATGCGATCTGGATGCAGGAAAACCTCGACGGGTATCCGGCCGGTCTGAACTACAGCGTGCAGGCCTATACGAACTCGGTAAACCGTCTGAAGTTCATGCGCGACTTGGACATCGAGCTCTGGAAAATGGGCA
>Ga0209048_10003041_pt1 | contig 16429 bp, 15 predicted proteins | sample FrelakmetCRP12CR_FD_187146 | JGI IMG/M metagenome (GOLD analysis project Ga0209048, IMG submission 187146) | Freshwater lake sediment microbial communities from the University of Notre Dame, USA, for methane emissions studies - CRP12 CR (SPAdes)... | ecosystem: Environmental > Aquatic >... | reverse complement strand
CGCCTGCGCGTTGCCGTGCGTCAGCGATAGACCCGTGTACGGCCGGTCGTCAGCCTGATAGCCGAGCATGGCGCCGAGCATGCCGAACATGCCGAAGCGCGCATTGGGAAACACCACCCCCTTCGGGTCGCCCGTGGTGCCCGACGTGTAGATAATTTGTAGCGGGTCGTCTGGAGCGGAGAGGCGTACCTCCACCGTCGCGGCCGGCTTGGCCAGCACCTCATTGAGCGAGTCGACGTGCTGGAGTGATACGGGCTCCGCCGTCTCTTTGGTTTCAAGGGCCAGGATCCACTGCAGATCGGGCACGGCGTCACGGATCGCGTCGACTTGGGACAGACAATAGTCGGCGCAGATGATCCCGCGGCACTTCGACTGGCGCAGCATGTACGCCAGCTTCTCGCCGCGGGTGCGCGGGTCGATCGGCACGTACACACATCCGCTGACCGATGCGCCGATCATGGTCTCCACGAACGCGGGGTGGTTGCGCAGCATCAACCCGAAGCGCGCGCCACGCTCCATGCCGTGGGCGATGAGCGCGGCCGCGACGCGGTTGCCGTTGGTGTGCAGGTCGGCGTAGGTCCGAACCTCGTCGGGCAGCGTCCCGTCACCGACGCTCAACCGCTCGAACGTGAGGACGTCGAGATCGGGTTGGCGCTCGGCGCGCGCCGCGATCAAGTCGGCAATGATCATCTCATTACGTTCGCGCATGGCGGTTCTCCGTGCTGTCTTCGTGGCATGCGCCCTTCGAGAGCCTCAGGGCGAGCGGAAGGGTCCCTTATTTTGAAATGGATCAGCAACCGTTCGTGTTGAGGCTCTCGAAGCCTGTCCTGAGCCCCGTCGAAGGGCACGCTCTTCGCGTTTGTCCACACGGCCCAAAGGAAGTGGAGACTGAATCATCGCATCAGGATCGTCACGCACATGGCCGCCGCGTCCGTACCGATGGCGCCACCGCCGTTGTGTGCCAGCGCAACCTTCGCATTCTCGACTTGCCGGGCGCCGCTGCGGCCCTGCAGTTGCTCGGTAAGCTCGACGATCTGTGCAATCCCGGTGGCACCGACCGGATGGCCCTTGCGGAGCAGGCCGCCGGAGGTGTTCACCGGAATGCGCCCACCGAGGCGGGTGGCGCCGGAGTCGATGAGCTTGCCGCCCTCGCCCTTGGCGCATAGGCCGAGTGACTCGTATGCCATGAGCTCCGCGGGTGCCGACGCATCGTGGCATTCGATGACGCTGAGATCGTTCGGGCCGACGCCCGCTTCTTCATACGCCTCTTGCGCGCAGATCTCGACGGTACCGGGTTCGTCGGCACCATGGTCCCAGCCGGAGTGCAGGACGCTGGCAACCACACGCACCGATGTGCGCGCGCCGACTTCACGCGCCTTGCGCTCGCTCATGACCACCACGGCGGCGGCGCCGTCGCCGATCGGCGAGCACATCGGACGCGTCAGTGGCTCGGCAATCATTGGCGCCGCCAGCACCTCCGCGACGCTCATCACCTCGCGAAACTGGGCGCGCGGGTTCATGCTGCCGTGGTACGAGTTCTTTGCCGTGATGCCGGCGAACTGCTCGACCGTGGTGCCGTAGCGCTGCATGTGGGCGCGCGCCGCGGCGGCGTAGATGTCCATGAACATCGAGCGCTTCTCGCCCGCCCCCGAGCCAGCCGCCGCCGCGCCCTGCGCCGTCGCACCTTGGCGCAGGGCTTCCATCAACGCCCCCATGATCTCTACGTCGACCGCACCGCTGAAAGCCGCGAAGCTCTTGCGCTTGTCCGGGTGGTAGAGCTTCTCGACCCCGAGCGCGAGCACGACATCGTAGAATCCGGCGGTCACCATCGCGCATGCTTGGTTCAGCGCCGTCGACGCGCTCGCACAGGCATTCTCCACGTTCACGACGGGAATACGCCCGATGCCAATGCTACGTAGAATCACCTGGCCGCGGATGCATTCCTGCCCGGTGACCAGCCCGGCAGCCGCGTTGCCGACGAACGCCGCTTGCAGCGCACTGGCCTCGATGCCGGCGTCGGCGAGCGCCGCCTGCACGGCCTCCGCACCGAGCGCCTTGAGGCCAGTTTCCATGTGTTTGCCGAACTGGGTCATGCCGACCCCTGCGATCACAGCGTTGAAGCGCATGTTGAACTCCTCTCACCTTCTGGGTTGGTTACAGTAACCCGTGTCCTTTGATTCGCAACGCCCCATGCTTCAGCTCAGAGCCGCGCGGCGCCAACCAGGCTGAGCACGTCGTTGCAGCCGTCCTCGATCATCGACGCCCGCGCGTCACGCAGCAGCTTCTCGATCGGGTACTCACGGCTGAGGCCGTTGCCGCCGAAGATCTGCAGCGCACCGCTGGCCGCCTCGAACGCGGCGGTCGTGCAGAACACCTTGGAGGCGATCGAGTACTGCACCTGTGGCGGGTTGGTAGTGTTGTAGATCATCACGCGCCACGCCAGCGACCGCGCCGCCTCGACCTGCATGAAGATCTTGAACAGCCGCGCCTTGACGCTCTGATGCTCGAAGATCGGCACGCCGCCTTGGACGCGCTCCTTGGCATACGCCAGCGCATACTCCAGTGCGGCGCGAGCGAGTCCAACGAAGATTGCTCCCATCGACGCGTTGGCGAGGGTGAGCACCGCTTCGACCACCATCGAATACGCCTCCGGCCCGACGATCATGTAGTCCGCCGGGATGCGCACGTCGTCGAAGAAGATCTCGCCTTGGTTGAGCGCTCGTTGGCCGAGCTTGTCGAGCGGTTTGCCGCGCGACACGCCGCCCAGGTCGAGCGGCACCAGGCAGACGCCACCGCCCTTGAACCCCTGGCTTTGATCGACTGTGCAGAAGAGGGTTGCGACCGTGGCGATGGTTCCATTCGAGACCCACGCCGCCTTCTGCCCGCTGACCACGTACTCGTCGCCGTCGCGGCGCGCTACGCAGTTGGCCTTCAGCCGCGGGTCGCCGAAGTGGCGCTCGGTGACGGTGAGCGAGTCACTGCCGTGGTCGGGCTCGGTCACCGCCCAGCAACCGATGTCGTGATTCTCCGGGCTGCCGAAGCGCTCCATGAGCGCCGGCCGCCCGGACATCTGCGCAAACATCTTGTGGAACGTGGAGACGCCAAGGCTGATCGCCAGCCCGGAATCGCCCCAGCCCATCTCCTCTGCGCTGAGAAAGCGCAGGCGCGCGTGCTCTGCCGGGCTGAGCTCGCCGCCCGAAGACTCCAGCACGTCGAGTTGGAGATCCCAGTACTTCTTGAAGACGTCCCACAGAACAGATTGTCGTTCGATCACCGCGGTGGGATCTTCCAGGCGATCGAGCTTTGCGCCGGCCGGCCGTAGCACTTCCTGGGCGAATCGCCGAGCGGTGTCGCGGATCGCCTGTTCCTGCTCGGTGAGCGTCACCTCGAGATCGACCAAGCCCATGACAGATTCTCCCTTCCGGCCGGTTGGTAGGCGACTTTGAACGGCAAGAGTATGATGCAAGTCATAGTTGAGCCTGACATCAATTGGCGCATGGCCCTTCGACGATGCGCAGTTCTCACCACGCATGACGATGATCGGAAGGCTGCTGCAGGAAATGAAGCAGCGGGGGGGAGCGAAGGCGGCGGCGCTGAAGCCCGACCTCAGCCACCGCTCGAAATGTAATTCGCGAGCTGCTCGATGAGGAAGTCCTTCTCGGAGATCACCGCCTTGACGACGTCACCGATCGACAGGATCCCCACGAGTGCTCCCTCTTCGAGGATAGGGAGGTGCCGGAAGCGCTTGTCCGTCATCAGCGCCATGCACTCCTCGATGCTCTGCTCGGGGCGGACGAACACCACCTTCGAGGTCATGACCTCGCGTACCGGGGTATCCTTCGAGGCCTTGCCCTTGAGGACTACCTGTCGGGCGTAGTCACGTTCCGAGAAGATGCCGACGGGCCGGCCGGCGTCGATGACGAGCAGCGCGCCAATGTTCTTCGCCGCCAGCAGCTTCAGCGCGTCGTACACCGTCGAATCGGGCGTGATGGACCAGACCTCCCGACCTTTCTGCTTCAACAGGTCCCGAACGGTCTTCATGGCTCCTCCTTTCGCGACGAGTCGCCGTGACCGGCGACCATTCGAGTCCCCCAACTCGGAGCCCTATTCTCACATTGCTCTGCAAAAGGCTCAAGAGGAAAGCTACTTCAACGAACGAGCGAGTTGTTGCTTCCGCTGCGACCCTTTCGCGACGAGTCGGTTGCCAAGGAGAGACGCGGGACTGCAGCCCGTACCTTGCGGTGATCGGTGCAGCGGCGTATGCGAGTCTCATGCGCATAGCCCTCGCCATTGTCATGCCGCTCTGCTTGCTGACCCTGCTGGCACCGGCGGTACGTGCCGATGATGCGCACGCCGCGCGCGCCACACTGGGCGGGTCGCAGCCGGTCTATGGTGTAACCGGGTTGCTGACGGGGAGACGAGTCGAGAGCGTGCTGACGGACCCACGCGGTTCGGCTGGCGCTGCGCAACCCGGCACCGGTTGGCTGCTGCATGCCGGCACCCAGCAGCGCGACACCTGCGATCGTGCGGACGCGACGTACGGATTGCGCATGATGTGCGTGGGCTGGTGATGCGCACTCAGATCTTGATGAGGACGCGATTGCGGTAGAGGACCGCGGCGACACCCAACCACACGAACGTGTAGGCGACGGCGTACAGCAACGACGCATCGACCGGCCGCGCCAGCGGGAGAAAGATCGACTCGAACACGTAGCTGTGCAAATCCAGCACACTTCCATCGCCGCGCGGCACCCGCCAGAGCAGCATCTCCTTTGCAATCAGCGTGGAGAGCACGTAGGCAACGATGGGATTCATCCCGTAGGCGATGAACGGTGTGGCCCAACGGCGGTAGCGACGCACGTCAATCAGCCAGTAGCAGACAGCGAGCCCACCAAGCGCCGCGCCGGCCGTGAACACGACATATGAGGCGCTCCACAGGTTCTTGTTGATCGGACACCAGCGATCCATCGCCAGCCCGAGCCCCACGGCGACAACGCCGGCAAGGGCGAGCCCGGTGACTCGCGCGGTGGCGTCGCGCGGCGCACGCAGCCAATGTCCGGCGAGTACTCCCACCAGGGTTGTCGCGATCGCCGGCAAAGTGCTCAGCACTCCCTCCGGATCCCAGCCATCATGCAAGAGATGCCCGCGCAACAGGAGGTCGTCGATGCGCGCGCCGACAGTTGCTTCGGGCGTCAAGCCACTACTTGGCGACAGCATCACCATCCAGTAGCTGATAACAAGCACCAGCGCGGTGATGCATTGTCCTCGGATATCGCAGGTCAGCACCACGAGTGAGGCAGCGCCGTAGCACAGCGCGATGCGCTGCAGCACACCCGGGATGCGTAGCGCGGACCAGTCGAAGAGGGGAAAGCCGTTCAAGAAGAGGCCGAGAGCGAAGATCAGCAGCGTGCGTCGTGCGACACTCAGGATGATGTCGCGCTTGCGACCGCCGCGGCCACGTCGCTGATCGAGGGAGAAGCTGATGGCGACCCCGATGATGAACAGGAAGAACGGGAATATGAAGTCGGTCGGCGTCCAGCCGTTCCAGGCAGCGTGTTGCAGCGGCGAGTAGACGTAGTTCCATGTGCCGGGGTTGTTGACCACTATCATCGCGACGATAGTGATGCCGCGAAACGCGTCGAGCGAACGCAGACGCCCCGCCTGCGGCACACGCCCCGCCGCCGCAGCGGCGGCCATCGCGGCGCCTACGGCTGGTGGGTCAAGAGCAGCCCGAGCGCTTCGCACGCCACGATCGACGCCCAAAAACTCCAGTTCCACAGCCGTTCTCGACGAGCGGTGCTGGGATCGTGTCCCGAAATCTTCATCGCGTGTTCCCCACCACAGGCGTGAGCAACCGGCAGGCCACCCGCTGCTGGCGTACGCTGAGACCCCAACGCCAGTTGCCGGGCTGTGCGAGTTGCTCAAGGAGAAGGCGACGGAGAGCCACTGCTCAACGTGGAGGCACACACGCGGACGTGAGTCTACTTTGTTTCTCGTTTTACTGGCCACCAGCCAGTCAGTTCACAGGCCGAAAGTGCTTTCGCGGCGGAAACTAGCCGAGAAACGCATCGAGATGACGGCCCAACATGCCGGCGATCAAGTCCAGATCGACGGGCCATGCGTAACGGAGGACCACGTGTGGATAGCGGGCACGAAGCGGGGCGATCGATTCCGGAATGTCGGTCTCCGAATGCACACCGCCGCGCGTCAGCATCGACGGCACCACGCTGATGTCGGTCAACCCGGCGGCAATCAGATCTTCGATCGCGCGCGCCAGCGACGGCGCGCAGAATTCGTTGTAGGCCAGCACCAGCTGCGCCCCACGCAGGTGCGGCCGCAGCCGTTCCGCCAGCGCCTCCAACCCTTGACGGTACGGGTCGTTCTCGGTGGTGCGCGGCCAATCGCGGATGCGCGCGTCTAGTTCGCGCTCCTCCGGGGTCGGGGGCCCGCCCCGGCCGCGCCGCTGCGCCTCCAACGTCTTCAGCCGCATCACCCAGTCGCGCGGGCAATCGCGCGCCACGGCTCCGTGTCCGACCAGAACCACGGCTTGCCGCCCGGTTGATGCCGTCGGGCTATCCTTCTGGATTGGTGCTGTCATCCCACCGTTGCGGAACCTTCTGGATCTTCGTGGTGTCATAGCCTTGAACGGCAAGCCACGCGAGAATGGACTGGTAGTCCGGTTCTGGAATCGCGGGTGTGCGCGCCATGATCCAGACGTAATCTCGCTTCTCTCTAGGTAGTGGCGATCTTACCGTCGGCGTCGAGACGGTAGGACTCGACCGCGTTGTAGGCGTTCGTCTCGACGAAGGTCGGAATGTTGGCGATCACGTACCAGGCGCCCATGAAGCGCTGAAGATCGACAAGCGGTACCGTATGAATCGCTGGCCGCTGTACCGAAGCACAGCCAGTATGGACAACGCAGCCCACCAACAGAGCGAGGCCGTATCTTAGGTCCATACTAGGCGCGCGACGTGCCGCAGCAACATGGCAGCAACTGCCGCGGCCGTGTCAGGCCGTCTTGGGACAGGCAAGTAGTTGAGTCCGCAACGCCGTATCAATGGGCTGAGCCCCCAACCAAATGCGGAAATAGGCCGCCGCGAAGTCGGCTCCCGGAATGATACCTTTACGCCGACCGTTCAACGCGAGTTCAGTTCCCAGCCCGGGAAGGTAGGTCAGGGCATAGCGATCACCGGGCTTGACCGTTTCATAGAGCGCGTTGATTTGTTCCAGCCGCGGGCGCAGCCGCGCGAGGGTGTCGGCGTCGACGTTCCGCGCCAATACCTCATCCCCGGCCGGGCCGAAATCGGAACCCTTGATGGTCCAGAAGTAGCTCATCTCGATCCGCTTCGGCACGTCAGCGAGGGCACCCTCGGCCGCTGCCCCCGCACCGAGGTACAGGCCGGCGACGTACCCTTTGAACAAGACCTTGTAGCGGAGCAACCCCACGCAGTGGAGCGCGAGTGTGACGTCCTCCCGCTGATACTGATCGGCGAAATGCACGCCCTCGATGTCGGCGGCGGTGCCGGAACGCGGCGCGGAAGCGGTGACTAGTAGGGTTACAGCCATTGCTATGGCTGCGCGTGACGTGGCCATACGGTTCTCCTTCACTCCAAAAGTTGCGCTCTGCATAGACATCGCTGCAGGTTCTTAGCACGGCCCGCGTTGCTGCAGCAGCGCGCGGGCTGGGCTGCGCAGCGGGAAGCGGGCGGAGGTTGTGCTCAGCAGGTCTCGGAGACACAACAGCGCTGGCATCGCGCCGGCCCACGCCACAGCGATGGCGGCCAAACTGACGAACGCGTTGGCGTGCAACTCAATCGCGCCGAGTCGCGCGCCCGCCAGATAGCTGAGGGGTCCGAAAACCGCACCGAGTGCCGCCGCGAGTCCGAAGCGACCGGCGAGCCAGCCCATCGAGCCGTTCAGAGTGGTTGCAAAGAGCATCCAGAGCGCCACCATCCACGGCGGGCAGAGCCACGGCGCGGCACTGGTGTTTGTGAAGGCGTACAGGCCAGCCGATGCCTGCAGGGTGTCGCAAACGAAGCCAAAGAAACCTGCGACCACGATCAGCTTCGCCTCCTGCACACGATTGGAGGTCAGACACAGGTGGGCAACTATGAGGGCGGCGACGACAACCGGCCCCAGCCAAAGAACCCCGCGGCCGGCGCCGCCGACGCACGCAAACCACCCGAGGTAAAACATTGCGAAGTTCAGCAGACGACTCATCTCTTCCCTTGTCCCTTTCCGAGCCTGTCACTTGGCTCCTGCAGCACGACTGCCCGCGTTTTTAGCCCAGCAGCATCCTTATGTCAAGCATTGTCCTGACAAGAGTTGACATCAACCCGAATCCCGGCTAATTGAGGCTCTATGACGGCCAAAAAGATCGATTCCGAATTCCGCTCAAGGTCGTGAGATGCTCAGCGCGTTCGTCCAGTGGGTTCTCGACCGCACCATTTGTACGCGCCGCGCCGGCCTCGCGCAGCCATCCGCCGATTCGAGGCGCGCACAGGCATGAGCGGGCTCCTTGTGGTCGAGGAGAGCAACTGGGCACGGTGGGGCCGCCGCGCCGTGACGGTGCCAATCTATCTGTGTCTGGGCGCCCTGAGCCTTGCGCTTCTGCCGGTGACGGTGTTGCTGGCGCTGGCGCTTGACGCTGTCCGCCGCACGGGCCATCTGGTGACGCTGCGCTGCGCGCTCGCGCTCGCACTCTACTTCGTCTGCGAAGCTGTCGGTATCGTAGCGAGCTGCATCCTCTGGGTCGTCACCGGCCTGTGGCCAGCTGCCACGACAGATCGCGCAATGACATGGAACCTGCTCCTGCAACGAGTGTGGGCGCGGACGCTCTTTGCCGGCGCTCGCCGGCTCTTCAGCATGCGTGTGGAAGCGACGGGTACGGAAGCGCTGCGCCGCGGGCCGCTGTTTCTGTTCAGCCGGCACGCAAGCACGATCGATGCTCTCTTACCCGCCGTGTTTGTGGCTCACCCGAACACGCTGCGCTTGGCGCACGTGATGAAACGGGAGCTGCTGTGGGATCCCTGCCTCGACATTGTCGGGCAACGCACCTGCAACGCCTTTATCCGCCGCGGGTCCGGTGAGCGCGACAAGGAGATTGCGATGCTCCGCCAGCTCGCCACCGCCGCCGGGGAGCGGGATGGGGTGCTGCTGTTCCCGGAAGGGACGCGGTTCTCGCCAGCGAAGCGCGCGCGCGCCCTGCAGTACCTCGAGGACACTAAGCAGTTTGCACGCCTGGCGCGTGCGCAGCGCCTCCATCATGTTCTGCCGCCCCACCGCGGCGGGGCGCTGGCGTTGATCGAGACACGCCCAGACGTCGACGTGGCGTTCTTGGCGCATGTCGGATTCGAGGGCACCGCCAGCTTGAACGACATCTGGAGCGGCAAGTTGATTGGCCGCACCATCCGGTTGTGCTTCTGGCGCGTGCCGAGCGCTGAGATCCCGCAAGACACGGAAGGACGCGTCGAGTGGCTCGACGCGCAATGGGCTCGGGTCGACGCCTGGACCGCGGATGCCGCGTCGCAGGCGGCAGAGGCCGCATAGGATTCGCACCGCGACGCAAATGAGGGGAGGCAAGTGATCAGACGATGTCGAGACAAGACGCAACGGTCCAGCGCGTGGATGCGCAGGGCCAGGCAGACATGAAGAACGCGTCGCAGCGCACAGGAGCCCCGACCCACGATGCGTACCCCTTGCGAACCGTGGCAGCGCAAACGGGTCTGACCCCGGATATCATCCGCGCCTGGGAGAAGCGCTACCAGGTTGTGGCTCCCATCCGCGGCGCGCGCGGCGCGCGGCTCTATGCGGCGGCCGACATTGCGCACCTGCGATTACTGGCACGCGTGGTGGGTGCCGGAAGGGCGATCGGCGATGTCGCTACCTTGCATCGAGCGGAGTTGGAGAAGCTCGTGGCGCAGAGCGCGCCCGACGGACACGGTCTGGGAAGCCGGCAAACGCCCCCACCGCGTGCGCACGTTGTGGCCCGAATCCTGGAACGACTGGAGCGCTTTGATGAAGCGGCAGTGGCCCGTTTGCTCGGGGATGCGGTGGTCGGGTTGGGAGCGAGGGCCTTTGTCCACGAGGTGGCCGTGCCGCTCGTGCATCAGGTGGGCGCGCTGTGGGCTGATGGTGAACTCTCCATTGCTGCGGGACATCTGCTGACCGGAACGCTGCGCAACCTGCTCGCCGGCTTGATGCAGGGCCGGGGACGCGCGGGCCGGCCGGTGTTGTTGGCCACACCGGTCGGGGAGCGGCATGAAATCGGGTTGTTACTCGTCGCATTGCTGGCTGTCAGCAGCGGGGTCAACGTCGTATCCCTCGGCGTTGACCTTCCTGCAGGGGAAATCACGGTGGCGGCGCAGCACGTGCAGGCCCGGGTTGTTGGCCTGAGCGTGGTTGGCGCTGAGAACCACGCCCGCGCGGTACAAGAAATTGAGGCGATCCAGACGGCGTTGCCCGCGGATATTGAGCTGTGGTTGGGCGGTGCCGATGCCCGCCGGGCGGCCGCCGACGTCAAGGCTTTTCGCGGCTGGGTGTTAGATGACCTGAACACGACCGAGACCGAGCTGGCGCGTATTGCAGCCGGTGCGAACCGCAGCGCCTGATCGTGGTGGAATCGATGGAGCTGACGCAATGAATGTGGCGAAACGTCTCGAGAACATCAGCGTGCTAGATCCGGCGGGCCAAGCCGTACGGCTCGGCGACCTCTGGCGTGACCAAACGGTGGTCCTCGCCTTCATCCGCCACTTTGGTTGAATCTTCTGCCGCCAGCAGGTCGCGCAGTTGCGCGACGCGCTTCCAGAGATCCGCCGACGCGGCGCCGAGCTGCCGAGGCTATCCTCTCCGCGCTGGACAAGCTCGGGCGAAAGAGGAGCGGCGCATCGCGCCGGTGAAGCAGACGTGCAGAAATGATCGCCGTTCCGGCAAAGCCACTGATCTTGTTGACCGGTGCCACTGGCTATGTCGGCGGCCGGCTTTTGAAGGCGTTGCACGCCGCCGGGTATCCGGTGCGCTGTGTAGCGCGGCGTCCAGAGTTTCTGGCGCCGCGGGTCAGCCCCGATACAGAGATTGTCAAAGGAGACTGTCTCGACGCCGCCTCGTTGCCGCCAGCCTGCGCCGGCGTGCACACCGCCTACTATCTTGTGCACTCGATGGGCTCGACCGGCGATTTCACGGAGCAGGATCGGGCAGCAGCTGCCAACTTCGGTGCGGCCGCCTACGCCGCCGGTGTGCAGCGCATCATCTACCTCGGCGGCCTCGGCGCTGCGGAGGGTCGGCTGTCGACGCACTTGCGGAGCCGGCACGAGACGGGCGCGGCGCTGCGGGCGAGCGGCGTGCCGACCGTCGAGCTGCGTGCGTCGATCATCTTGGGATCGGGGAGCTTGTCCTTCGAGCTCATCCGCGCCCTGGTCGAGCGCTTGCCGGTGATGCTGTGCCCGCGCTGGGTGCGTACGCCCGCGCAACCGATCGCGATCGAGGACGTGCTGGCCTATTTGTTAGCGGCCATCGAGTTGCCGGGCGGACAAGACGGCATCTTCGAGATCGGCGGCGCGGATCGCGTTTCCTATGCGGGCATCATGAACGAGTATGCGCGGCAGCGCGGGCTGCGGCGCGTGATGATTCCCGTGCCGTTCCTGACCCCACGGCTGTCGAGTTTGTGGCTGGGTCTCACCACGCCGGTGTACGCCCGCGTCGGGCGCAAGTTGATCGACAGTGTCGAGAACGAAACCACGGTACACGACCAGCGCGCGTTGCAGGTCTTCCAAATCCGCCCGATGGGGCTGCGCCAGGCCATCCAGCGGGCGATCCTCAACGAAGATCAGGAGTATGCTGCGACGCGCTGGTCGGACGCCATCTCATCGGCCGGACTCCCGCCGTCTTGGGGCGGCTTGCGCTTCGGGACGCGCTTGGTTGACTCGCAGGCCGTTCACGTGCCGGTGCCGCCAGCTGCAGCGTTTGCCGCCATCCAGCGTATCGGTGGTGCGCATGGTTGGTTCTACGGCAACTGGTTGTGGCGCTTGCGCGGGTTCATTGATCTCTTGTTCGGTGGTGTGGGCATGCGGCGTGGCCGCCGTCACCCGCAGGAGCTGGCGGTGGGAGATACCGTCGATTTCTGGCGTGTCGAGTCCTACGAGCCGGATCGGCGGCTGCGTCTGGTGGCGGAGATGAAGATTCCCGGTCGTGCGTGGTTGGAGTTCGAGGCCGAGCCGGATGCCAACGGTACGACGATCCGCCAAACCGCCGTGTTCGACCCCGTTGGGTTGCTCGGCCTGCTGTACTGGTATGCGGTCTACCCGCTGCACGCCCGAGTATTTGCTGGGATGCTCCGTGGGGCAGCGCTCGCTGCGGAACTCCAAGGCAGCAGGCTTGCGGCGCCGCGCCGGAGAATCGAATTCTCCGGCTACGGTTCCGAAAAAGTCCGTTGAAACGAACTCCTGCAGCCCTGAGTTGTCTTCAGACGACTTCCTTCTACTCGTAGCCAGGGAATTCGATTCCCTGGCGGTGCTCCATCGCGGTGATCAGTTACCCGGCGCGATCTCGCGCACACTGCGAAGAAAGAACTCGAAGTTGGCAAGCGGCACGTCCGGTGGAACGAGATGGTCGAGGGCGGGGATGTAGCCACCGTCACGCAGCAACGCGGGCACCTTGGCCTCGATTTCTGCCCGTATCGCGTCGAAGTCCTGAGCGAGCGCGCGCTTGTCCAGTCCGCCTTCGATGATCAGCCGCTTGCCGTAACGCGCGCGGACCTCACGTATGTCCATGCCGGCCTGAACCTCAAACGGGAGAAGCATATTCACCCCGGCTTCGAGGAAGAGCGGGATCAACAGGGAGCAATCGCCGTCCGTATCGACTTCGAAGACCTTGATGCCTAGCGACCGCCCGCAGTCGATCACACGCCGGTAGTACGGCGACATGAATGTCCGGAACATGGCTGGGCTGATCATTGGCCCGTTGCGGTACGCCATATCCTCCCACAGGTAGACCGCGTCGATCGTGGTGACCGCTGCAATTCTCTCGAAGAGGCCGGTGTGCAGCGCAACCCACTGCGCGCCGATGGCATGGAGCAGCTCGGGCATGTCGTGGTACGCGAGCATCAGGTTCTCGAACCCCAGCAGATGCCGGGCGAGCCCGAACAAACCGCACATGTACGCGTAGACCGGTACATCCGCGTCGCGGTAGCTGCGCGCGTGCTCCGCGAAGTTGTCGCCCAAGCGGCCCACGTTTGACGGATCGAGGCGCCAGCGCAGCTCTTCGAAGGAGCGCAGGTCATGCGCCGGGAACTCGAGGAACTGCGGCAGTGCCGATTGCTGGTTCTTGAATTCCCGCAGCATAATACCGGCGATATTGCGCCTGACGCGATACGCATCCTTCTCTTCGAGGACGTGCTCTTCGAAGAGCGGAAAAAAGCCGGGGTCTTCGGACCCACCCAAGAGGATCGGGATGCGCATGTCCATGTCGAAGTGTGGAATCGCCAAGAAGCTGTCGATCTCCGCCGGCAGTCCCTCGGCATGCCAGCGCTCCAGCGTCTCGGGCCAATAGCCGATCGTTTCCCACCGAAACGGCCGATCGATCGGCTCGAAGCGACATGTCGCCCGGAATCGTTCTCGTGGAGTCATCGACTGCCTCCATCGATCATCGCATGGTCGGAGTCTTGGTTCCACCTACCACGGCCTTAGTATAAGAAGACCGCGTGCCGAGTGGGTTTGGGTATGCTGTTCGTGAGAGAGATGAGGGCGAGCGGAGATGCAACACGGGGATGCTAGCAGTGCCACGTCGGGGATCGAGTACTTCTTCAAACCACGATCGATTGCGATCGTGGGTGCATCGGAGGACAGGCGGAAGCCGGGAGGCCGGCCGTTCGCAGCCCTCATCGAGGGAGACTATTCAGGGAAGGTTTTTCCTATCAATCCGCGTTACGAAGAACTCGCAGGAAGACGGTGCTATACCACGGTTCTCGGCGTCCCCGATGACATCGATATGGCAATTGTCAGCGTTCCCGCAGTGGCCGTGCTCGAGGTCCTCGAGCAGTGCGCCAGAAAGGGCGTGAAAGCCGCCGTAGTCTTCAGCGCCGGATTCGGCGAAGTCGGTGCGGAAGGGGAAGCCGAGCAGGAGAAGATCCGGAAGCTCTCGCGCGAGAGCGGGATGCGGGTTCTCGGACCGAACTGCTTCGGTATCATGAACGTGAGAAACGCGGTGATGGCCACCTTCGCCTCCGAACTCGAGATGAAGTCCACCTCCCCGCGGACGCTCAGCTTGGTCGCGCAGAGCGGCGCCTTCGGGGCACGTATGTTTGAAGACGCCACCAAGGCGGGAGTCGGCTGCACGTCCTTCACGAGCGTGGGCAACGAAGCCGATACGGAGTTCTCGGATTTCGTGGACTACCTGCTCGACGACCCAGACACCAAGATCATCGGCGGGTACCTGGAGGGCGCGAAGGACGGGGCGAAGCTCAAGCGGGTAGCGGAAAGAGCCCTTCGAGTGCAGAAGCCGCTCCTCATCACGAAGGTCGGCCGGACCCGCGCGGGCTCGCGGGCAGCCTCGTCGCACACGGGATCGCTCGCCGGTGCCGACGAGATCTACGACGCCTTCTTCCGACAGATGGGGATCGTTCGCATCGAGCACCCCGATGAGATGACCGCCTTCGCCATCTTGCACCGCGACGGTAGGGACTACTCGGGGGGGCGGGTGGCGATTCTCTCCGGATCGGGCGGGCACGGCGTGATGCTCGCCGACAAGTGTGAGACCATCGGTCTGTCGGTTCCCGAAATCGGTGGGCACACGCGGGCGAAGCTGGAGCGGTCGCTGCCTGCTTTCGGCTCGGGCAAGAACCCCATCGACCTGACCGCTGCAGCGAACGGTAAGCCCGAGATGCCCAGCGGATGCCTCCGGGCCCTGGCGGAGGACGAGGACAACATCGATGTGATTCTGACGATGGCGTTCTTCCAGTGGGAGCACTCGAAGGAGCTGGCGCAGGAGTTCGTCGACATTTACCGGTCCACGAACAAGCCCATCGTGGTGATGGCGCACGACCGGCCCGACTCAGACGAGGCCGCCGCGCGCTTCGCGCTGCTCCAAAGCGCCGGCATCCCGATCCTGTATGACCAGTTTCAGGCGGCGGAGGCGATCGCCAAGCTGAGCTGGTATCAGCGCAAAGCCAAGCGGGGGCGCGTCGTGGATGGCGGACCGCAAGCGCCTGATCCGGCCGCTCGCGCCGAGGTTCGCGAGAGGCTCCGTGCTGGAGAGCCGCTATCCGAGTTTGGCTGCAAGCAGCTTCTCAAGAGTTACGGCATTCCCGTGACCCGGGAAGGGCTCGCAACCTCGGCAGAGATGGCCGTCGAGCTGTCCCGCAACTTGGCGTACCCCGTAGCGCTGAAGGTGCAGTCCGGCCAGATTCTGCATAAGACGGAAGCGGGCGTCATAAGGCTGAACGTAGCCTCCGATCAGGAGGTCACTCGTGCCTATGAGGAAGTTCTGGCGAACGCCAGAAGCTATGCGCCACAGGCCCGCGTGGAGGGCGTGTTGGTGCAGGAGATGGTGCGGGACGGCGTCGAAGTGATCATCGGCGTGACGAAGGACCCCGTCTTCGGTCCTGCGATCATGTTCGGGTTGGGAGGGATCTTCGTTGAGGCCCTCAGAGACGTCTCCTTCCGGATCGCGCCGCTCGCACGCGCGGACGCGGAGGAGATGATCGACGAGATCCGCGGTCGGCGTGTGCTCGAAGGGATGCGTGGTAAGCCGCCAGCGGATCGAGATGCGCTCATCGACACCCTCCTGAAAGTGTCACAGTTCGTGGCCGATCATGGCGATCAGATCGACGAGCTCGACCTCAACCCGTTGGTCGTCCTGCCCAAAGGGGCCAAGGTGGTCGATGCGCTGATTACGAAGACCTCGAGGTGAGAGAGTCGGCGGGGTCTGCCCCCTACGACCAGCACGTCCGTCTCCGCCATCACAGGAACTCTTCTCGCCAAACGCCCTGGGCTACCTTGCCCGGCGATAGGATTCGGGGTATGCGGCGGTATCAACGTACCTGAGAGTCTAGAAGTCTCCAGAAATCCAATTCCCGCCAATCCAATGCGATGAGATTTGCCCTCTCAGAATCTTCTGGAAGCAAGGCCGGCGTTCTGGCGGGACTGGTCCTTGTCGGAGTGCTCTCGCCGCCAGCGTCGCTGCGGGCAGAAACGACCGCTGAGGTTGTGGCATGCATCGGCGACTGCGCCGGCAGTGGCGAAGTGACCGTTAACGAGATCGTCACCCTGGTGAACCTCGCCCTCGGCAGCGGAGGCTCTTGTCCGAACGGTGTTCCGGCTGGCGCCACGGTCGATATTGCGTTGATCATCCAGGCGGTGAGCAACGCGTTGAACGAGTGCGCGGCGGTGCCCCCAACGCCCACCTCGACTACGAGCAATCCGACGAAAACGCCGAC
>Ga0209048_10003040_pt1 | contig 16435 bp, 14 predicted proteins | sample FrelakmetCRP12CR_FD_187146 | JGI IMG/M metagenome (GOLD analysis project Ga0209048, IMG submission 187146) | Freshwater lake sediment microbial communities from the University of Notre Dame, USA, for methane emissions studies - CRP12 CR (SPAdes)... | ecosystem: Environmental > Aquatic >... | reverse complement strand
GCTCATCGCCCCCATCGCGATGGAAGAAGGGCTGCGCTTCGCGATCCGCGAAGGCGGCCGCACCGTCGGCGCCGGCCGCGTCACCAACATCCTCAAGTAGCAGGAGCGAGACAGCGATGGCCAGCGACAAGCGGGTGAAGGTCACCCTTGCCTGCGAAGACTGCAAGCGACGGAACTACATCACGACGAAGAGCAAGGTCAACGACCGCGAGCGCATCGAGATGAAGAAGTACTGCCGCTTCGACCGCAAGCACACGGTCCACAAGGAGACGCGCTAGCCCCGTTCCCGTCGGCCAGGGTCGGGCCCGGTTCCTCCTTGGCCCTACCGGCCGGTAACCCCCTAGCGTCGCTTCGAGTCATATGGACACGAATCGACCAGAGCCACGGGCACCCGACGAGTTGCACACGCTCGTCACGGCAGCCCGCCGGGGAGACCGGGCGGCATTCGACGAGCTGGTGCGCCGCACCTACGTCGATACCTACACCCTCGCGGTCCGCCTCACCGGAAACGAGGAGGACGCAGGGGACGTGGTGCAGGAGGCCTACCTCCGAGCCTGGAAGGGCATTCGTCGCTTCCGAGGCGACGCCGCGTTCACGACGTGGCTGTACCGCATCACGGCCAACGCCTCCTACACGCTGGTCGGCCGTCGGCACCGCACCGTGCACCTCGACGACGTGCCCGAGCAAGCCGACATCCGTCTCGACGCTCGTCCCGACGATCTCGCCGTCTCGAGCGCGGGCCTGGGCGACCTCGCCGCCGCGCTGGACCAGCTCCCGGGGCCGATGCGCACGACGGTGATCCTCAAGGACGTCTACGGGCTGTCCCACGAGGCGATCGCGGCCGAGACCGGCATCTCGGTCGCGGCCGCGAAGGTGCGCCTCCACCGGGGTCGAAAGCGCCTCCGCGACCTCCTCGACGAGGCCGAGCGCAGCTGGAGCGGGAGGTCAGCCCGTGCGGTGTGAAGAGGTCGCGGTCCTGCTGCCCGAGACGATCGACGGCGACGCGCCGGTTGCCCTCCCGGTACAGCGCCACGTCGAGTCGTGCCTGCAATGTCAGGCCGAGGTCGCCCGCTATCGCCGGATGCTCCGAGGGCTGCGTCTCCTGCGCACCCAGTACCTCGAGCCGGCTCCCGGCGTGCTGAGCCAGACGCTCGCGGCCATCGGGGCCGCTTCGGAGCAGCGGGCCATTCGCTCGGTGCTCTCGGGCAAGCGCCTCGCGTACTTCGGGGCGATCGGCGGTGCGGCTGCTGCGGCGGGCGCCACCACGGCCGCGGTGCTCGTGGCCCGGGCCCGGCGCCGATCGACACTTGCTCACTGAGCGACGGCTGACCTCACCGGCCGAGGCCGGCCCCCGGTCCTCGCCAGGAGTCAGTCCGGGCACCGCTGCTATCCTCGACTCCCTCGGCCCCCGGTGCCGGAGGGCAGTAGCTCAATTGGTAGAGCACCGGTCTCCAAAACCGGTGGTTGGGGGTTCGAGTCCCTCCTGCCCTGCTCTGACCGCACGAATGACGGTGACCTTCACCCCATGACCCAACCGATGAACCGCCAGACCAAACGTCTGATGCAACGCCAAGGCTCCGACAAGCCTGGCGAGAAGCGGGCGCGCCCCCAGCCCGGCAGCGACGTCAAGCGCGAGAAGACGGGGCCCCGTCAGTTCTTGCGAGAGGTCACGTCCGAGCTCAAGAAGGTCGCCTGGCCGACCCGCAAAGAGGTCGTGAACTCCACGATCGTGGTGCTCATCGCCGTCGTCTTCATGACCACCCTCATCTTCGGGTACGACTACGCGTCCTCGAAGTTCGTCCTCTTCCTCTTCGGCTGATCATGGCCATCGAATTCACTGACGAGTCCACGCAGACCACCGAGCCCGCGCCGAGCAGCGCGGCCGCAGTCTTCGGGTTGGATCCCGGCCCCGTTCTCGACCCCACTCCCGACGCCGTCCCCGAGGCGCGGAGCGACGAGGCCGAGCCGGAGGAACCGCTCGCGCCGGCGGAGCCCAGCCCGTTCGACCGTGAGGGTGACTGGTACGTCGTGCACACCTACGCGGGCTACGAGAACAAGGTGAAGTCCAACCTGCTCAACCGCATCCGTTCGATGCACGTCGAGGAGCGGATCTTCGAGGTCGTCATCCCGATGGAAGACGTCATCGAGTTCAAGGGCGGGCAGCGCCGCGTCGTCCAGAAGAAGGTCTTCCCGGGCTACCTGCTCGTGCGCATGGACCTCGACGACGACTCCTGGTACGTCGTGCGCAACACGCCCGGCGTCACCGGCTTCGTCGGCCCGAGTGGCTCCAAGCCGGTGCCGCTCTCGCGCAAGGAGGTCGAGGACATCCTCGGCGTCGCGAAGCCCGAGGGTGCCCCGGTCGTCGAGAAGAAGGTCCGCCCACGCTTCGAGTTCGAGGAGGGTGAGCAGGTCCGGGTCGTCACCGGGCCGTTCGCCGACTTCAACGGCGCGATCTCCGAGATCGACATCGACCGCTCGAAGCTCAAGGTGCTCGTGAACATCTTCGGGCGCGAGACGCCCGTGGAGCTCGAGTTCGGCCAGGTCGCGAAGCTCTAACCCAAACGCCAACCCAAGCTCTAACCGAACCGGGTTGCGCCGACATCATCCTTGCGGAGCGAACGCAGCGGATGAGGCGCAGCCGAAGTATCGAAGTGAACCGGAGTCGTTCAGATGGCAAAGAAGAAGCTCGCTGCGATCGTGAAGATCCAGATCCCGGCCGGTCAGGCCACGCCCGCACCCCCCGTGGGTACCGCGCTCGGACCGCACGGCATCAACATCATGGACTTCTGCAAGGCGTACAACGCCGCGACCGAGAACCAGCGCGGGATGGTGATCCCCGCGGAGATCTCGATCTTCGAGGACCGGTCCTTCACCTTCGTCACGAAGACGCCCCCGACGCCGTTTCTGCTGCGACAGGCCGCCGGGATCGAGAAGGGCGCGGCCAACCCGCGAACCGACGTCGCGGGCAGCGTCACCAGCGCGCAGGTGCGCCAGATCGCCGAGACGAAGATGCCCGACTTGAACGCGATCGACCTCGACGGCGCGGTCGCCCAGGTCGCCGGTACCGCACGCTCGATGGGCATCCGGGTCACCGGCTGAACGGGCCCAGACCGCGCACGCTGTTCGAGATAGCCGGACGCCCCCGGCGGAGGACCTCGCCGCCGGAATCGGGACACCCAACGAGGGAGGGAGCACCCCGATGACCAAGCACGGCAAGGCCTACGAGAACGCGACCAAGCGCTACGACCGTGAACGGCTGCACACTGCGGCCGAGGCGATCGAGTTGGTGAAGTCGTTCGCCACGAAGAAGTTCGACGAGACCGTCGAGGCCGCGATTCGCCTCGGGGTCGACCCCCGCAAGGCTGACCAGATGATCCGCGGCACGGTGTCCCTGCCCCACGGGACCGGGAAGTCGGTGCGGGTCGCCGCGTTCGCCCAGGGCGATCAGGCCCGTGAGGCCGAGGCGGCCGGTGCCGACGTCGTCGGCGCTGAGGACCTCGTCAAGCGGGTCGAGGAGGGCTTCCTCGACTTTGACGTCGCCATCGCGACTCCGGGCCTGATGGGCCAGGTCGGCAAGCTGGGCCGGACGCTCGGCCCCCGCGGCCTGATGCCCAACCCGAAGACGGGGACGGTCACGAACGACATCGGCAAGGCCGTGTCGGAGTTCAAGGCCGGCAAGGTCGAGTACCGCACGGACCGCTACGGCAACGTTCACGTGCCGATCGGCAAGGCCAGCTTCGAGGTCGAGAAGCTCGTGGAGAACTTCCACTCGGTGCTCGACGAGATCCTGCGGGCCAAGCCCGCGTCGGCCAAGGGCAAGTACGTCAAGACGGCATCCGTCTCGTCGACGATGGGCCCGGGTGTTCACATCGACCCGTCGTTCACCCAGGCCGACGACTCGCAGAAGGCGGCGACCGCCGGATAGTCTGATCGACCTACCACCAAGCGTTGCCGCAGACCTTCGGTCTCGCCCGGTATGAAGGTGCCGGGGGAGGTAATGGGTTCACCCGCCGAAAGAGGCGACCTCCGAACCACGGTCAGCTCCTGGGAGCCGGCTCACGGGGCGTCTCGCATGTCTGCGGCACCCCGTTTCGTTGTTTCGGAGTGCTCATGGCGAGACCAGAGAAGACAGCCGCGGTCGACGAGATCCGTACGAAGCTCACGGAGTCAGACGCGGCGGTCCTCACCGAGTATCGAGGGCTGACCGTCACGGAGCTCGCAGAGCTGCGGGGCGCGCTTCGCCCGGCCGGCACGGAGTACAAGGTGTTCAAGAACACGTTGGCTCGCCGCGCCGTCGAGGCTGCCGGTCTGAACGATCTCCTCCCGATGCTCAGTGGCCCGACTGCCATCGCGTTCGTGCGAGGCGACGCGGTGGTCGCCGCCAAGGCCTTGCGCGACTTCGGCAAGGCCAACCCGGCCCTGGTCATCAAGGGTGGACTGCTCGGCCCCCGGGTGCTCAGCTCGGGCGAAGTCGAGTCGCTCGCCGAGATCGAGCCCCGCGACGTGCTGCTCGCCCGACTGGCCGGCGGGTTCCAGGCGCCCCTCGTCAAGGCGGCCGGCCTGTTCCAGGCCTTCACGCGCAACTTCGCCTACGGCATCAAGGCGTACGTCGACCAGCGCATCGAAGGTGGCGAAGCGCTCGAGCTCCCGGCCGAGTCCCAAGCCGCGACCGTCGAAGCACCGACCGTCGAAGCGCCGACCGTCGCAGCATCCGAGGCTGAGGCACCTGCGCCCGACACCCAGACCGAGACCGATGCTGCCGAGGCTCCCCCGGCAGACGAGACCGAGAACAGCACGGAGGAAAGCTGACATGGCAACCATGGGCACCACAGAGCTTCTGGACGTCTTCAAGAACATGACGGTCCTCGAGCTGAACGAGTTCCTCAAGGCATTCGAGGAGGAGTTCGGCGTCACCGCGGCCGCTCCGGTCGCGGTCGCGGCAGGTCCGGTCGGCGGCGGCGGCGAGGCCGCAGCCGAGGAGAAGGACGAGTTCGACGTCGTCCTCATCGCGGCAGGCGACGCGAAGATCCAGGTCATCAAGGAGGTCCGGACGCTCACGAGCCTCGGGCTCAAGGAGGCCAAGGACCTTGTCGACAACGCGCCGAAGCCCGTGCTCGAGAAGGCTTCGAAGGAAGACGCCGACAAGGCCAAGGCGCAGCTCGAGGCGGCCGGCGCCTCGGTGGAGCTCAAGTAGCTCCTCGGAGGGTCCTTGACCCGCGCGTGCCCGGGTCCTAGGGTCTCCCCCGGCTGACCACAGGCCCCTTCGGGGGTCTGTCCGCCGACGCTCGTTTGCGGGCGAGCTTCGGCGCGTATATCATCACCGGAGCCGTGTTGTTCCGCCCCACCCTTCGCTGACCCAAATTTCGGGTCCGCGCGCGCCCCGTGCCCTGAGGAGTTGCTAGTGCCTCGTCTCGCGTCCCGCGAACGCCTGTCCTTCTCCAAGCTCCCCGAGGTCCTCGAGCTTCCCGACCTCATCGCCGTCCAGCGCCTCTCGTTCAACCGCTTCATCGACGAAGGCATCGGCGAGGTCCTGGCCGACATCTCGCCGATCGAGGACTTCACCGGGACGCTGAAGCTCGAGCTCGCGGATCACGTCTTCGACCCGCCCAAGCACAGCGAGAAGGAGTGCCGCGAGAAGGACATGACCTACGCGCGGCCGCTGTTCGTGACTGCTCGGTTCATGAACTCGACGACGGGTGAGATCAAGGAGCAGACCGTCTTCATGGGTGACTTCCCCATGATGACGTCGCGGGGCACGTTCATCATCAACGGCACCGAGCGCATCGTCGTGTCGCAGCTCGTTCGTTCGCCGGGCGTGTACTTCAACATCAGTCCCGACAAGCTCCAGCCCGAGAAGGACGTCGTCGACGCCAAGATGATCCCGGGCCGCGGTGCGTGGCTCGAGTTCGAGGTCGACAAGAAGGACATCGCCTACGTCCGTGTGGATCGCAAGCGCAAGCAGCCGGTCACGATCCTCCTGAAGGCACTCGGCTTCGGTGAGACCGAGGAAGAGCTGCTGTCGCTGATCCTGGATCCGAACGGCGAGCCGTACGACTCGATGCGCAACACGTTCGCGAAGGACAACACTGCGAGCGCGGAAGAAGCGTTCATCGACATCTACCGCAAGTTGCGTCCGGGCGAGCCCCCCACGCCGGACTCCGCCCGCCAGCTCATCGAGAACCTCTTCTTCAACCCGAAGCGCTACGACATGGCCAAGGTCGGGCGCCACAAGGTCTCGAAGAAGCTCGCGGATGAGTACCAGAAGCTGCCGCTCGACAAGTACGACCTCACGATTCCGAACGCCGATCCCGAGGCCGGCCCGGTCGACTACCAGCTCTCGAAGGCCGACATCCTCGCCACGGTCTCGTACCTCATCAAGCTGCACTCGAATGACCAGCCCGACGACTACTTCCGTGACGACATCGACCACTTCGGGAACCGCCGGGTGCGCTCGGTGGGCGAGCTGATCCAGAACCAGGTGCGGGTCGGCCTGAGCCGGATGGAGCGCGTCGTGCGTGAACGCATGACGACCCAGGACGTCGAGGCGATCACGCCCCAGACGCTCATCAACATCCGCCCGGTTGTTGCGGCCATCAAGGAGTTCTTCGGCTCCAGCCAGCTCAGCCAGTTCATGGACCAGACGAACCCGCTCGCGGGCCTCACCCACAAGCGTCGCCTCTCGGCGCTCGGGCCCGGCGGTCTGTCGCGCGAGCGCGCCGGCTTCGAGGTCCGAGACGTGCATCCGAGCCACTACGGCCGGATGTGCCCCATCGAGACGCCGGAAGGGCCGAACATCGGCCTGATCGGGTACCTCGCGAACTTCGCTCGCATCAACCGGTTCGGTTTCATCGAGACTCCCTACCGGAAGATGGAGCACGGGAAGGCGACCGGGCGGCTCGACTACCTCGCGGCCGACGACGAGGACCGCTACGTCATCGCGCAGGCGAACGCCGTGCTCGACGACAACGGCAAGTTCGTCGACGACCGCGTCCTGGTGCGGGCCAAGCGGGGTGAGCTCGCGTACGTCGACCCGAACGAGGTCGACTACATGGACGTGTCGCCCAAGCAGATCTGCTCGGTCGCGACTGCGCTGATCCCGTTCCTCGAGCACGACGACGCCAACCGCGCGCTGATGGGCGCCAACATGCAGCGCCAGGCCGTGCCGGTGCTACGTCCGACGGCACCGTTCATCGGCACGGGGGTCGAGGGGCGTGTCGCACGTGACGCCGGCGACGTCATTCTCGCCGAGGGCGACGGGCGCATCGTCGACGTGTCGGGCGACTCGATCACGGCCGAGTACGACAGCGGCTCTCGTAAGGGCAAGATCACCTACGAGCTCTCGAAGTTCGTCCGGTCCAACCAGGGCACCTGCATCAACCAGAAGGCCCTGGTGAACATCGGCGACGAGGTCAAGGAAGGCGATGTCATCGCCGACGGTCCGTCGACCCACCAAGGCGAGCTCGCACTCGGCAAGAACCTCCTGGTGGCGTTCATGTCGTGGAAGGGCCACAACTTCGAGGATGCGATCGTGCTCTCGGAGCGTCTGGTGAAGGACGACGTGCTCACGTCGATCCACATCGAGGAGCACGAGATCGACGCCCGCGACACCAAGCTTGGTGCCGAAGAGATCACTCGCGACATCCCGAACCTCTCCGAGGACATCCTCAAGGACCTCGACGAGGGAGGGATCATCCGCGTCGGTGCCGAGGTCGGTCCCGGCGACATCCTCGTCGGCAAGGTCACGCCCAAGGGTGAGACCGAGCTCACACCCGAGGAGCGCCTGCTGCGTGCCATCTTCGGTGAGAAGGCACGCGAGGTGCGCGACACGTCACTCAAGGTCCCCCACGGTGAGACCGGCAAGATCATCGCGGTGCGCGAGTTCTCGCGTGACAAGGGCGACGAGCTCCCGCCCGGCGTGAACCAGCTGGTTCGGGTCTACGTGGGCCAGAAGCGCAAGATCAGCGAGGGCGACAAGCTTGCCGGGCGCCACGGCAACAAGGGTGTCATCGCCAAGATCCTGCCGATCGAGGACATGCCGTTCCTCGCCGACGGTACGCCCATCGACATCGTGCTGAATCCCCTCGGCGTGCCGAGCCGCATGAACGTCGGTCAGGTGCTCGAAGCGCACCTCGGCTACGCGGCCCGTCACGGCTGGGAGGGCCAGCGTCGCGGCCCGCGCGTCGACACCAAGACCCGGCCCCAAACCGAACCGTCGGTCTGGGTGTCGACTCCGGTGTTCGACGGTGCGCACTGGGACGAGGTCGAGCAGTCCGGTCCGGAGGGGACGATCCTTCGCCTCTTCGAGACGCTGAACCCCGACGGGGACGACGGCCAACGGCTGGTGGGCAACGACGGCAAGGCCACGCTGTATGACGGTCGCACCGGCGCGCCCTTCGACCAGCCCATCACCGTCGGCTACTCCTACATCCTGAAGCTCTCCCACCTCGTGGACGACAAGATCCACGCGCGCTCGACCGGCCCGTACTCGATGATCACCCAGCAGCCATTGGGCGGGAAGGCGCAGTTCGGTGGTCAGCGCTTCGGTGAGATGGAGGTGTGGGCCCTCGAGGCCTACGGCGCGGCGTACGCGCTGCAGGAGATCCTCACCATCAAGTCCGACGACGTGCTGGGGCGCGTGAAGGTGTACGAGGCCATCGTCAAGGGCGAGAACATCCCCGAGCCCGGCATCCCGGAGAGCTTCAAGGTGCTCATCAAGGAGATGCAGGCGCTCTGCCTGAACGTCCGCGTGATGAACGAGGACGGTCAGGAGGTCGAGATCCGCGAGCTCGACGAGGACGCGTTCCGCACGACCGAAGCACTCGGCATCGACCTGTCGCGTCCCGAGCGCGGGACCGACGAAGAGGACGCAGCGCGCGCGCGTGAGCGTGAGCGCGAGTCCGCCCGCTACTGACACTCGGCTCAGGAAAGAAGAGAGGCGCAGTGCACGACGTCAACGATTCGGCACGGATGTCCATCGCGTTGGCCACCGCGGATCAGATCCGCACGTGGTCCAACGGTGAGGTCAAGAAGCCCGAGACGATCAACTACCGCACGCTCAAGCCCGAGAAGGATGGCTTGTTCTGCGAGAAGATCTTCGGGCCGACCAAGGACTGGGAGTGCTACTGCGGCAAGTACAAGCGCGTCCGCTTCAAGGGCATCATCTGTGAGCGTTGTGGCGTCGAGGTCACCCGTTCCAAGGTGCGACGTGAGCGGATGGGGCACATCGAGCTCGCCGCACCCGTCACCCACATCTGGTACTTCAAGGGCGTCCCCAGCCGGCTCGGGTACCTGCTCGACATCGCGCCGAAGAGCCTCGAGAAGGTCATCTACTTCGCATCCCATCTCATCACCTGGGTCGACGAGGACAAGCGCCACGTCGACCAGCCCGAGCTCGAGGCCGAGATCCAGGCCGAGACCGGCGAGCTCGAGGCCGAGCTCGCCGGCCGGCTGAAGGTCCGCCACGAGGAGTACGAGAAGGAGCTCGCCGACCTCGAGTCCCGTGGGGGCAAGAAGGTCGACATGGAGCGCGCCGAGAAGGCGTACAACAAGGACGCCGAAGACCTGCGCGCCCGCGGCGACGCCGAGATCACCCACCTCAAGACGGTGTGGACGACCTTCGCGAAGCTCGCCCCCAAGCAGCTTGTCGACGACGAGCGTGTGTGGCGCGAGATCGTCGACCGCTACCAGGAGTACTTCACCGGTGGCATGGGCGCGGAGGCCGTGAAGGACCTCATCTCCCGTCTCGACATGCCGGCCGAGGAGGTCGAGCTCAAGGAGATGATCGCGACCGGCAAGGGTCAGAAGAAGGCCAAGGGCATCAAGCGCCTGAAGGTCATCTCGGCGTTCAACCGCGTCGACGATGACGGTCACACGATCAACTCCCCGATGGGCATGGTGCTCGATGCCGTCCCGGTGATCCCACCGGACCTGCGCCCGATGGTGCAGCTCGACGGCGGTCGGTTCGCGACGTCGGACCTCAACGACCTCTACCGACGCGTCATCAACCGGAACAACCGGCTCAAGCGCCTCCTCGACCTCGGCGCGCCCGAGATCATCATCAACAACGAGAAGCGGATGCTCCAGGAGGCGGTCGACGCGCTGTTCGACAACGGTCGCCGCGGGCGCCCGGTCACCGGGCCCGGCAACCGAGCGCTCAAGTCGTTGTCCGACATGCTCAAGGGCAAGCAGGGCCGGTTCCGTCAGAACCTGCTCGGCAAGCGCGTCGACTACTCGGGCCGTTCGGTCATCGTCGTGGGGCCGCAGCTCAAGCTGCGGCAATGCGGCCTGCCCAAGCAGATGGCCCTCGAGCTGTTCAAGCCGTTCGTGATGAAGCGGCTCGTCGACCTCGAGTACGCACAGAACATCAAGTCCGCGAAGCGGATGGTGGAGCGCTCGCGCCCACAGGTGTGGGACGTCCTCGACGACGTGATCAAGGAGCACCCGGTGTTCCTGAACCGCGCGCCGACGCTGCACCGTCTCGGTATCCAGGCCTTCGAGCCGGTTCTCATCGAGGGCAAGGCCATCCAGATCCACCCGCTCGTCTGCGCGGCGTTCAACGCTGACTTCGACGGCGACCAGATGGCCGTCCACCTGCCGCTCTCCGCCGAGGCGCAGGCCGAGGCCCGGCTGCTCATGCTCTCGGCGCACAACATCCTCTCGCCCGCCCACGGCCGTCCGATCGCGGTGCCCAGCCAGGACATGGTCATCGGCATCTACTACCTCACCGAGGTCGTCGATGGCGCTCCTGGCGAGGGACGGGTCTTCGCGTCGCTCGACGAGGCGATCATGGCCTACGACACCAAGCCCGGTGTCCGCGGCGGCGACACGACCGACGGATCCCTGTCGATCCACGCCAACATCAAGGTCCGCATGCCCGCCGGTCGGTTCCCCGCGGAAGAGTTCCCGGACCGCTTCGACGCCAAGGGCAAGGAAGTCAACCCGGGCGCGATGGTCATCAAGCGCTCCGACGCGCTCGGCAACGGCATGGCCCTCGTCGAGACGACGCTCGGTCGCCTGCTCTTCAACGAGGCGTTTCCGCCCGACTTCCCGTTCCGCGCGACCGACGACCGTGGTCTCAAGAAGCGTGCGTTGACGGCCGTCGTCGGCGAGCTCGTTGACCGCTACTCGCGCGCCGAGGTCGCCGAGAGCCTCGACAACCTCAAGGCGCTCGGCTTCGACTTCGCGACCCGCTCAGGGCTCACGATCTCGATCGCTGACGTCAAGACGCCGGTCCAGAAGGCGGCATTGCTCGAGCGCTTCGAGCGTGAGGCAGACAAGATCGAGCAGAACTTCGACAAGGGCCTGCTCACCGATGACGAGCGGCGCCAGCTCGAGCGCGAGCTGTGGTCCGATGCGACCGACGAGGTCGCCCGGGCCATGGAGACGGAGATGGCCAAGGATCGGTTCAACCCGATCGAGATGATGGTCGGCTCCGGCGCCCGAGGGAACGCGGTCCAGGTCCGCCAGATCGCCGGCATGCGCGGCCTGGTGGCCAACCCGCGGGGCGAGATCATCCCTCGTCCGATCAAGTCGAACTTCCGCGAGGGTCTCTCGGTCCTCGAGTACTTCGTCTCGACTCACGGTGCCCGCAAGGGTCTGGCCGACACGGCCCTGCGCACCGCCGACTCGGGCTACCTGACCCGTCGACTCGTCGACGTCGCGCAGGAGTTCATCGTGCGCGAGGAGGACTGCGGATCCGCCCGCGGGATCTGGGTCGAGGAGATCGACTCCGCGGGCGACGCCTACCGCTACCTGGAGACCAAGCTGCTCGGCCGCTGCCTCCTCGAGCCGGTCAAGCTCAGCGACGGCACCGTGCTCGAGCACGACACCGAGCTGCGGGAAGACCACATCGAGGCGCTCGCGCACGACAAGAAGGTCGATCGGGTGCGCGTCCGATCGGTCCTCACGTGCGACTCGATCCAGGGGGTGTGCAGCAAGTGCTATGGCACGATGCTCGCTACCGGCAAGCCCGTCGACCTCGGCGAAGCGGTCGGCATCATCGCCGCCCAGTCGATCGGTGAGCCGGGAACCCAGCTCACCATGCGGACCTTCCACACCGGCGGTGTGGCGGGTGATGACATCACGCACGGTCTGCCGCGCGTGGTCGAGCTCTTCGAGGCCCGGACGCCGAAGGGCGCCACCGTGCTCGCCGAGAACTCCGGCGTGGTCCGGATCGGCGAGAACGAGAAGGGCGAGCGCGTCATCGTCGTCGTGGGTGACGATGGCGAGGAAGTGGAGTACGTCGTCTCTCGGCGGGCCCACCTCTATGCCGGGAGCAAGGGACCGAAGATTCGCGACGGCGCCGAGGTCACCGCAGGCGACCAACTCACCGGTGACGACCTCACCCCGCGCGACCCGAAGAAGGTGCTCGAGGTCAAGGGCATCCGGGAGACCCAGCAGTACCTCGTCGACGAGGTCCAGAAGGTGTACCGCGAGCAGGGTGTGTCGATCCACGACAAGCACGTCGAGGTGATCATCCGCCAGATGCTGCGCCGGGTCGGCGTGTCCGAGCCGGGTGACTCGAAGTTCCTCCCGGGCCAGAAGGCCGACTCCCGAGGGTTCGCGGACACGAACCGCCGCCTGGTCGAGGAGGGCTTGCAGCCGGCCGAGGGTCGTCCCGAGCTCATGGGGATCACCAAGGCATCGCTGGCCACCGAGTCGTGGCTCTCGGCGGCGTCGTTCCAGGAGACGACGCGAGTGCTCACCGAGGCGGCCATCGAGGGCAAGGTCGACGGCCTGTTCGGGCTGAAGGAGAACGTGATCATCGGGAAGCTGATCCCGGCCGGTACGGGCATGCCCGCCTACCGCGAGATCGCGACGAACGCGCCCGACTACGAGCCGCTGCCGTTCTACTCGTCGGAGTTCGACGCGGAGCAGATGGCGCAGTACCTGCGGGAGAGCATCGGCAGCCCTGGCGAGGAAGAGCTCGCGTCGACGACCGGCGTGCTCGCGGCAGTCCCCGACACCGGTGGCGACGGAGGGCCCTCGGACATCGAGGTGCCCCTCGAAGGGACTGGTACCGAGGAGTGAGACTATTCTTCGACTTCTCGAACATCCCCAGTCGTCATTCCACGTAACGAAGGTTCACGAGTGCCCACGATCCAGCAGCTGGTCCGCAAGGGCCGCGAGACCAAGCGAGAGAAGTCGAAGACGCCTGCACTCAAGGGCTCCCCGCAACGACGGGGTGTTTGCACGCGCGTGTATACGACGACACCGAAGAAGCCGAACTCCGCGCTCCGCAAGGTCGCACGTGTCCGGCTCACGTCGGGCATCGAGGTGACCGCGTACATCCCGGGCATCGGCCACAACCTGCAGGAGCATTCGATCGTGCTCGTGCGTGGCGGTCGTGTGAAGGACCTCCCGGGTGTCCGCTACAAGATCGTCCGCGGTGCGCTCGACGCGAGCGGCGTCTCGGATCGCAAGCAGGCCCGCAGCCGCTACGGCGCGAAGCGAGATTCCTGATGCCTCGCAAAGGTCCTGCCACGCGTCGCGACCTCCTCCCCGACCCGGTGTACCGGTCGGTCGTCGTGACCCAGCTCGTCAACAAGGTCCTGCAGGAAGGCAAGCGCTCGATCGCCGAGCGCCTTGTCTACGAAGCACTTACCGAGATCGAGACCAAGACCGGCGGCGATCCCGTCCCGACGCTCAAGCGTGCGGTCGAGAACGTCCGTCCGGCGCTCGAGGTCCGGAGTCGCCGCGTCGGTGGCGCGACGTACCAAGTCCCGGTCGAGGTTCGCCCCCGTCGGGCAACGACGCTCGCGATCCGCTGGATCGTCGGCTACTCGCGCCAGCGGCGGGAGAAGACCATGGCGGAGCGGCTCGCAGCCGAGTTGCTGGACGCGAGCAACGGGCTCGGCGCCGCGATCAAGCGCAAGGACGACTTGCAGAAGATGGCGGAGTCGAACAAGGCGTTCGCTCACTATCGGTGGTAGTGCAATTGGTTCTCCTGTTCTCGCGTTCCTGACCGGCGGTCGCCCTCTGGGGCACCACCCGGTTCGTCGCAGCGCCGTACTTCTCCGAGCCCCCTGCTCGTGCCGGCTTCGCCGGCACTCGGGCCTTCGACCGGGGTCTCGGCGAAACGGCGCTCACTGCTCCTCACCGAGGAGCACCCCGCCGGGCGCCCGCCGATTCGAGGCGGCGCACGCAGACAAATAGTTCAAGCAGCAGAAGAAGAGAAGAAGCAGATGGCAGACGAGAAGGGCAAGGGCGGGCCGGTCATCCGGGAGGTTCCGCTTGCGCGGGTGCGCAACATCGGGATCATGGCGCACATCGACGCGGGCAAGACCACGACGACGGAGCGGATCCTCTACTACACCGGCAAGACGTACAAGATCGGTGAGGTGCACGAGGGCGCGGCGGTCATGGACTGGATGGTCCAGGAGCAGGAGCGCGGCATCACGATCACGAGTGCCGCCACCACCTGCAAGTGGCGTGACACGTGGATCAACATCATCGACACACCCGGCCACGTCGACTTCACGGTCGAGGTCGAGCGGTCCCTGCGTGTCCTCGACGGAGCCGTCGCGGTGTTCGACGCGGTCGCCGGGGTCGAGCCCCAGACCGAGACCGTGTGGCGTCAGGCCAACAAGTACCACGTTCCGCGCATGTGCTTCATCAACAAGATGGACCGCGTCGGCGCGGACTTCTACCGCTGCGTCGACATGATCAAGGACCGTCTCGACGCGACGGTCGCGCTCGTCCAGCTGCCGATTGGCGCCGAGAGCGAGTTCCAGGGGGTCATCGACCTCTTGGCCATGAAGGCGCTCATCTGGTCCGACGAGATGGGCGAGACGTACGAGACCCTCGCCATCCCGGCGGAGCACCAGGCCGATGCGGACAAGTGGCGCCACGAGCTCGTCGACGTCGTGAGCCAGTTCGACGAGAACGTCCTCGAGAAGTACGTCGGTGAGGAAGAGATCACCGCCGACGACCTGCGCATCGCGGTCCGGGCAGCAACGCTCAGCGGCGAGGTCGTGCCGGTGCTCTGCGGTACGGCGTTCAAGAACAAGGGCGTGCAGACGCTCCTCGATGCAGTGGTCGACTACCTCCCGAGCCCCGTGGACATTCCGCCGGTCTCGGGTGGCGACATGAAGACCGATGATCCGGTCGAGCGGGCCCCGTCCGACGACGAGCCGTTCTCCGCGTTGGCGTTCAAGATCATGAGCGATCCGTACGTGGGCAAGCTGACGTACTTCCGCGTCTACTCGGGCAAGGTCAGCGCGGGGAGCGCGCTGCTCAATGCCACCAAGGACAAGAAGGAGCGGGTCGGGCGCATCCTTCAGATGCACGCCAACCACCGCGAGGACAAGGAAGGCGTCTTCACCGGCGACATCGTCGCCGCCGTCGGACTGAAGAACACCACGACCGGCGACACGCTCTGCGATCCGAAGCACCCGATCGTGCTGGAGCGGATGGTGTTCCCAGAGCCGGTGATCTCGGTCGCCATCGAGCCGAAGACGAAGATCGACCAGGACAAGCTCGGCAAGGCGCTCGGTGCCCTCTCGGAGGAGGACCCGACGTTCCAGGTCCACACCGACGACGAGACCGGTCAGACGATCATCGGCGGGATGGGCGAGCTGCACCTCGACGTGCTGGTCGACCGCATGATTCGGGAGTTCGCCGTCGCGGCGAACGTCGGCAAGCCCCAGGTCGCGTACCGCGAGACGATCACGGAGCCGGTCGAGGACGTGGAGCAGCGCTACATCCGCCAGACGGGTGGGCGCGGCCAGTACGGCCACGTGATCATCAGCCTGGAGCCCACGGGCCCCGGTGGCGGCTACGAGTTCGTCGACAAGGTCAAGGGCGGCGACGTGCCCCGCGAGTACATCTCCGCGGTCGACGCCGGCATCCAGGAAGCGATGGAGGGCGGTGTGATCGCGGGCTACCCGCTCGTGGACATGCGGGCGATTCTCACCGGGGGTTCGTCGCACGACGTCGACTCGAGCGAGATGGCGTTCAAGATCGCCGGCTCGATCGCGTTCAAGGATGCAGCCCGCAAGGCGCATCCAGCGCTCCTCGAACCGATCATGCAGGTCGAGGTGGTCACGCCCGAGGACTACATGGGCGACGTCATCGGCGACCTGTCGTCCCGGCGCGGCAAGGTCGAGGGGATGGAGCAGCGGGGCACCTCGCACGTCGTGAGTGCCCAAGTGCCGCTTTCAGAGATGTTCGGCTACGCTACCGATCTCCGTTCACGCACCCAAGGGCGCGCGACGTACACGATGCAGTTCGACTCGTACCAAGAGGTACCGAAGTCGATCTCCGAGGAAATCACCGCCCGGGTTCTCGGCGAGTAGCCGCGAAACCCGCGTTCGGTCACGATCTGAAGGGAACAGGGACGTCCCATGGCGAAGGCGAAGTTTGAGCGGACGAAGCCGCATTTGAACATTGGGACGATTGGTCATATTGACCATGGGAAGACGACGTTGACGGCGGC
>Ga0209048_10003039_pt1 | contig 16437 bp, 10 predicted proteins | sample FrelakmetCRP12CR_FD_187146 | JGI IMG/M metagenome (GOLD analysis project Ga0209048, IMG submission 187146) | Freshwater lake sediment microbial communities from the University of Notre Dame, USA, for methane emissions studies - CRP12 CR (SPAdes)... | ecosystem: Environmental > Aquatic >... | reverse complement strand
TTCTTCCCTGGACTGTCCAGGACCGGTAGCCCGGAACGTCACCGACGCTGCCTTGATGTTAAGGATTATCGCGGGACTTGATCCGCATGATAGCACCGCTGCAAATGTTCCAGTGCCGGACTACACTACAACCTTGCAAGACGGCGTACGGGGCCTGCATATCGGCCTGTCGCCGGATTATTTCCGTATCACCTACCCCGATCCAGTTAACGGTGAAATCCTGGATGCGCCGATTGACGAAGAAATCCGCTCCGCCGTGTTGCTGGCAGCCAGCCGCTTGGCTGCGCTGGGTGCGGAAATTGTGGAGGGCGTGCCCATGCCTCATACCCGTTATGGGATACCGGCATATTTTGTTATCTCCCGCGTGGAGGCGGCTTCCAACCTGCATCGTTATGACGGCGTCAAGTATGGGTATCGCACTCCCGAGCGGGTGAAGGACCTGCAGGAGATGTATCGCAAATCACGCGGCCAGGGTTTTGGCTTACAACCCAAGCTGCGTATCTTGATGGGCATGTACGTCAGCGCCGCCCAGTACAGCGAGCAGTATTACAACCGCGCTTTGAGAGTCCGCACACTCATCCGCCGCGACTTCGACCATGCCTTTGATCCCCAGGGCCCTTACCAGCTGGACGCCCTGCTAACGCCAACTACACCCACTACGGCCTTCCCGATTGCTAATGTGTATGGTGATTCGGTATTGATGCAGTACGCCGACCAGCTAACTGTTCCCGCCAACCACGCCGGCGTGCCTGGCCTCTCCCTGCCCGGTGGCCTGGATAAAGACCGCCTGCCGATTGGCATCCAGCTTCTCGGTCCAGATTTCTCTGAGGCTACCCTGCTGCGTATCGGAAAAGCTTATGAGACAGCTACTCAGGATGATCCGTGGCGTAAAGTAAAACCTCAAGTATTGAATGCCTAAAACTCAATCAGAAAAAGGGAAAAATGAAAATCTTAATTGCAGTTGACATGGAAGGCATTTCTGGGGTTACGATGTGGGAACATGTTACCCCAGGTAATGCTGAATGGGAGCGTTTTCGCAAAGTAATGACCGAAGATGTTAATGCCGCCATCCGCGGCGCTTTCGATGCAGGCGCATCAGAAGTCGTTGTCGCTGATGGGCATTGGGATGGGTCTAACATTATGGTCGAGCTGCTCGACTCGCGCGCCAGCCTGAATTCGGGCAGCCCTTCTCCGCTATCGATGGTCCAAGGGATCGATTCGGGTATTGATGGCGTATTATTCGTCGGTTATCATGCGCGTGCCGGCTCCGCCAATGGCATCCTCGATCACACCTGGTCCAGCCGGCGTGTGGCAAATCTTTGGCTCAATGACAAACTGGTCGGCGAATACGGCCTGAATGCGGCTGTTTGCGGTCACTTCAACGCACCGGTGTTGATGATCTCAGGCGACCAGACCGTATGCGCCCAGGCAAGCGAGCTGCTCGGGTCTATCGAAACAGCCGTTGTCAAGCAAGCTACCGGACGCTTCTCTGCAGAATGCTTGCCGACGAAAATCTCTCAAGAAAAAATCTATCAGGCGGCGCGGCGCGCTATCCATAACCTTGAGGTAGGAAAAGCCAGCCCCTTGAAGCTTGCCGAACCGGTCCAGGTAGCTATCGAGTTTATCAGCTCGGATATGGGCGACCGGGTCTCACTGCTGGCAGGGGTTGAACGAGTGGATGGCAGGCGTGTTGAATTTAAAGCGCCGGATATGGTCGCGGCTTACCTGGCTTTTCGTTCGGCTGTGAACATTGCTTGATCAGCAAGGGAGTAATCCTATGCCTGAATACGAAGCCGTCATCGGTCTTGAGACCCATATACAGCTCAATACAATCACCAAGATCTTTTGCTCGTGCAAAGCAGACTCGTGGAATGACCCGCCCAACACCAACATCTGCCCTGTGTGTACGGGTTTACCCGGTGTTCTTCCGGTATTAAATCAAGCTGTGGTGGAGAAGGGAATACTGCTGGCAGCCGCCATGCACGCCCAAATTCAAAAAATCTCCTTTTTCGACCGGAAAAATTACTTCTACCCTGACTTGCCCAAAGGCTACCAAATCTCTCAGTATGACATTGCCCTGGCGAAAGGCGGTTACCTGGATGTTCCCATCCAATCGGATGGAAAGAGCTACGTTCGCCACGTCACCATCCACAAGCTGCACATCGAAGAAGATGCCGGCAAAACCAAAAACGAGCATGGAGAGCGCCTGATCGATTTCAATCGCTGCGGCGTGCCGCTGGTGGAAATGGTTACCAACCCAGACCTGCGCTCCGCCGACGAAGCCGCCCAATACCTCATCCGCCTGCGCCAGATCCTGCGCTGGGTTGGCGTCTCCGAAGCTGACATGGAAAAGGCTCACCTGCGTTGCGACGCAAACGTGTCAATCCGGCCCAAGGGCGCCGATTATCTGAATCCGAAGACGGAAATCAAGAACGTCAACTCGATCACATCAGTACGGGCTGCCATTCAAACCGAGATCGAGCGCCAAACGCGCGAGGTCAACGCGGGCAAGCGCATCGAATCCTGGACTCTAGAATGGGATGAAGAGGCTGGTATTCTACGCAAGATGCGCTCGAAGGAAACCGAGGCCGATTACCGCTACTTCCGCGATCCAGACCTGCTACCGATCCGACTTGAAGATGCCTGGTTGTCTTCGATCCTGGCTTCCCTCCCCGAGCTGCCTCTCGACCGGCGCGCGCGCTTCGTGCAACAATACGGCTTGCCCGAGTATGACGCCGATATATTGACCAGCGAACGCAGCCTCTCGGATTATTTCGAATCCGCTGTCCGAGGCTATGGCGGAGATCCGAAGCGCCTCTCCAACTGGCTAATGAACGACGTGCTGCGCATGGTCAACGACCTGGGCATCATAGCGGGTGAACTACTCCTCACTCCGGCCTACCTGGTTGAGATTATCAAGCTAGTGGATGCCGGCACTGTCAACACATCCACCGGGAAAAATCTGCTTGAAAAAGTTCAGCAATCAGGCCATTCGCCCGGGGTGATTGTAAAAGCTGAGGGGCTCGCCCAGGTCAGCGACCAGGAGATAATCCGTGCTGTCGTGGCTGAGATTATCGCCGAAAGCCCTGAACAGGTCACCTCATTCAAAGCTGGTAAAGTGACACTGATGGGCTGGTTTGTCGGTCAGGTGATGAAAAAGTCCCGCGGTAAGGCAGACCCGAAGCTGGCCAAAGACCTTTTAGAAGAAATGTTAAAATAAGCTTGCTATCCAGACCAGTCCAGCTCTATCGAGATCTTAGCACAATGACCTCTTCTTACTTATTCGTGAACGGCCTTCGCGTTCACTACCTGTATTGGAACACGAACAGCGATATCGTGTGGGCTGCCGGGCCGCCTGTCGTCCTTTTGCATGGCCTGGCATCTAACGCCCGAATTTGGGAGCTCGTGGCTCCGTATTTGGCTCCAAGAGGGCTTTATCCCTTCGCTCCGGATGCACGCGGCCATGGCCTGACCGATAAGCCCGATGACAATTACAGTTTCGAAGCTGTATCGCGTGATCTGGCCGCCTTTATCGAAACTTGCCGTCTGGAAAAACCGCTATTAGTCGGTCATTCCTGGGGAGCCAACATCGCTCTGGATTATGCCGCCCGTTTCTCTATGGGTCCGCTTTCGCCGTCCGGGATTGTCCTGGTAGACGGCGGGATGGTAGAATTGGACGATACTCCCGACGCGACCTGGGAAAAAGTTCGTGACCGCCTCACTCCACCACACCTGGCTGGAACTCCGGTTGACCTGTTCGTGACGCGTTTAAAAGAGTGGAATGCCAGCTGGCAGCCCAGCGAACAAATCATTTCGATCATCCTGGCAAACTTCGAGATCCATGAAGATGATACGATCGCGCCTCACCTGACCTTCGAACACCATATGCAAATTGTGAGGGCGATGTGGGAATTCAAGACTTACCAGCTCTACCCCCGCCTTCGGTGCCCGGTTTTAATGGTGCCCGCTCGGCCGAAAGATCCCATTTCGCCTTCAGACCAACCTTTCCTGTCAGCGAAAGAACGTGGCATCGACAAGGCTCGCATGTCTATTCCAAAATTGCAGGTGCATTGGATGGAAGATTCGATCCACGACATCCCTCTGCAACACCCTGCCGAACTGGCCGAATTGATCACCGAATTCGCCGGTTCTTCCGGCTAAGGTAGATCCTTCTACCCGGTAATCTATCCTTATTCACCATATAATTTCAAATATCTCCATTCATTTGCCATCAAATCCTTCGAATCCCCCCTTGCCATACACGCTTCGTCCTGCTACTGAGGCCGATTTTCCTGCTATCCGGGAGCTAATCCATGCGGTGCAGATCAATCCCACTGGCTTGGACTGGCGACGCTTCATCCTGGCTGTCACGCTTGATGGCGAGATGGTCGGTTGCGGTCAGATCAAGGCGCATAGAGACGGCTCGCTCGAATTGGCTTCTATCGCCGTAGTTCCAACGTGGCGCAAACGCGGCGTCGCTACTGAGATCATCCGGCATCTGATAGCATCCTGTAAGGAACCCCTCTACTTAACGTGCCGGGCGAGGCTTGGTTCTTTCTATGAGCAATTTGGCTTTCGCGCCGTTGAAACTGCGGAAATGCCCCCATATTTCCTGCGCATCTTCCGGCTGGTTCAGGTTTTTCAACATCTGAAAGTATTGGAAACCAGCATGCTGGTGATGAAATATGATCCGTAAACCATATACTGAGATGATTGTGATCTGTAATTGATCAAACGCTAATCCAGTATACTTGCTATGGTTTCTCCTCTTTTTTCGGCACGCAGCTCATCGCATATTCCGCCAGCGCGGTAATCGTCAGGCTCGGGTTTACGCCTGGATTAGCTGGTACGACCGAACCATCTACCGCGTACAAGCCTGGATAATTATTGATCTGGAAATCCAGGTTCACCACACCTTCTTCGCCGCTTAAGCCGATGGGGCAGCCACCCAAGATGTGGGCGGTCATGGGTATATTTAACAATCCTTCGTTGATTGACCCTGCCGGCAAGCCATCGATCATTTTTGCAAAACGACGGGTCACTTGATGGCCGATATCGATCTTGGTGGGGATGCTCTGTTGTGCATCTGGCTCAGAAACCAGACCTTTACGAAATAATGTAAAGAAATCTCTCCCCAGGTGCATCCTGATCCGGTTATCTTCGGTTTGCATGACCAGTAGAATCGTGGTTCGTTCCGCCCATCCCGGCATCACATGGGTACGGATGAAATTCATCGGGTGTAAGAAGATTTTCTTAGCCGTACGGTAGAACCGGCTTGGAACATCGCCTCCCGATTCGACTAACGGACCAGCCATGAACCGCATGAGAGACGATCCTGCCGGGTAACGCACGGGCTCGATGGCTGTTACCGGATCTGCCATAAAGATCGAAGTAATCGCAATCCCCTTCGAATAATCGGTTTTCCAATTTTTGCTGGTTGCGCCTAACAGGGCTTCACTGTTTGTCCGCACCATCTCACCCAGGTGGGGTGAGATTTTTGCAAGCGACCTTGTGGTATCGCGGCACCGGAACAACAAGTTTAAAGTGCCCAGCGCTCCGGCAGAGAAGATCACATTACGCGCCCGAACCGACTTCTCCGGATTAACCAACCAGGCCGTTGAACTGCGGTAGACCACTTCATAACGCCCCCCATCGCGGCTGGCATTCGATTGGTCGGAAGACAGCGGACGCACATCTCGGACTTCCTGCTCAGACATGACCTCAGCGCCCCATTTTTCGGCAAAATACAAATAATTTTTTACCAGCGTATTTTTGGCGTTATACCGGCAACCGACCATACAAGCTCCGCAATGAGTACAACCTGCTCGGGATGGCCCTTCACCTCCGAAGTAAGGATCCGGCACCTCCTGACCCTCTTTACCCGGCTCGCCAAAGAAGGTACCTACCGGAGTCGAGCGAAAAGTCTCCGATGTACCCAGGTTGGTAGAAATATTCTTGAGCACTAGATCAGCCGGCCATGTACATGGATTTACCGCAACGCCTAACATTCCTCGAGCAGTATCGTAATGCGGCCTGAGGATCGATTTCCAATCTGCAAATTTCTTCCACGAGGGATTCTCGAATAGCTCATCCGAGGGTTCCATTAAGACATTCGCATAACCGAGGCTGCCTCCCCCCACACCGGACCCATGCAAAGCGAACACGTTCTTGAAAGGGCTGATCTGCAGGACACCAAAACAGCGTAAAGCAGGAATCCAAAGATATTTGGAAAGATGCCAGTTCGTCTTGGCGAAATCCTCATCGCGGAAACGTTTGCCGCGCTCCAACACCAGGACTGAATAACCTTTTTCGGCCAACCGCATGGCTGAAACACTTCCCCCGAAACCAGATCCAATGATCACATAGTCAAAAATTTGTCCTTTGGTAGGATTTTTCATCGCCATTTCCTTTTTACCCGGAGCATTTTTAGCCGAGACCATACAATTTTGAGGTAGATGGTCGAATTATACATTCAGGTGACGCATCGCGTAATGCCCAGATTAATAAACCTTTACATTTGCAGATATACCCGATATAATCGTCCTAACTGGTCAGACCACTTACCAGTGGAGGAACCTATGGATTGGACTGCTCCACAAAAACCTACTGAGCTTACCGAAGGCCGCTTGATTGACGCTATTCTGGAAGGTCACTTTTCTATAAATTCTTTTCTGCCTGCCGAACGTGAGCTAGCCAGGCAAATGGGCGTAACCCGGCCTACTTTGCGTGAAGCGTTGCAAAGACTGGAGCGTGATGGCTGGCTTGAAATCCACCAGGGACGACCCACACGCGTGCGCGATTATTGGCAGGAAGGTAGCCTGGGCGTCCTTGGAGACATTGCCAGCCATTCCGATCACTTGCCCGCCGATTTCGTCCCAAACTTGCTATTCGTTCGCCAGCTTATGGCGCCCGCATATACACGCCTGGCAGTTGAGCGAGCTCCTGAAAAAGTAATTAAATTGCTAGAGGCGCATACCCTATTACCCGAGCAGGCGGAAGAATTTGCCGCCTTCGACTGGAAGCTTCATTACCAGCTCACGATCGCTTCTGGCAACCCGATCTTCACTATGATCCTGAACGGTTTTCAAGAACTTTACCTTCCTATGGCCTGCCTTTATTTTCAAACTGCTGCGGCTCGAGCCAGCTCCCGCCACTTCTATGCCGGCCTGTATACTGTTTCACTTAACGGCGATGCACAGGCAGCCGAGCTTCTTACCCAGCGTGTGATGGGTGAAAGCCTGGATCTATGGCGGCTCGTGAAATAAAATTTCCAGGAGGGTTCTATGCGACGCTGGAATGGTTGGGGAGATGATCGTACGAATTACCCATTGCCCGATTCTGCCGCCAGTTACCTGGCTGGCCAGATCGGTGAGGGCCAGGAAATCTCGGACATAACTCTAGACCAAGCTTTAAAGCTCATCCCAGCATCTCGATTGCCAGTCCAACCGTTTGTTCAAACAGATCCCATTGTACGTCTGCGCCATGCAGTCGGCCAGAGCTTCCCGGACTGGGTGGCTAACCATTCTGGCCAGATCGCCGCATTTCCTGATGGTGTGGCTTATCCAGGCTGTGAGCAGGATGTACGCTCATCACTAGAGTATGCCCGCCAAACAGGAACGAAAATCATCCCGTATGGCGGAGGAACCAGTGTGGTCGGTCATATTAACCCTCTGCCTGGCGAGGCTCCTGTGCTCACGATCGACCTATCGCGCTTAAATAAACTGGTCGCCCTGGATGAAAACAGCCGCCTGGCGACTTTTGAAGCCGGAGTCGCAGGTCCGCACCTGGAAGAACAATTGAATGGCCGCGGTTATACCTTGGGCCACTTTCCACAATCCTTTGAGCTTTCCACCCTTGGGGGCTGGATCGCCACTCGCTCCAGCGGGCAGCAATCCTATTACTATGGACGGATCGAAGACCTGTTTGCCGGCGGTCACCTCGAAACCCCAGCGGGCTCGCTGGATTTCCTACCGCTCCCGGCAAGCGCAGCAGGGCCTGACCTGCGCCAATTCATCCTTGGCTCCGAAGGACGGTTGGGCATCCTTACCCAGGCTACCGTGCGCATCCGCCCCTTACCGGAAGTCGAAGCCTTTTATGGGATCTTCTTCCATGAATGGGAATCTGGTGTAAAAGCTGTCCAGGAAATCGCTCAAAGCGGTGTGCCCGTCTCCATGGCGCGCCTGAGCAACCCGCTCGAAACCGAAACCAACCTAAGACTATCAGGCAAAGATAGCCTGGTGACTTGGGCCAACCGGGGACTTGGGTTGCTGAATTATGGCGCGCAGCGCTGCCTGATGATACTAGGAGTGACCGGCGATCCCCAAACAACTCGCTTTGCACGCCAGCAAGCCCTGACGATCGCCCGCCGGCAAGGTGGTTTATTTACAGGCGCTTCCATTGGCAAGATCTGGCAAAGATCGCGCTTCTTGACCCCTTACCTCCGCAACACACTGTGGGAACACGGTTATGCTGCAGATACTCTCGAAACTGCTCTACCCTGGTCAAAAGTGATCGTTGCGGCACAGGAAATCCTCGACTCATTGCACAGGAGCATCTCACCTATCGGTGAGAAGGTTCTGGCGTTTGCACATCTCTCTCATATCTATGTGGATGGCGCAAGCATCTACGTTACTTACATTTTCCGCCGGTCTGTTGATCCAGGCGAGACTCTGCACCGCTGGAAAGCCATGAAATCAGCCGCCAGCCAGGTCATCATTACAAACGGTGGGACGATCAGCCACCAACATGGGGTCGGTTTAGACCATGCCCCTTACCTCGAGGCGGAGAAAGGTCCTCTTGGGATAGACCTTCTCCAAAGCACTGCCAGGGTCTTGGACCCGGAAGGTAGTTTGAATCCGGGCAAACTTTGGCAATAAGGATCGCTTATTGCAAGGAAAAGCGCAAAATGTAATCAAGGAGCGCAATATGTGGAAACAAGGCTGGCGCGATTCAGTATGGTCCACTCTAGACCAGAAATTGGATCTAATCGTCATAGGCGGCGGCATCACCGGCGCGGGCATCCTGGGTGAAGCCGCCCGCGCCGGGCTGCGCGTCTTATTAGTAGAAGCGCAGGACTTTGCCTCAGGCACCTCCAGCCGCTCATCCAAAATGGTACATGGCGGCTTCCGCTACCTGAAAAATGCTCAAATCCGGGTTACGCTCCAATCCGTGCGTGAGCGAGAGCGCCTGCTCAAAGAAGGTCGCGGCCTGGTCAGTCCGCTTGGCTTCCTACTGGTGAATTACGCTGGCGACCCTATCCCCGGCTGGGTGTTTGGCCTTGCACTTACCATTTACGATCTACTGGCGCTCAAAGGCAGTCACCGTCACTATGACGCCTACGATATTCACGACCTATGCCCTCCCCTTTGCGAAGAACATCTTCAAGGCGGTTATCGTTTTTTCGACGCTCAGACTGATGATGCTCGTTTGGTTTTACGGCTGATACAGGAGGCCGTTCAAGAGGGCGGCATCGCTCTGAATTATGCTCGCGCGTCGTGCCTGCTCCGCGAGAAATCCGGTCAGGTGACCGGCATTGTATTAGAAGATGTTTCTCCGGAAGGCGCAGGCCGCACGAAGGAGGTCCAGGCACCGGTCGTGATCAATGCTACTGGCGCCTGGTCGGATGACTTGCGCTCGCAGGTGGGCGCGCCCCCTCGGCTCCGAAAGCTGCGCGGCAGCCACCTTATTTTTCCTTCCCGGAGCCTGCCGCTAACCCGCTCGGTCAGCTTCCTGCATCCCAAAGACGGTCGCCCCATCTTCGCCTTTCCCTGGGAAGGCATTACCCTGGTGGGCACCACCGATGTCGACCTCAACCAAGACCCACCATCCGACCCTACCATCAGTCCTGCAGAGGCAGAATACCTGATAGAGGCTACCCAATTTGCCTTTCCCAACCTGGACCTTTCACTAGAGAGCGTCCAGGGAACCTATTCTGGCATCCGTCCGGTTATCGATACAGGCAAAGCAGACCCTTCGAAGGAATCGCGTGAGTACGTGCTTTGGAATGAAAATGGTTTATTAACGGTCGCGGGCGGTAAATTGACGACTTTCCGCCCAATGGCACATGCAGCCTTGCAGAAGGTCCATACGCGCCTGCCGGGAAAGCCAGTTTTCAAGCACCAACAGCGTGTGCTGGCAGAACCTCCTTCCGAACTGCCAACCCAGGCAAATCTATCACCCGCAACGCGGATGCGGCTTTTGGGCCGCTATGGCTCCAGGACTCTTGAATTAATCACCACAGCCCACCAAGGCGAGCTAGAAACGATTGCCGGCACCCCTTCTTTATGGGCAGAATTGCGTTGGGCGGCTCGCGCGGAGGCCGTGGTTCATCTGGACGACCTGCTACTCCGCCGCGTCCGGCTTGGCTTGTTACTCCCTGAAGGAGGCGCCGGCTGCATAGACATGATTCGCTCCATCATTCAGCCCGAGCTGGGCTGGGATGATTTCCGTTGGGAACAAGAAATTGCCTGCTACTCCAATTTGTGGAAAAAGTGTTATCATCTGAGCTGATCTAATTCAATCCAAGGTGCAGCAGATCATAAGATCCCAAGGAAGCGAGATGGGCGTAAATGCTGGAGCATCCAAAGACTTAATCCTCGCCATCGATAACGGCACCCAGAGCGTAAGGGCTTTATTGTTCGACCTGGCAGGCAATCTGCTAGCCAAATGCCGCGTCCCGATTGAACCTTATTTTTCGACTGCCCCCGGCTTAGCTGAACAACATCCTCAGTTATTCTGGGATGCCCTCTGCCAGGCCTGCCAGGGCTTAGTGAGCTCGCTTGGGTCGGGAGACCTGCAGGGTCTATCTAAGGAACGCATCGCCGGAGTGGCTCTGACCACCCAGCGCTCTACGGTTATCAACCTGGATAAGGCAGGACAGCCGCTGAGGCCTGCGATTGTCTGGCTGGACCAGCGCCGCACTGAAGGATTGCCTCCTGTCGGCGGTTTTTGGGGGTTGGCTTTCCGGTTATCGGGTATGTCTCGGACCGTAGCTTATTTGCAAGCCGAAGCCGAAGCGAATTGGATTCGGACTAACCAGCCCGATTTATGGGCAAAAACAACAAAGTATTTATTCCTTTCCGGTTACCTAACCTACCGCCTGACGGATCGCTTGATCGACTCCGTAGGCTGCCAGGTAGGCTATATCCCCTTCGATTACAAACATTTTCATGTCTCTGGAAAATACGATTGGAAATGGCAAGCAGTGCCGATGGACGCATCGATCTTGCCTGAATTAGTCCCCCCAGCCCAGGTGTTAGGGGAGATCACTCCTCAGGCGTCCCAGGCAACAGGCATCCCAGTTGGACTGCCTCTCATCGCAGCCGCATCCGATAAAGCCTGCGAAGTGATTGGCGCAGGCTGCCTGGAGCCAAACATCGGCTGCTTGAGCTACGGTACAACGGCCACAATCAATACTACTCACAAGCGCTATGTTGAGCTGATCCCCCTCATTCCCCCCTATCCCGCCGCAGTACCAGGAGCTTACAGCCTGGAACTACAGATATACCGTGGTTTTTGGATGGTAAGCTGGTTTAAACAAGAATTCGGCTTTCTCGAACAGCGTCAGGCTGAGGCGCGCGGCATAGAAGCCGAAGCCCTATTCGATGAGATGGTCAACGAGGTGCCGCCCGGCTCGCAAGGGCTGGTTTTACAGCCTTATTGGTCCCCAGGCTTGAAGATCCCGGGCCCAGAAGCCAAAGGCGCCGTCATCGGCTTCGGCGATGTGCATACCCGAGCCCACCTGTATCGAGCCATTCTCGAAGGACTGGCTTATGCTTTGCGCGAGGGAGCCGACCGGACGTCGAAACGCAGCGGCGTACCTATCACGGAGTTACGCGCGGCAGGCGGCGGGAGTCAAAGCAACGCTGCCATGCAAATAACTGCCGACATTTTCGGTCTTCCGACCTCCCGGCCGCATGTTTACGAAGCCTCCGGGTTGGGAGCGGCTATCGACGCGGCAGTGGGGCTTGGCCTGCACCCGGACTTCAAGACAGCGGTGGCTTCAATGACTCACAAGGGGGATACCTTTGAGCCGAATCCTGATACCCACCAGGTATACGAGGCTCTGTACCAGCGGGTATATTTGAATATGTACGCGCGTCTGCGCCCACTTTACGAAGAGATTTATTCAATTGCTCGGAGAAATCCCTCATAGTAACTTTCACATTGTTCTGGTTGGCTCAATTCGTGCACCTCCCAAAACTGGATTGATCAGAACAGGAAGCGAAGGGCAAAGTGGATCCATTAGTGGGCAAAACCCTGAACCGTTATCGTATTCTTAATTTGCTTGGCGAAGGCGGCATGGGGGCTGTATACAAAGCCAATGATGTCACCTTGCAGCGCGACGTCGCCATCAAAGTCATGCATCCCCATTTTGCTCGTCAATCCGATTTTCAGGATCGATTTCTTCAGGAGGCGCGCACCACAGCCCATCTCGACCATCCCGGCATCGTTCAGGTTTATGATTTCGGCCAGGACCGCTCTTATCTCTACATCGTCATGAAATTCATTGCTGGGGATAACCTGGAAATGATGCTTCGAGGGATGCAGACGCAGAACAAATGGATCGTGCTCACCGAAGCAATTAAAGTAATCCGCCAGGTGGCGCTAGCCTTAGATTATGCACACCGGCAGGGAGTTTTACACCGCGATATCAAACCGGCCAACATCATGCTGGAACCCGAACCCTTTGAAGGCCTGCCTTACCGTGTGGTTATAACCGATTTAGGTTTAGCCAAGCTGGCACAGGGTGGGGTGATGACTCAAGAGGGTGCTTCAATGGGCACACCGGCATACATGTCTCCTGAGCAAGCTTTAGGAAAGCCTACAGATGGGCGCAGCGATGTATATTCCTTAGGAGTATTGCTATTTGAGCTGACCACTGGCCGGCTGCCGTTTCCAGCCAAGTCGCTCAGCGAAGCCATTTTGTACCATGTCCAAACGCCGCCGCCGCTTCCACGTTCCATCCGCCCAGATCTGCCCGAAGAACTGGAACAGATAATTCTACGAACCCTTGAAAAAGAACCCGCCAAGCGCTACCCCACTGCGGCTGCTCTGGCGGAAGCACTCCTTGCTGCTGCTCCTGCGGCCACGAAGGTCGCTGAAGCCCCTTCTATGTTGGAAGGAGCGGTCAGCCTTTTTACCCAATACCAAAATAGCCTGGTGCAGCCACGGGGCGCTTCAATTTTAGAGGAATTCGAGCCTGTCCCAGAGACATCACAAGATCGAATCCAGATCATGGGACAGGATAAAACCACTCGCGCCGTCCAAATCAAGAGGACGGCTTTGATCGTTGGCCGGGACCCGCATGATGATATTGTACTGGACGACCAGAAAGTCTCCCGCCAGCACGCACGCATCGAATTTGATGGCACGAATTACCGAGTCACCGATCTGAATAGCACCAATGGCACTTTCCTGGAAAATGTACGCCTGCTTCCTGGAATACCTGGAATATGGACACCTGACAAAGCTTTACGCATCGGTGACAACTGGCTGCGTTTGCTGCTTCCCCAAGGCCCTACAGCCGCCATACCCACTACCGCGGTTGCTGCTGCAGCTGCGAGAGCCGGAGCGCAGATCGATAATAGTCGAGTCTATACCAGCCCAGGCCAGGGACGTGTAGGCATCTTTGTTGACACTTTACAGGTGACTACCGAACCAGGCCAGAGCATCACCATTCCGATTCTACTGCTCAATCGGGGCGCTATCGCTGACTTGTTTAGCGTTTCCGTCACCGGCATACCAGCTCCCTGGATTACTGTGCCAACCGCTCCAATTCGGATGATGCCGGGCGATCAAAAACCGACTTCGATTACCATCCACCCCCCGAGAGTTCCACAAAGTAGGGCGGGCCGCTATTCAGTTTCGATCAGTATATCCTGCCAGGCTTCCCCCAATGAAGTCGCCGAAACCAGGCTGGCTTTAACTATCTCAGTGTATTCTCAATTCACCAGTGAGCTATCTCCCACCCGGCTGCGCGCCGGGGAGGTTGGTCGCCTGACGGTAAAAAACCTGGGCAATGCCCAAGAAAGTTATCATCTTGGTTGGAAGGACCGCAGCAACGAATTGGCCTTCACTCCAGCTCAACTGCAAGTGAACGTGCCTGAAGGTCAAGAAATCGCGGCTGAATACCGCACTGATCTCCGCCAGCAACGCTGGGTGGGAGGTGAGAAACTTTATCTCTTTACTGCCCAGGTCAATCCATCCACTGGACAGCCTCAGACGCATAGCGGCGAAGTCCTAAGTCGTGGAATGGTCCCAGTTTGGGTTTTCCCGGTACTCGGATCGCTTTGTGTCATCCTGTTAATCATGATTACGCTGTTTTCCACGATCATATTTGGAGGCGCGAACCGGGCGACACAGGCGGTAAACGCCAGCCAAACCGGCCTCGAAGTCGCTGCCTTGCAAACCAACCAATCTGGTACGAGCACCGGCCAAGCCCTGGCAAATGCCAACCAGACTACCCAAACGGCTGCCACGCAAGCTGCGATGCTGACAAATACCCAAATCGCCGCCCTGTTTCAAACAGCCACTGTCCAGCAGTTATCTATCCAGCAGACTTCCGCTGCCCAACAGGCTGCCAGCCAGACTGCCGCAGAACAAACCGGGGCAGCCTCGATCCAGACTTCGGTAGCCCAAACAGCCAACGCACTGGCTACCCAACAATTTGCTGGACAGCTTACAGTAGCGGCTCAACAGACATTAGCGGCTGGCGTGGCTGCCGGCCAGACCGCAGCCGCTCAAACCGCAATTGCCGCTATTGAGACCTCGGCTGCACGGACCGCCAACGCAGTGGCAACTGCACGCATGGCCGCTACGCTCACCGCCGCGGCTTCTCAAAAGCCGATCGCTTATGTTTACAGCAGCGATCTAACAACCGCGAACGATTTTAAATCGATGTTAGAATCGAGAGGCGGTTTTTCGGTCGATTTAATTCCTCAGAGCAATGTTCTCCCTACCAATTTCGGCCTATACAAAGCAGTAATAATCGGTCATGAGACGGGCAGTTTGGGAGATTGGGGAGATGCAGGCGGCGCGCAAGCCAATCATATTGCCAGCGCCAGCAGGCCAATTCTAGGCCTGGGAGAAGGGGGATATGCCTTCTTTGGAAAACTTAGCCTGACCATCGGATTCGGCAACGGCGCGCACGGCAATGGGACCGACATTTACGTCGTGAATACATCCGAGCCATTCTGGAGCACGCCAAACAGCATCTCCATCCCTGGAAGTCAGATAATCACCCTCTACAATTCAGGTAGCAGCTACGTAGCGATTTATATCCCCTCTCCAGTCATGGGGATCGATTTGATCGGCAGTGAAAACAGCTCAGCCAACCACTACCAGCTGATCCAACAGGTTGGCCCATTTTTCTTGTGGGGCTTCGAAGATGGCCCTGGAGCTATGAATAATAAAGGCCAGCGGTTATTCCTAAATATCATGGAGTACCTGACGCCATAATGAGGCTTTTGATGGATCATCGCTGAAACGAGCCCATGGAAAATAGATCAGAGGTTATAAAAGAAAAGAAAGCAATATGCCGGAGCTGATTGGCAATACATTAGGCCGTTTCCAGATCCTGGAACGCCTGGGCAAAGATCCTTGGGGGGATGTATATAAAGCCTACGACCCAAAGCTCGATCGTACTGTTGCGATCCAAATCCTTGACCCGCGCCTGGCTAAGGATGGCAAACTCGATGAGTATTTCCTGCAAATGGGCCGTAATCTTTTAGGATTGCGCAATCCGGGCATCATCCGGATTTTCGACCTAGGCCAAACAGAAGCAATGGCTTTCATCGTCAGGGAATTCATTCCTGGGGAAAGCTTGCGTCAACTCCTACAAATCATGCACCCCCAAAATAAGTGGCTCGGGTTAGCAGAGGCTGTCCAGCTTGCCATCCAGGTATCACGCACTCTGGAATATGCTCACCATCGCGGCGTGGTGCATGGCGACCTTCAGCCAGGCAATATCCTGCTAAGATCAGAACCCTCCACAGATCTATGCTACCAGCCTGTTTTAATCAACCTTGGCTTTTACAGGCCCGGAATGACGATCCTGCCCTCATCGGACCCGGTTTACCAAGCGCCCGAAGTAGCACGAGGGTCAAGGTTTGACTCCCGCGCCGATATCTACTCTATGGGTGTCCTGCTCTATGAATTAGTGACCGCACAGCTCCCGAAAATCCCGGCGCCAATCCGCGGGAATACCGGCCCTTTAAGCCAGACACCCAACCTGCCACTCCTTTCTCTACGCCCCGGCCTACCAGACTCTCTTAAGCAAATCATCTTAAAGTCACTTGCGCTCAACCCGCACGACCGTTTTGTGGATGCCGCTTCTCTGACCAAAGCATTGGTCAGCGGGCTTCCATTAACTCAGTCGATTGAAACACCTCCCCAGGGAATATTAGAATCGGTCAGTCTAGAATCCTTCTTCCAACA
>Ga0209048_10003038_pt1 | contig 16439 bp, 12 predicted proteins | sample FrelakmetCRP12CR_FD_187146 | JGI IMG/M metagenome (GOLD analysis project Ga0209048, IMG submission 187146) | Freshwater lake sediment microbial communities from the University of Notre Dame, USA, for methane emissions studies - CRP12 CR (SPAdes)... | ecosystem: Environmental > Aquatic >... | reverse complement strand
CGGCAGCGTCCGCGGAGGTCCAGCCGTCGGGCCGGCGGTCGTTCGTCTTCAGATCGAAGAAAGCGCCCGAATACGCCGTCCATTGCGAGCCGTCCCAGAAGACGTTGTAGAGCTCGAAGAGATACCGGTTGTCGCGATCGACGATCAACATGTGGCGGTCCTGCGTTGCGGTGTCGTCGATGTTGCCGGGGTCGCCGCCTTCGATCCAGTGCGGCTGCGTGATCGCCTCGCCGGGGATGGGGTAGAACGGATAGGACGTCTGCGTCGCGTGGTCGACGCCGTCGCTCTCGTCCGGCTGCGCGAACTGCACCGTCTTCTTCGGCTGACTCGCATCCACGACGATGTATGGAATGCCGTAGATGCCGACTCCGTCGGGGAGCGTGCCGCCGAAATCGGGGTGGAGCGACTGCCCGTTCCCGATGTAGGCGATGAATCCCGCCGAGCCCGCGGCCACGGGCGCCGAGGAGATGTCGGTGTTCCACCAGTTCGTCGCCGGCGCGAGCGGCAGCGGGCCCGGCAGCCCGGCCTCGAGCCGCGGCGCCATGGACTGCGCCGACGCGACGCCGAGCGCCGAAGCCCCAGCCAGGACCGCGGCAAAAAGGCGCGCGCAGCGGGTCAACGTTTTCATGGGTGGATCGTCAGACAACGATTATGAGGCGGACTGCGCCGTCGAAACACCTGACCCGTCGGACAGCCGCCGCGTGCGGCCGCGCCCTGTCCTCCTTCGGCCCCGTTGGTCAGTCGTTTCGCGGAGCGCGGACCCGTAACCTTGCCGACGCCTTGTTCTTCGACTTCGCGCGCCGTGTGACCGCGGTCACCCCTCACGGCGAGGGGGGCAAATTAGTATGTCTGCACCTTTACAAACGAATTTTTCCCTCGGCCAGAAGAAAGGACGTCTGCCGATGAGAGAGAACGCCCTGCTCCGGAGAATCCTCGTCGCCGTCACCGGGATCGCCAGCGCCGGCGCCGCCCTCGGGGCCGCGACCGCGACGCCGTTCCAGGTTGCCTACGCGTCCGGGACCTCGGGCCCGGCCAGCGGCGGCACGCCGATCAGCGTCGTGGGCAACCAGTTCCTGCCGGGCGCGACCGTGAAGATCGGCGGCGTCGGCGTGAGCGCCGTCGTCACGAGCTCGACGCTCATCAAGGTGACGAGCCCGGCCCTCACGGCCGGAGCCCTGTACGACGTCGTCGTCGACAACGGAGGCCCGGCGAGCGTCCTGCCCAAGGGATGGCTCTCGGACTTCGCCGACGTGGCACAGGCGAATCCCTACCATGCGCCCGTCGAAACCATCATCCGCGACGGCATCACCTCGGGCTGCGGCGGCGGCAATTACTGCCCCAACTCCTCGGTCACCCGCGCGCAGATGGCGGTCTTCCTGCTCCGCGCCGAGCATGGGTCGGCCTACGTCCCGCCGGCGGCGACCGGCACCGTTTTCGCCGACGTCCACCAGGGCGATTTCGCGGCGGACTGGATCGAGCAGCTCTACACCGAAGGCATCACCGGCGGCTGCCTGATCGGCACGCCGCCCAGCTACTGCCCGACCTCCTCGGTCACGCGCGGGCAGATGGCGGCCTTCCTCCTGAAGATCTACCACGGCACGGGCTACGCGCCGCCGGCGGCCACGGGCGTCTTCTCGGACGTGCCGCCGTCGCTGCAGCTCGCCCCGTGGATCGAAGAGCTCGCGCGCCTGTACGTGACCTCGGGTTGCGGCGGCACGCAGTACTGCCCGAACAACCCGGTCACGCGCGGCCAGATGGCGGTCTTCCTCGCGAAGACGTTCCACCGGAACGAAGCGATCCGTTTCCTCGAGCAGGCCACGTGGGGCCCGAAGGACTCCGAGATCTCGGGCGTTCTCGGCCAGGGCTACCTGCCCTGGATGGCGGCGCAATACCAGCTGCCCCCGTCGATCTATCCCCCGCAGAACCTCGTGCCGGACAGCACGCCCTCAGGATGCGGCGACGGAACGGCGGCCACGCCCCCGAACTGCCGGCGTGACAACTACTCGACGTGGCCCCTGTACACGACCTTCTACAAGAACGCGCTCTACCAGCCCGACCAGCTGCGCCAGCGCGTCTTCTTCGCGCTCCACAAGATCGACGTCGTTTCGACCAACTCGATCACCCGGCCGAGCCAGGACATTCCGTACCTGAACATCCTGGTCAACAACGCGTTCGGGAATTACCGCGACATCCTGGAAGACCTGACGCTGATCCCCGCGATGGGCCACTTCCTCAACATGGATTCGTCCACCAAGAACAATCCGAACGAGAACTACGCGCGCGAGGTCATGCAGCTCTTCTCGATCGGAACGGACCTCCTGAACCAGGACGGCTCGACGCAGAACGACTCGATTTCGGGGCTTCCTCTGCCGAGCTATGACCAGACGGTCATCGACAACCTGAAGCTCGTGTTCACGGGCTGGAGGATCCTGCAGGTGACCGTGCCTCCGCTCGCCGGCTCCAGCGGCGAGACGAGCGGCGATTACCTGAACCCGATGACGCTACAGAGCTCGAACCACAACACCGCCAGCGACAAGGACCTCTTCCTCGGGTTCCTGCCGAACTTGAACGGTGACGGCGCCTACACGCACATCCCGATGGGCGGGACCGGCGACACGGACCTCCAGGCGGCGCTCGACGCCCTCTTCAATCACCCGAACGTCGGACCGTACCTCGCGCGGGAGCTCATCCACAACCTCGTCACCTCAAACCCCTCCCCCGACTACATCGAGCGCGTGGCCGGGTTCTACAACGACAACGGCTCCGGCGTGCGCGGGAGCCTCTGGGCGATGGTCAAGGCCATCCTCCTCGATCCCGAGGCGCGCAACGCGCCGGGCGACAACAATTACGGGAAGCTGAAGGAGCCCGCGGCCTACATCCTCGGCGTTCTCAGGGCCTTCAACGCCCAGTCGGCCAACCGGTCCACAGGGTCCGACGGCGCGATCTCGACGTGCACCAACTGCTCGCGCGACCAGGGCCAGGAGATCTTCAAGCCGGCGACGGTGTTCAGCTACTTCCCGCAGGACTACGACGCGCCCCCGGCCTCGGCAGGCCTCCTCGGCCCCGAGTTCGGCATCATGGACGCCACGACGTCCCTGAAGCGCGCCAACTTCATGAACACGGTCATCTTCTCGAACATCGCAATCGCCTGCAGCACGACCTCGTGCTACACGCCCAACGGCACGTCGATCGACCTGACCGAATTGCAGCAGCTCGCGCCCAACCCGGCGAACCTCGTCGATCGCCTGAATCGCCTCCTGATGCACGGCACGATGTCGGACCAGATGAGGCAATCGATCGTGGACGCCGTGAACGCGGTTTCGCCGTCGACCGACACGTTGAAACGCGCCCGCTGGGCGCTTTATCTGGTCGCGACCTCGTCGCAGTACCAGGTGCAGAGGTAACGCCATGTCGCACTCGAGAAGGGACTTTCTCGTCCGCACCACCTGCGCCGCGCTCGGAGCGAGCGCGATCCAGGGCACGATCCGCCAGTTCGGCCTCGCCAACCTGCTGGCCACGCCCAACGCGATCACCGGCAGCTACCGCGCGCTCGTCTGCGTCCTTCTGAACGGCGGCAGCGATTCGAACAACATGGTCATCCCGACCGACGCCACGAACTACAACGCCTACGCGGCGGCCCGGCCAGGCCTCAACATTCCGCTCGTGAGCCTGCTGCCGATCAACAACCCTGCCTCGACCCCCGGGCAGACCTTTGGCTTCCACCCGAACTTTGGCGACTACTATTACAGCGGCAATCCTGGACCTTTCTATCCGGGACCTCAGGGCCTTTTCAACTCCGGCAAGCTCGCCGTCGTGACCAACGTCGGCCCCCTCGTCACCACGCTGACGCAGGCCGAATACATGGCCAACAGCAAGCCGAAGCCGTATGCCCTCTTCTCCCACTCGGACCAGGTCCAGGCCTGGCAGTCGGGACGGGCGGACATCAAGGTCTCGACCGGCTGGGGCGGCCGCTCGGCCGACGCGGTCGCGACCTGCAACGCCGGCGGGGGCGGTTTCCCGACGATCACGTCGATCGCCGGCTCCTCGACCTTCTGCATCGGGCTCAAGCGGCCCCTCTCGATCGGCACCGGCTCGCTGACGAGCGCCCTCGTTCTCAACGGGTTCAGCGGCTCGGACCTCCCGCGCCGCAATTCGATGGACTACCTGCGCACGATCGACCAGACGGCGACGATGATCGCGGCGGCCAGCGCCACGACGCAGCAGGCCATCGACATCGGCGCCGACTTCTCGCAGGACCCGACGATCAACACCGTTTTCCCGAACACGAGCATCGCCAACCAGCTCAAGCAGGTCGCCAAGGTCATCAAGCTGGTCCAGGGCGCCCCGGCGGGGCTCACCCTTTCGCGCCAGATCTTCTTCGTGTCGCAGGGCGGTTACGACACACACCAGAACCAGCTCACCGACCAGGGCAACAACTTCCTCGATCTCGCGCAGGCGCTGGCGTCTTTCTACCAGGCGACCGTCGAGCTCGGCCTCCAGGACAAGATCACGACGTTCACGCACTCCGACTTCGGCCGCACGCTGCAGCCCTCGGGGGCCGGCGGCTCGATCGGATCCGACCACGGCTGGGGCAGCCACCAGCTCGTCATCGGCGACGCGGTCGGGGGCGGCAACTTCTACGGCACGCCCGGCACGACCGGCCTGATCTTTCCCGTGCTCCAGCCGGGCGGCCCGGACGACACCACGAACAGCGGGTCGAGCGGGCGCGGCCGCTGGATCCCCACGAGCGCCTCGGACCAGTACGGCGCAACGCTCGCCAGGTGGTTCGGCGTTGCGGATCCAGACATGGGCGGGGTCTTCCCGAACATCGGCAACTTCGCGCCGGACCTCGGCTTCATGGGTCCCGCTCCGGGTAGCTGCTAAGACGGATTTGCGCCAGGGGCGGCCACAGGGCCGCCCCCGGGTACTTTCAGGACCACGGATGACACGCAAACTCCCCCGCTCCATTGCCGCCGGCGCCCTCGCGTTCGCCGCGCTCTGGCTCGCCCGCGCCGGCGCGGCGCCGACGGTGACTTTCGAGATCGACCCCCCGAATCCGGTGGCCGGGCAGGTGGCCCGCCTGCGCGATACGTCGCCGACGGCAGCGACCTCCTGGCTCTGGGACTTTGGCGACGGCACGTCCGCCACCACGGCGTCGCCGTCCCATGCCTGGGCCTCTCCCGGGCCCTACACGGTCCGGCTCGTGGCCCAGGACGCGAGCGCCCAGACGACCGTCACGGTCTCGGCCGAGACGGCCCTGCGCCTGCTCGCCACCCATCCCTTCGAGATCACGATCGACGCGAAGGACCCGGGCACCGGCGCCCCCTCCCCGGCGCAGGCCATCGCGATCAGCGACCGCTTCGGCTGGTTCAGCTTCCCGGGGCTCACGCACGATCCCGGCAATCCCGAGGTCACGGTCAAGGTGCTCGAGGCGCCGACCTTCGGCCACTACTGGATTTTCTGGAGCGCCATGACGAGCCTCCAGTACACGATGACCGTCCGCGACGTCTCGACGGGACAGGTCCAGGTGTACGAGAAGACGGACGCGGCCGCCTGCGGCGGCTGGGACACGCAGAGCTTTCCGTACGCCCCTCCGACGACGCCCGCGCGGACGGCGACTCCGGCGCCGCCGACGGCGACCCCGCAGCCCGGCCAGCCCACGCACACTCGCACGCCAACGAGCGCGGCGACCGCGACGCCCACGCCCACACCGACCGTGACTCCCACGGCAACGCCGTCCGGGCCCACCCAACTCACCCTGCGGGCAACGTCATGGCAATGGGACTGGTGCCCTTCCGCCGACCAGGGCTTTCTTCCCTGCCACGCGGGCGCCTGTCCTTACGAGATCGACCTCTCCCAGCACGGGGTCATCACCATGCACCAGGGCTGCTCGTACCAGGTGACCCTGTACAACGGCGACTCCGGAGAGTTCGCGCCCTTTCACCAGCTCAACGCGCACCCGGAGATCGGAGTCCTCAACCCCATCTCGATTCCAATGGGCCAGATCCTGACGCCGCCGATCACCATCACGATTCCGGCCGGCGGAATCCCGGACGTGAACTTCTCCTGCCTCAACACCTCGTGCGGCAACGCGCAACAGCACGAAGGCATGCTCGGCCTCATCCAGATCGTCCCGTAGGATCCCGCAGCGCGGCGCCTAATAGGCGGCTTGCCGCCCTCGCTGACGGTGCCGTGGATCTCGGCAGCCGCGGCAAAGGACGCGCCGCCGAGCAGCAGGGCTCCCAGAACCAGACATTGCTTCATGTTCGACCCTCCGTGCGGCAGTCTCACCAATGCCGCGCCCCGGTGTAACGTCTCCGTGCCCGCGGACATCGAAAGGACGAACCGTGACGAACCCTGGCCAGACTCCGCCCTCTTCCGAGATCACCCCGGAGGCGCTCTACGCCGACCGGCGGAGGTTCCTGAAGAATTCGCTGCTCTTCGCCGCGACGGCGGCGGGCGTGGGCGGAGGCCTCGTCTGGCTGACCGGCGGCGCCCGCAGCCACCGCGGGGCGCGGGACTCGGCCGGCGCCTTCCCGGCCATCGAGCCAGGGCCTTTCGGCACCGACGAGGCCCGGACCCCTTTCTCGGCCGCCACCATGTACAACAACTTCTACGAGTTCGGCACGGACAAGGACGATCCGGCCCGGTTCGGCGGATCGCTCAAGCCGCGGCCATGGACCGTGACGATCGAAGGCGAGGTGCATCGGCCGCAGACCGTGGACATCGACACGCTGCTCGGCTGGTTCCCGCTGGAAGAGCGCGTCTACCGCATGCGCTGCGTCGAGGCGTGGTCCATGGTGATCCCGTGGGACGGATTCCCGCTCGCAGATCTGATCCGGCGCGCGGAGCCAACCTCCAACGCCCGCTTCGTCGCGTTCACGTCGCTCCACGACCCCGCGCAGATGCCCGGCCAGCAGCGCGACGTCCTGGCCTGGCCCTACGTCGAGGGCCTGCGGCTCGACGAAGCGCTGCACCCGCTCACGATACTCGCCGCCGGCCTCTACGGCCGCCCCCTGCCGAACCAGAACGGCGCGCCCCTGCGCCTCGTGGTGCCCTGGAAGTACGGGTTCAAGGGAATCAAGTCGATCGTCCGGATCGCCCTGACGCGCGACGAGCCTCCGACGACCTGGAACGCCTCGGCGCCGCAGGAGTACGGCTTCTACGCCAACGTCAACCCGTCCGTGGATCACCCGCGGTGGAGCCAGACGACGGAGCGCCGCATCGGCGAGCTCTCCCGCCGGCCGACGCTCCCGTTCAACGGCTACGCGAAAGAAGTCGCCAGCCTCTACGCCGGCATGGATCTCGGCCGGTTCTTTTGACGAGCGGACGCCGCCCCTGGCTGAAACCCGCGGTTTTCGCGGGCTCGCTCGCCCCGCTCGGCGCGATCCTCTTCCAGGCGGCCCGCGGCGCGCTCGGCGCCAATCCCGTGGCGGAGGCTTTGAACCGGCTCGGCCTGACCGCGCTCGTCTTTCTCGTCGCCTCGCTCGCCTGCACGCCGCTGAGGGAGACCCTCACATGGACATGGCCGATCGCGCTGCGGCGAATGCTCGGACTCTTCGCCTTCTTTTACGCGTGCCTGCACTTCGGCACCTACGCGGCCCTCGACCAGGGGCTGCGCTGGAGCGCCATCCTGGCCGACGTCACCAAGCGCAAGTTCATCTTCGTCGGGTTCGCCGCCCTCGTTCTGCTCGCTCCGCTCGCTGCGACCTCGACCGCCGCCGCCGTGCGCCGCCTCGGCTTTCCGCGCTGGAAGCGGCTCCACCGCCTCGCGTATGCGTGCGGCGTTCTCGGCGCCATCCACTTCTGGCTCCGCGTCAAGAAGGACGTGCGCGAGCCGGCAATCTACGCGGCGGTGCTGACGGCGCTGCTGCTCGCGCGCGTCTTCGTGTACGCCCGCGACCGCCGGCGACGCCGGGCGATCGTCGCCTCGTCCCCGCCCTGAGAACGGCGCAAACCGCGCACGGCAAACCGCAGGTCCTGCGCGAGGCGGCCCACTGCCCGGGTTTCGCGGCTTCCCTCGCGCCGGGCGACCACCCGTAGACTGGCCGCATGAAGCGCGTCCGGACACGAGGCATCGCACTGGCCGCCCTCGCCGGCCTTGCGCTCGGGAAGGGGCTCGCCGCTGCCCCGCGGGGTCGGAAGGACCCGGTCCCGCCTCGTCATTGATGCGTCCGCATCTCGCCCTCCCCTTCAGAACGAGCGACGCTGCAGCTTCCGGCCCCGGAAATGGCGGCGGTCATGACAAAGGGATTGAAGCGCCCCCTCGTCCTTCTAGGCCTCGCGATCTTCGCGGGCGTCTCGGCTGGGGCGCAGACCGTCGAGCCATCCCAGGTTTCTCCGAGCCCGGGCCGGTTTGAGGCATCGATCCTCGCGGGCTACCGCCTCGAGGGAAGCATCACGAGTAAGTCCGAGCAGACGCCGGCCGTCTCGCTCGCCAACGCCGCGACCTACGGGCTGGCTCTCGACTGGAGGCTGAATCCCTACGGCGACGCGGAGCTCCAGTACAGCTACACGAGCTCCCCGGCGGCCACCACCAACCCGAGCAACGGGCAGGTGACTCGCGGGTACGACATGGGAATCCACGACGTCATCCTCGCTGTCGTCGCGAACACCGCGCCCATCGGAAAGCCGATCCGCCCTTACATCAGCATCGGCGTCGGCTTCACCGTCCTCGTCCCGTCCAACGAGTTCGCCGCGAAGACGAAGTTCACCGTGGCATTCGCCGCCGGCGTCCGCGCGTACTTCTCCGAGCACTACGGGGTGCGGCTCGAGGCGCGCTACACGCCCGTCTACCTCTTTTCGACGGGTCCCTGCGCGTGGGAGTGGTTTCTCTGCACGGGCGGCGGCACGGGCCACGTCATCCAGCAGTCGGACTTCCGCCTCGGCGTCATCTTCCGCTTCTAAGCAACAGGAGGCTGGCCATGGCAGGACGGGGGACGTCGCTTCTCGCAGTCGTGGGCGCGGTGCTGCTGCCAGGCGCCCTCGCTTTCGCGCAGACGCCCGGCGCGCCGCCGCCGCAACCGGGCCGCTTCGAGATCACGGTCCTCGGCGGCTATCGCTTCGAGGGCAGCCTCGAGACGAAGTCGAACCCGGGCACGCCGGCTTTAGACCTCGGCAATGCGGCAACCTTCGGGCTCGCGCTCGACTGGCGGGTCGACAGGTACGCCGACCTCGAGATCCAGTACGGCTACACCAATTCCCCGGCGACCGTGACCCTCCCGAACGTGAACCCGCCACGCACAACCTACGACATGGGCATCCACGACGTCACCTTTGGATTCATCGCCAACCTCGTGCCCGCCGGCCGGCCGATACGCCCCTACCTCGGTCTCGGGCTGGGGTTCACGGTCCTCGTTCCGTCGAACGAGCTGCCGGCGACGACGAAACTCACGTTCAGCGTCGCCGCAGGCCTGCGCGCTTACCTCTCGGACCGCTTCGGGCTGCGCTTCGAAGCCCGCTGGGCGCCCGTGTACCTCTTCTCGACGGGCCCGGGCACCCAGAATTGCTACTGGTTCGGCTTCGACTACTTCTGCACGTCCAACGACACGGGCCACGTCATCGAGCAGACGGACTTGCGCCTCGGCGTGATCTACCGCTTCTAAAGCTCTAGAACTCGACGAGCACGCCGGCACCGCGCGCGCGATCGGTGACGAACGGCGCGAAGGCCACCCGCACCTTGCTCTCGCCCTTACGCAGGCGATTGTTGAGGGCCACCACCCCGCGCCCCACGAAGGTGCCGATGAGCGCCCCGGCCGTCACGTCCGACGTCCAGTGCGCGTTGTGGTAGATCCGCGCGAAGCCGACGAGCCCGGCGACGGTGTAGGCGGCGACACTCACCCAGACCTTGTCGGAGTGCGCGCTGATCACCGAGGCCACGGCGAAGGCCTGCGTCGCGTGCCCGGACGGGAAGGAGTTGTCGCTGCCGCTGAACGGGTGGAAGGACGTGCTGCTCACGGACTCGTTCGGCCGCTCGCGCCCGATGACGAACTTGAGCGTCGGCGTGATGACCCCGGAGGCCAGCAGGCTCGCCATGATGCTGTCGAAGAAAATGTCCTTCGCCTCCGGAGCGTGGAAGACGAAGCCGGCGATCCCGTATGCCCCGATGACCGCCCACGAGTATCCGGCGCCGAAGGGCTCCACGACCTTTGTCAGCTGGTCGAGCGTCGAGGTCTGGTGGGCTTGCGTCTTGTCGCGCATGGGAACGTCGAAGGCGAAGCCCACGGCCGTGACGCCGGCGGCAATGCCGCCGAAAACGAGCCAGTCCTTCCCGCTCCAGTGCAGCGGCGCGCCGAGGACCGAGACCGTGTCGTCGAGGGCGGTCTTGAAGATGCCGGGCGAGGATTCCCCTGCGGCCGCCGGCTCTTCCGGCGCATCGGCCAGGGCGCTCGCGTCCGAGCACGGCGCCGTGAGCTCCAGGTCCAGGGAATCGGCCGGAGACTCGGCTCGCGCCACCCCGGATGCGCCGCACAGGAGCGCAAAGGCGAGGACTCCCGTCACCACCCGAGCCCGAATCACTTCTGCGCCCCCTCGATGTCCTGGATCACCCGTTGCGCAACCCAGCCGGCGCTCGGGTTCGTCAGCGTCGAACGGATCGCCTCGAGCGCCGGCACGGAGGCCTTGCCGATGGAACCGCGCGTCAGCGTCTCTCCCGGCAGCGGGTGCTTGCTGTCGTCGTTCCAGTCGGGGAGCGGCGAGTTCGACGAAGAGCGATGCGCGGTGAAGTCCTTGAGCTGGGAAAAGGCCATCGGATCGATGGGCCCCGTGATCGCGGGCTGAGCGCCCGCGCGCGCGGACAGAACGAGTCCGCCGAGGAGGATCGCCCCAAGGATCTGTCGCATGGCGCCAATCCTACGCCCGGGCGCTCGAGGAGCGGAGGAACGACTACTCGCGGCGCAGCAGCAGGGCTCCGGCGAGCGCGAGGCCGGCGGCGAGCGCCGCGAGAAGGGCCGGCGAAAGCGCGGGCACCGCCGAGACAGCGACGGCCCCGCGGATGCGAGCGAAGAAAGCGTCCGATCCCCCGCGATTGGCGGCCTGCAGGGGCGCGACCGTCGGAAAGTCTGCGGAGTCGGTTGTCCCCGTCACGAGCGCGTCCGCCCCGAACGCCGCGACGGCATTGGCCTGATCGCTGCCGGAGCCGCCGAGGAGCGTCGAGAAGACGAAGGCGCCCGCCGGGGAAACCTTCGTCACGAAGGCGTCGCTCGCTCCCCCGCCGTAGGCGGCCTGGATGGGATCGACGAGCGGGAAGCCGGTCGCATCGCCCGTCTGACCCGCGACCCAGGCGTTTCCGGCCGCGTCCACGGCGACGCCGTTGGCCCGGTCGCTGCCGGCGCCACCGAGGAACGTGGAGTAGACGAGGGAAGCGTCGCCGGAGGCGTTCGGATTGAAGCGGGCGGTCCACGCATCGTTGCCTCCCAGCTTGACCGGCTGCGCCGCGTTCTTGGTCGGAAAGTCGGAGGAGGGCGTGAAGCCGGCCACGCACAGGAACCCGGCCGGGTCGACGGCAATCGCGTTGGACCGCTCCATGTCGGAGCTGCCGCCGAAAAACGTCGAATACATCAGGCTCGCCCCGTTGCCGTCGAGCTTCGTGATCACCGGATCGGTATCCAGAACGACCGTCTGGTACGCGGACGCCGTCGTCGGATAGTCCGGCGAGTCGCTGCCGCCCGTCACACAGGCGGTATTGCCCGGACCGAGAGCGATCCCGAAGAGCGCGTCGTTCCCGCCGCCACCCATGAACGTCGAGTACACGAGCCCGCTGCCGGAAGCGTTCAGCTTCGACACGTAGGCATCGAACTGGCCGCCGCGGTAGATCGGGAAGACGGAACCGGCGGTGGTCGGGAAATCCGCCGAATCGGTCCGGCCGACCACGTAGGCCTGCCCCGCGGAATCGACCGCGATGGCGTTGCACCGCGCGGTCGCCGTGCCGCCGAGATAGGTCGAGAAGACGAGTGTTCCGCCGGACGCATCGAGCTTCGCGACGAAGCCGGCGCGCCGGCCGGGATTCGCGGTTTGAAAGGCGCCGGCTGTCGTCGGAAAGTCGAGCGACGCCGTTTCGCCTGCGACGAAGATCGTCCCGCCGGGCCCGAGGGCGACGCCGTTGCCGTTGTCGGCGCTCGATCCGCCGAGGTACGTCGCGAAGACGAGCGGGGCGCCGCCGGGCCCGACCTTCGCAACGAAGACGTCCGTACCGCCGCCGTTCGCGGGCTGCGCCGCCCCCGGCGTCACCGGGAAATCGAGCGAATCCGTCTGGCCCGCGAGGTAGCTGTTCCCCGCGGCATCCGCGGCCACGGCGAGGCCGGAGTCGGCGAGCGCTCCCCCGAGGTAGCTCGAGTACGAGAGGACGGGATCGATGGTCAGCGGCAGCGCCGGGTCATGCGGCCCGAGGACAAAGCGGGCGCGAGAGCGGCCCTCGAGGGCGTACGCGACGGAAACCGGAGTCCGGACACCGTCGCGCTCCTGCCAGGCGACCGGCCGCCGCTGCACGAGCCGGCCGGCCACGGTCGCAAGAACCAGGTTGCCTTCGCCGTCGAGACCGAGATCCTTGAGCCCTTCGAAAGCGAGAGCGATCCTGCCCGCGTCGGCCCCGCGCGCGATGTCGAAGTCGTACTCGAGGCTGCCCTGCCGGCCGTGGTACACGAGATCGATGCCGGGATACACGCCCGCGTACCGGACGCTGCCGTAGGCGGCGACCCCGCTGCGCCACTTCCGCGGATCCCGCCCGAGGAAATAGTTCGTCCTGCCGCGGAGAATTTCGCCGGCCTCCGGCCCGGCCGCGAAGCGCGCGCCCGGCAGCGTCATGCGGATCGTCTCGGAGGCGCCGCCGCCGCTCTTGCGCAGGACGAGCACCGCTTCGCGATCGGTCAGAAACAGCGCGTGCCCCTTCGCCCGCGACACGAACCGGACCCGCGGATCCGCCTGGCCCACGTTCGGCTCGAAGCGCGCGCCGACCGGCGCCGCTGCGCCGCGCGCCGCGCCCCGGCCCAGAGCGAAGGCCAGAATTCCTGCTGCCCAGGCCGCTCGCGCCAAACGCCTTTGCCTCATGCGGTACGGAATATAGCAGTGCGTCAGCCGGGCACGGTTCATGCGCGCGGATTCGAGGCCCCATGAACCGTTGGCGTCGCGGCGGGCGTAATGGCTTTCCCCGCTTCGACGACCGCAAGGGCAAGCAGAGACGCCGCCAGCGCATGGAGCCAATCGGCCGCCGAAAGCGGCACCATCGACAGCACTTCCGTCAGGGGTGGCCAGTGCACGGCGAGAACCTGGATCGCCAGCCCCCCGGCGAGAGCCCCCCAGAAGGGAGCCCTCATGCTGCCGGTCATTTTCCAGAAGGGCCTGTGCTCGGACAGCCCCGCGAAGGCCTGAGAAAGCAACGCCAGCGAGAGCGTCACCATCACGAGGCTCTGGCTCCTTGCGCCGCTGCCCGCCGTGAAGAGCCACATGGCCGCGCCGACGACGAGGCTGCTGCGCAGCCCGATCCATCCCGTCGAACGCCATGTCAGCAGCGGCTCTCGCGTGTCTCGCGGCGGGCGGCGGAGCAGGTCGGGCTCGCCGGGGATCACGGCGAGGGCGATCGCGGGAAAGATGTGAACGACCAGATTGAACCACAGCAACTGCAGCGGGCTCATCGGCAAAGGCAGGTTCGTGACGATGGCGACAAGCATCACGCCGATCGTGGAAAAGCTGCAGAGAAGCAGGAAGTGCACCGCCCGCCGGATGTTGGCGTAGACCTGACGGCCCTCGGCCACCGCGTCCGGAAGCGTTCCGTAGTCGCCGGTCGTGACGACGAGGTCGGATGCCTCGCGCGCCACGTCGGCGGCGCGACTGCCGACCGCGATCCCGATGTCGGCCGCCTTGAGCGCCGGAGCGTCGTTGATGCCGTCGCCGGTCATCGCGACCACCTCTCCCGCGGCCTTGAGCGCCCGAACGATGGAAAGCTTGTCCTCCGGCGAAACCCGCGCGAAGACGGCCGTGCGGCGCAGGTCCTCCCAGCGGCGCTCCCGGACGTACTCGGCGAGCTCCGCAGAGTCGATGCAAAGATCGCCCGATCCAGCGATCTTGAGCTCCCGCGCCACGGCCAGCGCGGTCGTCTTCTGGTCGCCCGTGACCATCACGGTCCGAATGCCCGCGCGGCCGAGAGCCTCGATCGCCTCCTTCACTCCCGTTCGGGGCGGGTCGATGAAAGCCGCGAGGCCCGCCCACGTCAGGCTCTGCTCCGCCGCTTCGGGGGGCGCGGACTCCGGAAGGCGTCGAAGGGCCAGGGCGAGGACACGGTGTCCCGCCTCTCCGAGCCTTGCGGCGTCGGCGAGCAGGCGATCGCTGTCTGGCGCGGCGAGGGGACGCTCGGCGCCGCCCTCGGAGACGCGGGCACAGTGCGTCAGGATGACCTCGGGAGAGCCCTTCACGAACGACCACGTCTGGCCGGCGGCGTCCCGCGCCACGACCGCCATGCGCTTGCGGCCGGAGGAGAACGGGACCTCGCGCAACTTCTCGAAAAGGCCGGCCGGCTCGACTCCGCCCTTGCGGGCAAGAACGAGCAGGGCCCCCTCGGTGGACGAGCCGTGGATGTGCCACCCTTCGTGGGGCTCGAGCCGCGCGTCGTTGCAAACCGAGGCGACCAGGAGGAGACGCTGTATCTCCGGATCGGCGGCCGGGTCCACGGGGTGACCGGCTTCGAGGAACTGCCCCACCGGCGAGTAGCCGGAGCCGGTGACCTCGATCTCCCGGCCCGGCAGGACGATTCGGGTCACGCGCATCGCGTTCTCCGTCAGGGTTCCGGTCTTGTCGGTGCAGATCAACGAGGCGCAGCCGAGCGTCTCGACCGACGCCAGCCGGCGCACCAGACTGTGAGCCCGTGCCATGCGCCGCACGCCCACGGCGAGGGCGACGGTCGTGACCGCCGGCAGCCCCTCGGGAATCGCCGCGATGGCGAGAATGACGCCCGTCTCCAGCATGAGCCAGAGGGGGCGCCCCCGCAGGACGCCGAGCACCGTGACGACGCCGGAGAGAAGCACGGCGACCAGAGCGAGCCGCCGGCCGAGCTGCTCTGCCTGGCGCTCGAGCGGAGTCTGCTCCCGCTCCTGCTCGGTGACGAGCTTGCCGATACGGGCGAGCTCCGTGTCGGCCGGCGGCGCGGTCACGATCAGCCGACCTCGGCCTCCCAGAACCGTCGTCCCCGCGTACGCCATGCACGCCCGATCCGGAAGGGGCGCCCCGGCGTGGAGCGGTTCCGTGGCCTTGTCGACGGGAGCGCTCTCGCCGGTCAGAAGCGATTCGTCGATCTGCAGGTTGCTCGCGTCGACGAGCCTTCCGTCCGCGGCCACGATCTGGCCGGCGGAGAGAACGACGAGGTCGCCGCGCCCCAACTCGCTGGAGGGGATCTCGTGCTCGATGCCCCCGCGAATGACTCTCGCGGTCGGAGCCGAGAGCGTCCGCAGCGCTGCCAGCGCCTTCTCCGCACGCCAGTCCGTGGCGAAGCCGAAGGCAACGGAGAAGACGATCGAGGCCGCGATGGCGAGGGAGTCGCCGGTGTGGCCGAGAACGAGCGAGACGGCGGTCGCCAGCAGCAGGACGACGATGACGCCGCCCTTCAACTGATTCCAGAGAATCCGCCCCGCAGACTGGGACGGATGCCGGGACCGCGCGCGCTGCTCCGGGCGCGCCGGCTCGACCCCCCGGTCAAGGCCTGTCTCCGGGTGCGTCGCCAGCTCCCTTGCGACGTCTGCGGCGGTCTTGCTGTGCCAGCCTTCCTGCACGGCGTCGGCCTCAGTCCCGTTCGACGAGAGCATGTCGTTGCAGCTTACCGAGGGTCGCCAGACGGCAGTGGGGCGATGGCATCATCGGATCCGTCCGACGCCGCTGCCGGCAGCCTCCTCTCCGGAGCGACGAAACCCCCGGCGGAGAGTGTCATCGAGGCGGAGCGATGAGAAGGACCGCCGTCAGGGCCGCCGTTTGGCCGGCTTCTTCGCCGCTCGCTTGCCCTGCGGTGCGCCCGACTTCTTCTTCGCCTTCGTCTTCGCCCCGCCTCCCGCCTGCTCCGCAGCCTTCTTCGCCACGGCCCGCCTTCTCGCCTCCAGAGCGATCGCCGCCTGCCGCTCGCCCGGCGAAACGAAAGGAAGCCCGCGAGCCTCCTCGGGGTCGCCCACGAGGGGAGCCTCGCCGCGGAGCAGCGCCGCGACGCGGGCTCTCGCGGCGGCAGAGGCAGGCGGACGCCGGGGGGAAGAGGGCTTCTTCATTGCTCGTGTCCTGCACGCAGCCTGCGCCGTCGGGGGGGCCGCGAAGGTCGCGGCCGCCAGTTTCTCGTCTCCAACGGCGTGACTCTAGCGCAAATCGCGGCCGCGCCAAACGGAGTCGGCGGGACGCTCTAGTGGCGGGGCCGACGGGACTCGAACCCGCGACCTCCGGCGTGACAGGCCGGCGTTCTAACCAACTGAACTACG
>Ga0209048_10003037_pt1 | contig 16439 bp, 14 predicted proteins | sample FrelakmetCRP12CR_FD_187146 | JGI IMG/M metagenome (GOLD analysis project Ga0209048, IMG submission 187146) | Freshwater lake sediment microbial communities from the University of Notre Dame, USA, for methane emissions studies - CRP12 CR (SPAdes)... | ecosystem: Environmental > Aquatic >... | reverse complement strand
CGAACCTACCGTTCCACCACGAAGTTCCTCGCCAAGAAGAAGGAGACGACCGCCATCGACCACATCTCCTTCGAGGTGGAGAGGGGCGAGCTGTTCGGCATCCTAGGGCCCAACGGTGCGGGCAAAACGACCACCATCAAGGTGCTCACGACGCTCCTCCTGCCCACCTCCGGGTCGGTCAGGGTCTTGGGATATGATGTTACAAAGCAGCCGATGGAGGTGCGGAAGCGGATCGGGCTCATCCTCGGAGGGGAGAGGGGGCTGTACTATCGCATCAGCGCTCGCCAGAACCTCAGGTACTTCGCGGACCTCTATGGCGTCCCCATCGCCATCCGGGAGAAGAGGATCGATGAGGTCCTCGGCATAGTGGGCCTCCAGGACCGGGCGGACGAGAGGGTCGAGGACTACTCGCGCGGGATGAAGCAGCGCCTGCACATCGCGAAAGGGATCGTGCACGACCCGGAGCTGGTCTTCATGGACGAGCCCACCATCGGATTGGACCCGGAAGCGGCCATCGACGCGCGGGGCATGATCAAAGAACTCGTCCGCGCGGGCAAGACGGTCCTGCTCACCACCCACTACATGTACGAGGCGGACGAGCTGTGCGGGCGGGTCGCGGTGATCTCCCGCGGGAAGGTGGTGGCCCTGGACACCCCCAAAGGCTTGAAGAGATTGATCAAGGACACCTCGGTGATAGAGGTCGAGGCCTTCGGGGTGACGGAGAAGGAGCTGGACAACCTAAGGAAGCTCGATGGGGTGAAGGCCGTCACCGCCACCATGAGCGAGGACAAGCAGGTGGTCCGAGCCCAGGTCACAGAGCCCGGGGAGGTCCTGACCAAGGTGGCCGGCGTATTCCAAGCAAGCAAGGTGATAGGCGTCAAGGTGAAAGAGCCCACCCTGGAGGACGCCTATCTCTGGTTGGTGAAGGACAATGCCTAGGGCGCGCGCGCTCTACGCATCGTTCAAGCACCAGGCCTGGCATTTCTTCGCTGATCCCCAGTGGCTCATCCCCAACATCATCGCTCCGTTCATCGTCACCATGGTGGTCCTCTTGCTGTTCCAGGACATCACGGGCGAAGTGGTGCTCTACGCGGTCCTGGGGGGAGGCATGATGGGCATGTGGGGGAACACCCTCTACGCGTCCGGATGGTCGATACAGTCGGACCGTTGGTGGGGGACGATCGACGGGGTATTCGCCGCGCCGACCCACATCATCTGGGTCATCGGAGGGCGGACCCTTTGGAACACTTTGATAGGGGTCCTCAACGGGCTGCTCATCCTTGTGATAGCGGTCGCGGTCTTCCAGGTCCCTTTGGAACTGAACGAACCGTGGTTATTCCTGTTGGCCTTCGTGACCACCTTGCTATCCCTGGCCTGCCTGGGTCTGATCTTCAGCGCGGCCTTCGTCCTCACCCGCTCGGCCCAGGTCCTCACCAACGGACTGGAATTCCCGATATACGTGGGCACGGGCTCCATGTTCCCGATCGCCCTGCTTCCATTCTGGTCGCATCCCCTCTCGCTCAGCCTGGCCCCGACCTGGGGGATCGATGCCATGAGATACGCAGCGCTGACCGACTACAGCTGGGGGCTTTCCACGGGCTACTGGGGGGATATGGCCATCATGGCGCTGATATCGCTCGTTTACCTGGGGTTGGCCATCTGGCTCTTCATGATAGTGGACCGGGTGTCCCGAAGGGATGCCAGCTTGGGGAGGGCCTGAGATGGCGGTCTATGTCTCCAACCCCATTCGGGTCTTCTGGAGCTCCGCGGTGCTGGCCAAGAACGCGTTGTTCGCATGGCTGAATCCCGCCATGTGGATCACCCAGCTCTTCTTCATCTCGCTGTTCCAGATGGCCTTCTTCGTCTACCTGGCCACGTTCGCCCAGAATCCCCAGGTCAGCGTTGCGTTCGTGGCGGTGGGGAACGCACTGCAGAGCGTGGCCTATGTTTCGATCTTCGCCGTGTGCAACATCACCGGCGAGGAGAAGCAACAGGGGACGTTGCAGAACATCCTCGTATCACCGGCCAACCGGTTCTCGATCTTCGTGGGGAGGGCCATGTTCCAGATCGTCAATGGGATGGCCACCGTGGTGATCGCCTTCCTCTACGCCGCGGTGCTGTTCAACGTGGACTTCTCCCAGACGGACTTCCTGGCGCTGGCCGTCACCATCCTGGTCACGACCTTCGCCATGACGGGCTTTGGGCTGATGCTCAGCTCCCTCGGTCTCTATCTGCGCACCTCGATGATCATCGCCAACATCTTCCTCTTCCTCGGCCTGCTGGTGTGCGGAGTCAACTTCCCCATATCCTACCTCCCTCCCTTCCTTCAGCCCATATCCTATGCCATCCCCATGACTTACGGCACGGAGGCGGCGAGGATGGCCGTCACGGGCAGCACGCTGTCCGGCATAGCGGGCATATTGACCGTCGAGGCGGTGGTCGGGTTCATCGCGGTCCTTGTGGGCTATGCGATGATGGTGAGGTTCGAGAGGATCGCCAGGGTCAAAGGCTCGATGGAGAAGTATTAGCGCTTCTGAAGATGATCTCGGCAAGGTCACTTGTACGCGAACATCTCCCTGAAGAGGCTGAGCCCATAGGAGATCTCCTTGATGGCCGCCTCCTTCCCCTCCCAGCCCTTGACCTCGGTGTGCTTGCCCTCCTCGAGCTTCTTGTAGGTCTTGAAGAACTCCAGGATCTCGTCCAGGTAGTGGGTCGGGACGTCGTCGATATCGTCATAGTCTCGCAGGCGAGGGTCCTTGGTGGCGACGGACAGGATCTTGTCGTCCCTCCCCTTCTCGTCCACTATCCTCAGGATGCCAATCGGCTTGGCCTCGACCACGCAGCCCGGGAAGGTCGGCTCGCTCAGCATGACCATGGCGTCCATCGGGTCCTCATCGTAGTAGTAGGTCCTGGGGATCAGGCCGTAAGCATGGGGGAAGACCACACTGGAATGGAGTACCCGGTCCAACAGTATGCAGTCGTACTCCTTCGAGACCTCATACTTGTTCTTGCTCCCCTTTGGCGTCTCCACTATGACATTGATGATCTCCGGCGGGTTCCGGCCAGACGGGACTTTCTTCCAAAGCGACATTCAGCTCAACTCTCGAAAGACCATTCCCCGGTGATATTTATTATTTTCTAATCGTTCCATATTGTTTTCTAAGGGCATCGGCGCACCGGTTTGCTGGGGCGTTCATCGTCACCCAGCCGGTCTGTCAGATTATTATATGTAATAAGCGATTATCACCTGGGACGCGCTCTTGGTGAATCTAGAGGTCATACTCATCGAGCTATTCGTGCTCATCTTACTCGCTCTGGTCGCTGGCATCCTGTGCTCTCTCGTTCGCATCCCTCCCTTGGTGGGAGAGATCGTGGTGGGCATCGCGATCGCGAATATAACCTTCAACGGGCAGAGCCTGTTCTCCTGGCTGCAGTTGAGCAACCCCGAGAACTTCGCGGTCTTCGAGGTCCTCGCCGACCTGGGAGTGATATTCCTCCTGTTCACCGTCGGGCTGGAGACCCCCTTCCATGAGCTCCGAAAGGTCGGGTTCATGGCGAGCATCGTCGCCGTGCTCGGGGTGATCCTCCCCTTCGTCACCGGTCTGATCCTGATGCTCTTCCTCGACTTCTCCACCATCGAATCCTTGTTCATCGCCGCCGCCCTGGTAGCGACAAGCGTGGGCATCACCGCCCGAGTGATCAAGGACTTGGGGAAGATGGAGACCACCGAGGCCCGGGTCATTCTCGGGGCCGCGGTGATCGACGATGTCCTCGGATTGATCATTTTGGCGGTGGTGAGCGGAATTAGCCAGGGCGGGGCCCTGAATCTATTGGATGTCATGGTCGTGGCCATTCTGGCGGTCGGTTTCGTCCTCGTCGTGATGTTCATCACCACCCTTATTCCGCGGATGAGGAAGGCCAGGAGCTCGAAGAAGGTCGAGGAGAAGAAGCGCCGCCGGATCAGACTCAGCCTGCTCCCATTGGCGCTCATCACATGCTTCGGCCTATCCGCCCTGGCAAATTTCCTTAGTCTCGCCGCCATCGTGGGTGCCTTCCTGGCAGGCATGCTCTTCGCAGAGTTCAACGACCTTTGGCCAGGAAAGGAGAAGTTCGAGCCCATCAACGAGTTCCTGGTACCTTTCTTCTTCCTGTTCATCGGCCTGCAAGTCAACCTAGGTCAGTTCGCCAACGTCGCAGTGATATCCCTGGCGATCGGCATCACCATCCTGGCCATCGTCACGAAGTATGTAGGATGCAGGATCGGGGCCCGGAGCATGGGCAAGGCCTCTGCCGACATCGTGGGCATAGGAATGATTCCACGAGGGGAGGTGGGGATAATCGTCGCGTCCATTGGGTTGGCGAGCGGCGCCCTGACCAACGACCTCTTCACCATAGTCGTGTTCATGTCCATAGCGACGACCATCATCGCTCCATCGATGGTGACCTGGGCCTTCAAGAGGAAGGATAGGGCAGGGCCCACGTTCAAGGGCGGCAGGGCGAGCCAGGAATAGGCTCATGAAATGAAGGTCTAACCTTGCAATTGATGTCTGGCCTACGTCGGCCAGAGCCGGTCAGCGATGGAGACCACCGCGATGACCACGATGCAGGCAATGAGGACGAAATAGGGGTTGATCTTCGGGGCCTTCTCGTCCTCGGAATCGAAGTACCTGATAAGTCCGGCGGCGGATTGGAATCCCGATTTATTCTTGCTGTCCTTCGGCATCGATACCAAACCTCAGAATGCCCACCGCTCTATATACTTTTTTGCGAGCCTCCCCACCTATTCGGCTTGATTTCTAAGGGGCAGCTCTGTGGTCAGTTGATGTAATAGTCATAGCTGGAACGGTCGAAACCCCTGACCAGCTCGAGCGAGGGTTCCCCGGGCGGCTTCCACCCGTACACAGGATATACCAGGTTGGGCATGAAGCGCGTGAGGTCCGTGGCGATCTGGGTCACCATATGGTCCTTTCCGAACACCTTCTCGCTTATCTCCAGGGCCTTGGCGCGGGTGATCTCCTCGTCCATGATCCCCAGGGTGTGCAGGTATTCATGCAGCAGCACATGGAAGATATAGGGCTTGTAGAGCTCTGGGTTGGTCTGCTTGATCCTGGTCAGAGGCGTGGTGTTCATGACGATGATGTTCGTGGCCACGGGGTAGAAGGCTCCAACGAACCCTTCGGGTCCGCCCCCCAGGTTCGATAGGCCGAGCATGAGGCCGGACCTCTCCTTGCCAGTGCTCTTCCTCACCGCCAGTTTGACCAGCTCGAAGATATCCGTCATGTCCTTGGCCTTCTGCAACTTGACATCGTAGGTCGATATTTCCTGCACGTTCCCTCAGACTAACAGTTCGGCTATTTAAACATGTATACATCAGGTTCGCAACTTCCGGTTGTTATGATGTCCAGCACCCCGCAGGTTGAAGCCTATGATCTCCGGGAAAGGAGAATGAGGGCTAGAGGCAGAATGGCAATGCATTTACATTCTCGGTAACTTTTAATAAAACCTAGCTTGTCCTGTGGCCCTGATAACATGCATTGGGCCGATGTCGTCGCGAAAGAGCTGTTGTCCAAGCAGGAGAAGAACCTCATCTCCACGGGCATCACGCCCTCGGGCTTCATTCATGTGGGGAGCTTGCGCGAGGCCATAACGGCACGCGCTGTCTATGAGGCGATGCTCGATCTCAAGGCCGACGTCGGGTTCATCTATCTCGTCGATTCCTTCGACCCGCTGCGCAAGCGCTACCCTTTCTTGGACGAGAGCTACGAGATGCAGGTGAACAAGCCCCTGTCCGAGATCCCCTGCCCCTGCGGCAGGCACAAGAGCTATGTGCATCACTTCGCGGAGCCGTTCCTGGAGGCCATCGATCGCCTCGGCCTCCACCCCAAGCTCCACTGGACCCACGAGCTCTACGACCAGGGGGTCATGGCCGAAGCCACCGACATGGTCATCCGCAAGAGGCAGCTCGTGGCCCAGATACTGAAGGAGGTCACCGGTCGAGATGTTCCTGCCGACTTCTTCCCCTATTCTCCGAAGTGCTCCTCCTGTGGCAAGTATTCTACTGGCAAGATCCTTGGCTATGAGTACCCGTTCGTGGATTACCTCTGCCATTGCGGGCATCAGGGCAAGGCAGACATCAGGAAGGCCGATGGCAAGATGCCTTGGAGGCTGGAATGGGCCGCGAAATGGAAGATCTTCGGGGTCACGGCCGAGCCCTTCGGCAAGGACCATGCGGCGGCCGGTGGGTCGTACGACACGGGCGTGCGTTTCTGCAAGGAGGTCTTCATCTGCGACCCTCCGTATCCGATCCCCTACGAGTTCGTGCAGCTGAAGGGACACGGGCAGATGCACAAATCCAAGGGCGTGTCAGTCACTGGATTGGACGCATTGGCCATCACCCCTCCACCCGTCTTCAATTATTCCTTCCTGCGTTACAATCCGGACCGCCACATCGACTACGACTCCGGGCTCGGGGTCCTGGATGTGGTGGACGAGTACGACAAGGTCGAGGGGTACTTCTATAAGGGCGGGGTGGAGGAGCGGGACAGGGACCTGCTCCGTGCCTACGAGCTGGCGCAGCCCAGCGGGGTCCGGGACCATATGCCCCTGCAGATTCCCTACCGTCACCTGGTATCGGTGGTGCAGATATCCGACAGCTTCGAGGGCGTGCTGGAGATACTCAAGCGCACCGAGAAGGTGGAATCGATAGAGGGCCAGGACCTAGAGCGGCTGCGCCAGAGGGTGGAGTGCGTGCGCTTCTGGCTGGACAACTGGGCTCCAGAGGAGGTCAAGTTCAAGGTGCTGCCCATCCTGCCCACGGTCGAGATATCCGCCGCCGAGGTCACCTTCCTCAGGGCCATCCATTCCGCTCTGCAGAGCGTGGAGTGGAGCGGGGACAAGATCCACGATGTGGTCTATGAGACGGCGAAGGCATCGGGCCTGGGCGCCAAGGCCGGCTTCCAGGTGCTATACCTCATCCTCGTCAACCGGAAGCAGGGTCCCCGGCTGGGGTACTTCCTCAGTACCATGGACCGCAAGTTCGTGCTGGGCCGGGTCGAAGAGGCCTACCTGGCCGGGCAGCATCGGCTCTGAGCCCTCGCAAAGGGTCACCGGAGGATCGGACGAGAGCGGGCTCGGTGGGTGGGCTGGCATGGGCTGCGGTCACTTAAGGAAGCCCATCTCCGTGAGCTTCTCCGGCAGGTACTTGTCCGTGACGTAGTTCAGGCCGTACTTGGCCAGCGCCTGCTGCTCCGCCTTCTTGTCGATCTTGAGCATGGTCTCGATCTCGCTGCGCCAGAACTCATCGTTGAAACGCGGGTCCTTGAGCTCGGCCTCCAGCGCCTTCACGTCCCTATCGCTCAGCTTGTCGGTCGGCAGGTCGTAGCGCAGGATGTCCGACGCGGTGATGCCGATGTACTCGGCGGTCGGGGTGGCCAGGAACTCGGAGATATGGGCGGTCTTGATGGCTCCGTACGCGACGGAGGCGAAGATGCGGAACGACCAGGGGTCCCCATCGGTGAACACCACCACCGGCAGGTGCATCTCCTCGTGCAGGCGCTTGATGAACCTTCGGGTGGAGCGGGCAGGCTGCCCTTTCAGGTGCACCAGTACGGCGTTAGAGTCCTCCGCGAAGCCGTTCTCCACCAGGCGGTCGAACATACCACCGGTCTCGATGGCGATGATGAAGTCCGCGTCCGACTCGATCAGCTGCACCTTGTCCGCCTCGACGTTATAGGGTATGCCATAGCCCGAGTCCCCCACGTCCTCCAGGCAGTTGATCCTCTTCTTCCGCCCCTTGCGGTCCAGCTCCTCGATGGTCAGGTTGCCGATGACCGAGGCGCCGTTCTCCTCCGGGCGGAGCTTGAAGTCCTCGCGCATCAGGCCGGTGACGATCTCCAGGTCCTCGGCCAGCAGGTTGCTCTCGTCCTGCGAGTGGAACTTGCCCTTGCCCCAGCCCTCCGAGATGTAGTACATCTCTCTCAGGGTGGAGGACTTCTTGTCCTTGATCATGTCCTCGATGAGCTCCATGACGAACATGGTGCGCAGGAGCATGAGCGCCCCCTGGGTCTTCTTGGCCGTTCTAGCTCCCTTGGCGCTGCCATATTTCCAGACGCTGTGCTTGGGGTCGAAGCGGATGTTCCCCTTGGTGCGCAGCGGGATCACCATCTTGGGGATCTTCCCCTCGTCGATCTGGTCATAGATCTGTTCGGCCAGCTCGTAGAGCTTCTTGACCGCCTCCTCCCCCAGCTGCTGCTCGTTCGGCTCAGTCATCGCTCAGCGCCTCCGTGGACTCGTCATAGTCGACCTCTTCCTCCTCTTCCTCGGTCGGGGGCGAGGGCTCGGCCGCGACCTCCGTGACCGAGAGGCGGGCCACGTCCCAATCCCCTGGCAGGGGGTCCGCGCCGATGATCATGGTGGGGTCGATGCCCGAGGCGTAGAGCTCGTTCTCGTCGTACAGCTCCTGGTCCAGGCCGGTCAGGTCGACCTTCACCGTCTCCTTCTCCGTGGAATGGATGTGCCTGAGCTCCCAGGTGACCTTGCCGTCCTCCTTGACCTCCACCGGCTTGGGGTCGACGCTGTCGGTTGCCATGGAGCCGGCGGGGAAGACGGCGTGCAGGTTGAAGCGCACCATCCTGGGCGTGTAGTTGTAGATGTCCACCTTCACATGGTGCCGCTTCTTCTCGAACACCACGGTGTCATCGATCCAGACCACGTTCATGATCTTGGTGATGGTGCCGCTCAGCGAGGGCACGGGCTTGCCCACGATCTTGGCGCTCTTCTCCGCTATGAGGGGCAGGATCTCCTGCACGATCTCGAACTTGGCCTTGGTCCGGGTCTTCGTCTCCTTCTTGTTTAGGTGGATCTTGAGCCGGCGGCCGCATTCCCGGAGAGCGAGCTCCAGCTCGGCCTGTATCTCGGGGATGCTGGCCACGGCCTCCTTGGCCTCGGAGGTGAAGGGCACCTTGGTGGAGGCGACGTGGACCAGGATGATGGCCGGGCCGAAGGGTATGCCCTCCCCGCCCCTCTGTTCGAGCCCGTACCTCCTCCAGTCCACCTTCTCCACCGCCTTGGTGAGCACGCACGCCCCTTGCTGATACAGCAGGGGAACGCGGTTGGCGAAGCGGAACAATGTGACCTGCTGGTCCTTCGGCAGGTTGCCGCCGTAGACGATGCCCACCTCCACCTGGAAGGGGTTCCCCGCATACACCCGGGGGCTGCGCGAGACCGGGGGCGTGTAGAACTCCGGCTTGGCATCGTCCAGCACGTTCTTCAGCCCCTTGCGGATGAGCGCCTCGCCGATGGGCGACAGGCAATCCGTGGGGGGAGGGAGGTACTTCACCGATTGCATGGCGCTGAGCAGTGCTTTGAACTTGTCCAGGTCCAGCTGGGTGGTCTTGGCGTTCTCGGACAGGTGTGCCTTCTCCGCAATCTCCTTGGCCAAGCGGTCCGATACGCGGCAGAAGTCGTTGCGCAGGAAGTCCTTGAGGTTGCGGGTGCGCGATGCCCTGCCCATGTTCATCAGGGTGCCCAGCTCCAGGCCCTCCGGGTGGGGCTTGATCTCCTTGGTGGTGGGAGGGAGCTTGTCGAACGCCCGGTTGAAGATGAAGGTCTTGTTGTCCGGGTCGACGAAGGTGATGGAGGTGTGCGGATTGACGATGGCCGTCTGCCTGAGGTACTCGGCCACCGATTGCTTCCCGGCCACATACCGGCCGTTGAGGTATATCTCCACCCGTGTGCCATGCTCCTTCTCGTCCCACATGATGAAGTCCGAGGAGACGATGTGCGGGCTGTTGGTCTTGGTGTTCAGCATGATCTGCTTGACCGCCGCGGGCTTGTCCTGTTCGGTCTTGGAGGTGATCCTGGCAGGCTTCCCGGTGGTTATCTGGCCATACATCACGGTGGCGGAGATGCCGATGCCCTGCTGCCCCCTCGACTGCCGGATGGCGTGGAACCGGGAGCCGAAGAGCAGCCGGCCGAACACGTTGGGGATCATCTCCGGGACGATCCCTGGCCCGTTGTCCTCCACGGTCATCTTGAACTCGTTCTGGTCGACCTTCTCCAGCCTCACCAGGATTTCCGGGAGATAGCCCGCCTCCTCGCAGGCGTCCAAGGCGTTGTCCACCGCCTCCTTGACGGCCATGATCAGCGCCTTGGTCTGGGAATCGAACCCCAGGATCTGGCGGTTGCGCTCGAAGAACTCCGAGACGGATATCTCCTTCTGCTTCTTGGCCAAGTGGTCGGCTATGGAGGTCATGCTATCGCCTCGGCTCTAAGGAATAAGGACACGTGCATCCCGTCCATCCGTATGACTGGTCGCGATATTAAATGTTGCCAGGAGCCATCCAGAAGGGTTCTCACTCGTCGAACTTCTCCCCGCACTGGGGGCACTCCTTGGCCTCGGCCGGGACCTCGGCCCCGCAGGCCGAGCAGACGAACTTCTCGGTCTTCACCGCGGTGGCCCCCTCCTTCGCGACCGGGGCGTCAGGGCTATTGCCCGCGGCCGCGGCGCGCTGCTTCTGCATGGCCTCGAACTTCTTCTTGTTCGAGTCCATCCACCAAGTGAGGAGCAGGATCACGTAGAAGAGCAGGCCGATGTTGAGGAATACCACCAGGACCTCGTAGTACAGCTCGTACGACAGGATGTCGTTGTGCGATGGGCCGATCGGCCCATAGCCATATGGCGTGGCGCTCAACGTGCCATCGGGGGCCTTGAAGAAGAACGAGGAGAGGAAGACGCTGTTGGGTAGGTCCTGATCGACCCGGTATATGAAAGGCGAAGCGCTCTGATTGAGGGGATCGCAGGTCATGTTGTACCGGGTGCCCACCCCGCTCCTGGAATTGTAGGCGACCACGTAGACCTCGGAATGGTTCGTTCCTCCGTTGAGGTGGACGCTGAATGAGTAGGTGGTCGCGCCTGCTCCCATGAAGGGGGACACCGTACCGTGGGTGAGCAGGCCATCGCTGGAGGATAGATCGGGCGGGGATGCGTTGGTGATCGCATCGTACTTGACCAATCCGAATCCCACTCCCATCAAGATGAACAGCACAAGTCCGAACACCGCGAGTTTCTTGCGGTCCTTCAGGCCGAAGTACCAGGGGATCCAGAAGCAGAGGAACGCGATCACCGCGGGCATCAGGCAGAACAGTGCGCTCGCATAGACCAGCAGGGTGAAGGCGATGAGCCCGGTCAGCACCAAGGCGAACGGTATGGCTATCTTGCTCTTCTTGAACTGTTGGAAGGCAGTGGGCGGAACCCCGGTGTCGGCCATTGCATCCGAATCAAGCTCATGTGTTTAAATGTTTGGACATTCATCGCACGCCTCCTTGCTGTCAAGAACGGCCGTTCAAGCTCATCGATTTCCCGTGATATGGCATCATTTCTCCCTGGCGTCAAGCTTATATACTCTCAATTTGTAGCAAGGAACCTCCTTTCTGGTGAACATAAGATGAAAACGGCGGTCGTGGCGATCGGAGGGAATGCCATACTCAAGGCGGGCGAACAGGCCACCTTCCAGAACCAGATGCGCAACCTGCGGGAGACCTCCGGCCACCTGGCCAAGATGATCAAGGCCGGCTATGACATCGTGCTCACTCACGGGAACGGTCCGCAGGTCGGAAACATACTAGTCCAGAACGACCTGGCGCGCCGCACCATCCCATCCATGCCCTTGGACGTCTGCGTGGCGGAATCTCAGGGGCTGATAGGCTTCATGATCCAGCAGGCCTTGAGCGAGTCGCTGGTCAGGGAGGGGGTCAGGAAGGTGGTCACCTGCGTGCTCACCCGGGTCCTGGTGGATTCTGACGACCCCGCTTTCGAACAGCCGACCAAGCCGATCGGGCCTTTCTATTCCGAGGCGGACGCGGCGGAGCTCAAGGAGTCCCATGGTTGGGACTTCGTCAAGGATGCCAAGCGCGGTGGATATCGGCGGGTGGTGCCCTCCCCCAGGCCGTTGGCCATCATCGAGGCCAGCGGGATCCGCCGCCTGGTGTTCGGGGGCGAGAACCAGGCTGAGGTGGTGGTCGCTTCCGGAGGGGGCGGGATCCCGGTCGTCCTGCGCGATGGCGTGATGCTGGGGGTGGAGGCGGTGGTGGACAAGGACCTGGCGGCCGCGGTGTTGGCCATCGGGGTGGAGGAGAGGCTGTTCATCATGCTGACGGACGTGGACAACGTCTTCGTCGATTTCGCGAGCACGGCGCCTCGTCCCCTCGGCGAGGTCACCGCGAGGCAAATGGAAGAGTATTTAGAGCAGGGGCAGTTCCCTCAGGGCAGCATGGGTCCCAAGGTCGAGGCGGCACTGAACTTCCTGCGCCAGGGCGGCGAGAGGGTCATCATCACCTCGGCGGAGAGGCTCGACCTGGCCTTGGAGAACAAGGCTGGGACCAGGATCGTAAGGTAGGTGTCGTTCGAGTGTCCTTGACCATTGAGGAGCAGATCAAAGCGCTCGAAGACGAGATCTTCAAGACGCAGAAGAACAAGAATACGGAGTATCACATCGGGAAGCTGAAGGCCAAGATCGCCCGCCTGAAGGAGGAGCAGGAGAAGCGGCGCTCGAGCGGTGGGAGGACCGGGACGACCTATGCGGTCAAGAAGTCCGGGAACGCCACTGTGGCCTTGGTGGGCTTCCCTTCGGTCGGAAAGTCGACCATTCTCAACAAGCTCACCGATGCCGACAGCGAGGTGGGGGCGTACGACTTCACCACCTTGGACGTGGTCCCAGGCGTCATGGAGTACAAGTTCGCCAAGGTCCAGATTCTGGACCTGCCCGGGTTGATCAAGGACGCCTCTAAGGGCAAGGGCCGGGGGCGCGAGGTCCTGTCCGTGGTGCGGGCGGCGGATCTGATCATGTTCATCATCGATGCCTTCGACACCAACATCCACATCCTTACCAAGGAGCTGGAGGCGGTAGGCATCCGGATCAACACACATCCCGCGGACGTGGTCATCAGCAAGACCGATATCGGGGGAGTAGACGTCCGCACCACGGTGAAGCTCACCCAGATCGACGAGGAGCTGGCCAAAGCGATCGTGGCCGAGTATGGCTATGTGAACGCGGACGTGGTGATTCGAGAGGACCTGTCCGTGGATGAGCTGATCGATGTGCTGGCCGGGAACAGGGTCTACGCCAAGGCCATGGTAGTGGTCAACAAGATCGACCTGGTCAAGGACAAGAACTACATGAAGGGCCTGAAGGAGAAGTTCCACGGCTACGATGTGGTCTTCGTCTCGGCCGAGAAGAACATCGGCATACCGGAGCTCAAGGAGACGATCTATCAGAACCTGGACCTCATCAGCGTGTACCTCAAGCCGCAGGGCAAGGACGCGGACATGGATGTCCCCCTCATCGTCAGACACGGGGCGAGCGTCGGCGATGTCTGCGACAGCCTACACCGTTCGATAAGGCCCAACTTCCGCTATTCCGTCATCTGGGGGAAGAGCGCCAAGTTCCCTGGGCAGACAGTTGGTCTGGACCACATCCTCAGGGACGGCGATATCCTGACCATCGTCAAGAAGCGCGGCGGCGGATGAAAAGAGCATTATCGGGGCTCGCGCATTGACCTTGCGCGATTCGGAGGCGAAGAATTTGTCATCCAATGAGGACAAGCGCAAGCGGGGCAAGTCCACCACCGCCGTGCACGCCGGAGAGCTCGCGACCACCCTGGGAGAGGTCCACACGCCGATCTATCAGACCTCGACCTTCTACTTCCCGACGGACGATCCGGCCACCTGGGAAGGCAACGTCCCAGAGGGAGCGTACATCTATTCTCGCTATGGGAACCCCACGATCAAAGCGGCCGAGGACAAGCTGGCCGCGCTGGAAGGGGCGGAGAGGGGCTTGGTCTTCTCCTCGGGCATGGCGGCCATCACCGCCACGCTGCTGACCTTCCTGAGCAAGGGGGACCACATGGTCTCGGTCGAGGATGTCTACGGAGGGACCTACGCATTCCTGCGCAAGGAGCTGCCGCGCTTCGGCATCGACGTGACCATGGTAGCCAGCGATGACCTGGTAGCCTTGGAGGACGCCATCACCCCGAGGACCAAGCTGATCTACCTGGAATCGCCCACCAACCCCCTGCTGAAGTTGGTCGACATCCAAGGGGCGGCGGACATCGCGCGGGCCAGGGGGATCAAGAGCGTCATCGACTCCACCTTCGCCACCCCCATCAACACCAACCCCATCGAGCTGGGAGTGGACCTGGTGTGCCACTCCTGCACCAAGTACCTCAACGGCCACTCCGACCTCATCGCCGGGGCCGTGGCAGGAAGCAAGAAGGACATCGAGGCCATCGGCGCGATGCGCATCCAGTACGGGGGGTCTCTCGACCCTTTGGGGGCCTTCCTGCTGAGCCGGGGGATGAAGACCCTGGACCTCAGGGTGGAACGGCATAATCGCAACGGCATGGAGATGGCCCGTTTCCTGGAAGGGCATCCCAAGGTGCGGGCGGTCCATTATCCCGGGCTGGAAACGCACCCCCAGCACCGCCTGGCTATGAAGCAGATGCGGGGCTTCGGGGGCATGGTCAGCTTCGAGGTGAGCGGGCGGGCGGCGGCCGAGAGGGCCCTGCGCTCCTTCAAATTGGTGAAGAAGGCCACCAGCCTGGGGGGCGTGGACTCCCTGGTCAGCATGCCCTTGAACTCCTCGCACAAGTCCCTGCCGCCGCAGGAGAGGGCCAGGCTGGGGATCAGGGATGGATTGATCAGACTATCGTTGGGCATCGAGGACATCGAGGACCTGAAGGCGGACGTCGACCAGGCGCTGGGCTGAGCACCGGTCCGGGCCTCGAGGGCTGCCTCGTCCATCAAGAAAGCTTAATAACGGCCAAAATGTTGCTCACGGCATGATTCAGCGCCCGCGCGGGACCAGGGACTTCACCCCGCAGGACATGGAGACGCGCCGCTACCTGGAAGGGAACTTCCGCAGCACCGCGGAGACCTATGGCTTCCGCGAGATCGCCACGCCCATCTTCGAGCATACCGAGCTGTTCACGCTGAAATCCGGGCCGAACATCATCGACGAGATGTACGCCTTCGAGGACAAGGGGGGGAGGCAGATCGCGCTCAGGCCGGAGCTCACCGCTCCGGCCATGAGGTTCTTCGTCAACGACCTCACCAACTATCCCAGGCCGCTCAAGCTCTACTACTTCGGGCAGTGCTTCCGTTACGAGAGGCCGCAGAGCGGCAGGTACCGCGAGTTCTTCCAGTTCGGGGCCGAGCTGATCGGCGCCCCCAACCCGGAATCGGACGCAGAGGTCATAGGGCTGGCCGCCGCCTTGGTCCGCGGGAGCGGGCTGGCCAATTACAACATCCGCATCGGTCACATCGGTGTCCTGCGTGGCAGACTGGCCGCCGCCGGGGTGGGGCCAGAGAAGGCACCCGCCATCCTGCAGAAGCTGGACAAGAAGATGTACGAGGAGGCCCGGCCGATCATGCGCGACGCAGGGATGATGGGCGAGGACATCGAGGAGGTCATCCGCATAACCCAGCTCATCGGCCCCGTGGATCTGCTCCAGGATTTCCCCGGCGAGGCGAGCGATTACCTGCGCGAGGTCTTCCAGGTGCTGCGGGACTATGGTTTCACCAACGTGCAGGTGGACCTCGGGGTGGTTCGCGGCTTGGACTACTATACCGGCATCGTGTTCGAGGTGGACGCCCCCAACCTCGGGGCGGAGAAGCAGGTGTGCGGTGGGGGTTCTTACTCGCTCACCGAGCTATTCGGCGGAGAGAAGGTGTTCTCCACCGGTTTCGCCATCGGGTTCGACCGTATCCTGCTGGCGCTGGACAAGGAAGGGCTCAACGCCCCTGAAAAGAGGCTGGACGCTTACGTCATACCCACCTCGGAGGGGATGAGGCACCGAGCATTCATGATCACGGCCGCGCTGCGCGCCGAGGGCGTGCGGACGGACGTGGACCTGATGCGCCGCAACGTCGGCAAGAACTTCAAATACGCGGACGCGGCAAGGGCCAGGTTCGTGGTGGTCGTGGGTGATAAAGAGGCCGCGGAGGGCGCCGTTACCGTCAGGGACCTCTCGACCGGGGAACAAAGGGTGGTGCCTATCGAGGAGCTGCCTTCCGTCGTCAAAGCCTAAGTTTGGTGTCCAAGGCCATGTGGTGGGGAAAACTAGGAATTTCGGCTCAGGAGGAGAATAGAGCCACCAGCCTCGGACACCGTGTTGTTATGTTTGTGAATAACGGGTATATTAACCTAATCTAATTCCGCTCGAACCATATGGAGGATTTACCAGCCTGCCGACTCGGTCTGTCCCGCTCGCGCTCTAGATCGCGCTCAACGTTCGACGTCGAAGTAGATCCTCATGAGAACGCGGTACTCGACGATCTTGCTCTTATCCACCTTGCATTCCATCTCGCCCACCCGAGCCCATCTGATGTCCCGGATGGTCTCGGAGGCGACCTGGATGGCGTTATCTCCGGCCTTCGCAAAGCT
>Ga0209048_10003036_pt1 | contig 16439 bp, 13 predicted proteins | sample FrelakmetCRP12CR_FD_187146 | JGI IMG/M metagenome (GOLD analysis project Ga0209048, IMG submission 187146) | Freshwater lake sediment microbial communities from the University of Notre Dame, USA, for methane emissions studies - CRP12 CR (SPAdes)... | ecosystem: Environmental > Aquatic >... | reverse complement strand
GTTGAGGGCGTACACGACACTCCGGCCGTCGCTGACGATCGAGTAGTCGATCTTGCGGCCGATGGACTGCTCCACGTCGGCGGGGCGAATCCCCAGGGCCGAATCCGACCGGTTCAGCACGAGCCTGACCTTGTGGTCCTCGTATCCGAGCTGCTGGGCCAGTTCCAGGAACTGCCGGATGTCCTTGATGTTGGTGATCTCGAGGGTCAGCACCGCGAGGATCACGTCCGCCACATCCAGCATTGCCAGCGTGGTCTCATTGAACCACGGCCAGGCGTCCACGACCACTATGTCGTGGGATTCGCGCAACTTCTCCAGCATGCGCCGGAGGTACGGAGGGGGCACGAGCTCGGACGTTTCCGCCGTGGGCGGAGCGAGGAGGACCTCGATGCCCGAGCTGTGCGTCACGAGGGCCGAGTCCACCGAGTCCGCCTCCCCTGAGGCCATCTCGGGCACCAGGTCGGCGAGAGACTTGTTCTTGGGATTGAGGTTCAGCATCACCCCCACGTCGCCGAACTGCAGGCTGCCGTCCACCAGGACGACGCGCTTGCCCAGGTCGTGCATTGCGATCGCCAGGTTGACGGCGATCGTCGAGCGTCCCACGCCACCCTTAGGGGAGTAGACCGCCACGATGCGGCCGTCCGTCTCAGGTCTCGCGGCTGCCGCAGCCGCAGCAGGGACGCGCTCGGCGATGCGGTCGAGCTTATCCCGTTCCCGCTGGTAGACCTGGCGGATCGAGGTGGTCAGCTCGTCGGAGCTGAAGGGCTTGACCAGGAACTCTCGGGCTCCGGCGAGCATCGAGCGGCGCAGGTAGTCGGCCTCGCCCTGGACGCTCATCATGATCACAGAAGCCGCCGGGGCCTTGGAGGAGATCTGTTCTGTCGCCGTGATCCCGTCCATGCCGGGCATGTTGATGTCCATAAGGATGACGTCGGGCGACACGTTCGAGGCGGCTTCAATCGCCTCGGGTCCGGATCCGGCGGTGCCCACGACCTCGATGTCGGTCTCGAAACCGAGCAGCTTGGTCAGGTGGTCCCTGGTCTCCGGGATGTCGTCGACGATGAGGACACGGATGCGGTCGGGCATGGGGTTGCTTCGCTCTGCGGGGCGGGTCCTCGGATGCGGCCCTCGGTCAAGAGGTCAGCTCCGGGAGGCCCGCCCGATGCCTGGATAGACGCTACCTGGGAGGAGCCGAGGCGAGCACCGCCGAGGGCGGGAGCACGCCGTACTGGTCGATGAGGGTCTTGAGGACCACACCCGTCGTCTTGTCGATCGGGGCGTTCTTGTCCTGCGGCGAGCGCAGGATCAGGGTGATGTTGAGGCCCGCCTGTCCGCCCTGGATCGGTTCCGCGAGGGTCTGGGCGTACTTGATCACCTCGGCCTGCTGGGCGGTGACCGCGACGAGCACGATCTCCTTCTGGTCGCTCAAGGCGGTGCCGCCGTTCGCCGGCGCCGCACTGGACGGTGCCTGCTGACCGGTGGTCGTCGTGGTGGGTGGTGGCAGCAGCGTGCCGACGACCTCGACGTTCTCGATGATGTTCTTGACGCTGAGCTGAGGATCGGGCGGGAAGGGCTGGGGCAGCGCGCTCGGGTTCGCGCCGGGCACGTACTCCTGGATCTTCAGGCCGATCACGATGTCGACGCGGTCACCGGGCTGGATCAGCGTGCCGACGCCGGTCGCCTGGTCAACCTGGATGGCGATGGCCCGATAGCCCGCCTTCAGCGCGGCCACGACCTGGTCGCCCTGGGCGGCGTAGCCGGCCGAGAAGTCGGCGCTGGTGATGACGTCGTTGGCGTTGACCTGGACGCGCACGACCTTGCCGACCACGTCATTCGGATTGGTGTAGGCGCCGGCTGGCGCCGACACGATGTCCATGTCCTTCGTGGTGACTTGGTCGGCCGTGATCGCCGATCCCAGAGGGATGACGGTCGAGGCTATCACGACCTTCGTCGTCGTGGGTGTCGTGGTGGTGTTCGACCCGGTGCCGTTCGCGTTGAGATAGATGATTCCGGCGAAGGCGAGGACGGCGAGAAGGATCCCGACGAGGATGATGAGTCGACTCGATCGTTTCAAGAGGGCATTCCCCCATCTGCTTCAGTTGACAGGCGGCACCACTGTAGCATCCGTTCCAAGCGTGGCGACCCTACGAAAGAACTAGGGCGCGATGGGCGGCGGTCCTCCTGGTGGAGCGCCGGTCCGGTCGACTCGGCTTTCGACGAAAAGGGAAGGGCGCCAGCTCGAGCGAGCTGGCGCCCTTCGGCTACGGGCGAGTGGTCGTCAGACGGACTTGCCGACGTTCGAAAGAATGCCGCTAATGGCGCCGCCGAGGAAGATGAGCGCCACGATCGCGATGATCGCAATGAGGGCGAGAATCAGTGCGTACTCGGCGAGGCCCTGCCCTTCCTCGTCACGCGACGCGAAGAGGCCCGAGAAGAACGTGTAGAGCTGAAGCATTGGTGGTGGCAACCTCCTTTCCGATCGGACTCGGCCGACGCGGCCGGTGGCACAGTATGTGACCGGTTGACCAGCCCGGTCCAGTGGGAATGTAGTACTAGCATGTCGAGCGTCTTGGGCGCAAGAGGTCGTGGCCGTTTGTGTCGCCTTCAGGCACCAGGCTCGGCCGTGGGCATGACCACGTCGAGGCACCGCCCGTCCTCCGAGAGCGCCACGTCGAGGCCGATGGTGGACGCACGCTGCTGGATGTCGGCCCAGATCCGCGCAGGGAGCGCGGCCTCGAGCAGGGCCGCCTCGGCTGCAGTGGCTCGGGCAGCCCGCTCGCTCTCCCGTCGCTCGTCGATCATCGCGGCTAGGGCGGGCGGCAGGTCGGACGGCACCGAGGCGCCTCCCTTGCCTACCCTCTTGCCGGAGGCGACGGGCTCCTCCTTCGCCGGCTCCTTCGGCTCCTCGGGGCGGACGGCCCTGACACGGGCGTGGAGGTCGGCGGCTGACCAATCGAGCCGGATCGACACCCGGGAAGGCTTCGTCTCGATGAACCCGGCCACGGCGTCATCGATGATGCGGAACACGACGCTCTCCGTCTCCGACGCCAGGCGGCGGTCGGCGCCCAGCGAGTCGAACTCGATCGGAATCCGGCCCTGGCGTCCGCGGTCGCGGGCGGTCCGGCGGAGCGTTGGCACCAGCCCCAGGTCGTCGAGGACCATCGGCCGCACCTCGAAAATGAAGGTCTTCGTGGCGTCCAGGGTCCTCTCGACCATGTCCATGAGCAGCCGGGCCTCGCTGGCCGCCTGCTCGGGGTCCTTGGTCACGAGGCGCTGCACAATCTGGGCCTGCAGGAGCACGTTGGTCAGGCTCTGGGCCGGCCCGTCGTGCATGGCGCGGGCGATGTCACGCCGAAGATCCTCCTGGGCGGTCAGGATCGCCCGCGAGAACGCCTGGGCGGAGTCGTCCCCGGCGGGGACGCTTGTGGGCGCCTCTCGGTCCGAAAGGGAGGGCTCGCGGCCGCGGAAGGCCTCGGCGATGGCCGCGACACGCTCGCGCGAGCGCGTCAGCGCCTTCTGCTTGCCCTCCAGGACGTCGACCTGAGCCTCCATCAACGCGCTGCGTCGGGTGAGCGCCAGCAGCTCGTTCGTGGCCTCACGAGCCTCGCCCGGGTCGGCGTCTGGCCGGTCTTGTACGGCAACGAACTTGTCGGCCGCCTGCACGCGCCGCTGCTCGAGACGCGTCGACTCCGAACGCGCTTGCTGGTCGAGGAGCGCGATCTCGGCCAGCTCCTTGTCGATCCGGGCGATCTCCTCGTCGGCCTGCGCGACCGGATCGAGCGCGCCCTCGTCCGCCTCCGCCATCAGTCCTCCGGGATCCGGATCCAGCCCTGTTTCATGGCGTAGACGACGGCCTGCGTCCGGTCGTTCACCGACAGCTTGCGCAGGATGCTGCTCATGTGGTTCTTGACGGTCTGCTCGCTGATGCCCAGCGCGAAGGCCACCTGCTTGTTAGTCATGCCCTGGGCGATGTTGTCCAGGATCTCAACCTCGCGAGGCGAGAGCGGGGCGAAGATCGGCTGGGCCTCCTGCCCGAAGATGGCCAGCTCTCGGAACTCCTTCAGCACGCGGCTGGCCACGGCCGGGCGGGCGAAGACCTTGTCGTTGATCAGGAACTCGCCGCCGCCGACGCGGCGGATGATGGTGACCAGGTCGTCGGGGGAGACGTCCTTGAGGATGAAGGCCGCGGCCCCGGCGCGGATGGCGTCGAAGAGCGAGTCCTCGTCCTCGGTCTGGGCCAGCACGATGACGCCGGCCGCCGGCGTCTCGCGGCGGATTCTCGACGTTGCCTCGATCCCTCCCGGAGCCGGCAGCGAGAGGTCCATCAGGATGATGTCGGGCATCAGGCTGACGGCCGCGTCGATCGCCCCGTGTGCATCCTCGGCCTCACCGACGATCTCCAGGTCGTGCTCCTGCTCGATCGTGTTGCGCAGGCCGAGCCGGAAGAAGGGGTGGTCGTCGACGATCAGGATCTTGAGGACCGTGCCGGGTGCCCGGCGATCCGGGCCGCCCCGCCGCCGGTCGGGCCCGGCGTAGCCATCCGCCATTCGACTACCTCCTCTCCGTCCCTTCCGGGATCGTGACGCAGATGCGGGTGCCGGCCGCGGGCCGAGCCTCCACGGTGAATCGAGCGCCGATGAGCTCGGCGCGTTCGCGCATGATGCGCAGCCCGTAGCTCGGCTCGCCGGTGCGGGTGGGGCGCTGCTCCGGGTCGAAGCCGCGCCCGTCGTCCGTTATCTCGAGGACCCAGTCCCCCTCCCCCTCGACGCGCGTGCTGACGTGGACGTTGCGCGCCTCCGCGTGCCGGCGGATGTTCTGAAGCGCCTCCTGGACGATGCGCAGCACCACCGTCTGCTGTGCATCCCCCAGGCGTTCGACCGGGGCCTCCAGGTGCGCCTCGACGCGGGCCCCCGTCGCGGTGGTCAGCATGGCTGCCTGGTCGCGAATCGCACCGTAGAGGCCGATCTCGTCCAGGAGCGGGGGACGCAGCTGGGTGATGAACGTTCGCACGTCGCCGAGCTCGCGTCGCAACAAGTCCCGCAGTTGATGCATCTCGGCGCGGGCGGTGGGCAGGTCGCGGTCGAGCAGGCGCTCGATGTACTCGACCTGGAAGATCGCGTTGGTCAAGGCCTGGGCGGGCCCATCATGGACCTCCTGGGCGAGGCGCTGGCGCTCCGACTCCTGCGCCTCGATGATGCGCATCTGGAAGTCGGTAGGAAGGTCGGGCCCGGAGGGACCGGGCACCAGGCTGGCGTCACCGTGCTGCAGGAAGAGCCAGGCCCGCTCGAACTGAGTCACCATCAGTTCGAGCTTCGCCAGCTCTACCTGGCGCCGGCCGATCTCCGCCGTGCGTTCCTCGAAGGCGGCGCGCGCCTCCCCCCGCACACCATGGGACTCACCGTTGCCGCGCCAGGGCTCGTCACCGAGCTCCAACTCCTCGGCCTCGCGCCGCAGGGCTCCCAGCTCGGCCGCGTACGCTTCGCGGTAGCCCTCGGTCAGCGCCCGCAGCTGATTCGCCGCGTAGCTCACGGCCTGCGAGGCCTCCGCGTAGTGGCGGTCGAGGCGCGTGCCGCTGAAGTCGCCGTGGATCCCGCTCTCCATCGTCCCGCGAGTATAGGGCCTGGCGTTCGAGTGACCGGGGTCAGGGGCAGGCGATCCGGTAGGCATGCGTCGTCTCCAGCGAAGAGGGAACCTTGCCGGTGGAGGGATCGGCAAGATCGAGCGGGCGGAAGCAGGCCGCGTCCGGCCCGCGAGCATCGAGCACGTGGGGCCAACGGCCGTGCGTGTCGGTGACGACCAGAGTCCGCGCCCCGAAGTTGCGAGCGAGGTCGAGGACGCTGGCCGGCGACTCGTCGGGCAGGGCCAGCGTCGAGGTGCGGTAGGACTCGGCGACCCAGATCGGGAAGTCGGCCACGATGGGCCCGGCGGTCCCGGGCGCCAGCCCCGCGGCCGCCAGGCGCGGCTGCAGGTCCGCGTAGCGCTGCTCGGCCTCGCGCGACACCGCGCCGATTGCGCCGACCGAGATCGCGGCCACGGGCACCGCCAGGACGAGCACCGCGGCGGGGCCGAGCCAGGCCACCGGCCGGGTCCAGCCGAGCCGGCGACCGACCGCGGCGATCAACGCGTCGAGCCCGAGGAGGGCCGTGACGAGCAACAGGACGTGGACCGGGCCGGCCGCGTGGAGGAACGTGCCCCACAGGGTCGAGACCGGGAAGGCCAGGGTCGTGACGGCGAAGGTGACGACGCTCAGCAGGAGCAATGGCCGCAGCGCGCGGAGCCGGGCGAACCAGGGGAGGGCGATCAGACCGACGAGCCCGGTCGGGATGCCGGGCACGACGAGGACCTCGAAGAGGTTGTGCCACAGGGCACCGACGCGGTCCTGGAATAACACTGTGGGTCCCTGGGCGAGGTACCGGGAGAGCGTCGGCAGGTCATGCCAGGCGAAGATGTCGAACCCGCTTGTGGACAGGGCATTGGCTGCCGCCTGGCCCGGCAGCGGCGTCCCGAAGACCGCCCAATCCCGCAGCATCCAGGGGACGAAGATCGCACCGGCCACCGCGGCCGGGACGACGATCCATCGCAGGCGAGCCCGACGGGAGAGGGTTCCGGGCGAACGGTCCCACCAGGCCAGGGCAGCCCAGACCAGGGCGACCCAGAGCGCCTCGTTGCGGGTCCACGCCCCCACGCCCAGAGCGACGCCGAGCCCGAGGAGCCGCGGGTCGGCCCAGCGTGCACCGCGCGGCTCGCGGAGGAGCCGGACCATCAGCAGGCACGCGACCAGGGCGAGCGCCGTGAACGGCATCGTGGAGTCGGTCAGGACGCCGTGGACGGCCAGCGGGCCCAGCACCACCGCGACGACCCCGGACCCGATCGCTACCATCCGTGCCCGTCCGGAGGGGAGCGCCAGCTCTCCTGCCGCATCGGCGGCAACGCGCCAGGCCAGCACCGGCACGAGCGCTCCGATCAGCACGGCCGCGACCTGCCCCGACCGGAAGGTGGCACCGAGCAAGGTCATAGGGATGGCGGCCAGCAGCGTCGGTAGCGGCAGCCAGACCTCAAAGGCCGGCCGCGGGAAGCTCAGCGGGGGCAGCTGGTAGCTCCAGATCGCGTCGCTCACCAACCCGTGGCCCTGGACGAGGTTTCGGGCGACGCCGACGTAATAGGCCGTGTCCTCGGGGACCGGGAAGGTGATCGCGGCGGCGGCCGCGACTCGCACACCGAGTGCCAGGATGAACAGTCCGGCGGCGGTGAGCCAGAGCTCGCGTCGGCTCACTGACTCGTCCCGTGCGCACAGCGCGTGTCGCCCGGCTGGAAGCAGATGGGGAAGATGGCGGCGCGGTAGTCGCCCGGTCGAGGCTTGGTCTCGCCGCGGCCCGATCCGACGCGGCCGGCGCCGGGGAGAGCGTAGACGGCCGGTCCGATCCAGGACGGCCACCCCACGTTGCCCAGGAGCGGCGCGAGCGCCTCGACCGCCCCATCCCGCTCGAGGACCAGCCAGCGGATGTCGTACGCGCGCGCCGCCTGCTCGATCGTCCGCAGCGGATCGTCGGGAGTCACGACCCCGCCACGCCCGGTGAAGTACTTGTAGCTTGCGGAGTCGGCCGCCATGAGTCGATCGCCCGGGGCGGCGCCGGCGGCCCGGAGCGCGGCCGCGAGGTCGCGGCGCTCGCGGGCGGTCGCATCCCAGCCCGTGGCGACGTTGAGCGAGGCCACGAGGGCGCTCAGCGCCACGATGATAACGAGCGCCACCATCAGCACCTGCCCGAGCGGCTCGGCGACCCAGCGCTCCTGCTTCGGAGCGAGCCAGGCGGCCAGGGCCGCCACGCCCTCCATGGCCAGCACGTAGGCGTGCGGCGCGAGCGCCACTCCCGCGTGGAGGAACATGCCGTTGGGGACATGGATGGCGAAGACGAGCCCGGCGGCTGCGAAGAGGACGGCCGCGTAGACGAAGAAGGGCCCGAAGTCGAGTGACCGGCGCCGCAGCCCGCCCCCAATGAGGACAAAGGGAACGAGGATTAGGCCCAGGATCAGGGTTCCGGCCACGAGGATGGCGTCCAGGAACCCGCGCAGCCGGCTCCCGAGCAGCGCGGCGGCCGGCTGGGCGAGGAAGGCCGCGAGGCTCCGATCGGCGGTGACGCTGTTGAGCTCCGCGAACGATTTGAGCCACAGGATGCCCGCTGGGCCGGACGGCAGCAGGCTGCCGAAGGTCAGCACCTGGCGGGCCTCCCACGGGACCACGACCAGCAGGAAGAGTCCGAAGGACGCCGCCGCCGCACGGCCGGAGATCCGCGGCTGGCCCGATCGGAAAGCGGCCGGCGGCCCGCCCACGCGCGCCACGGCTGCCGCCGCGATGCCCTCCTGGGCGCCGGGCGGCACGACGGGTCGTCCCGAGACCGCGCCGCGGGCCCAGGTGGCGTCGGTCTTCGCGGCGCGCTGAGCGCCCCCGAGTTCCGGAACGTGCTCCACCGCCGCGACCGCCTTACCTGCGGCGGCCTTCGCTCTCCGCCGTTCTCCCCGGGCTCGCCATCGATCCCACAGGAAGGCCACCAGCGGCGCCGCGGCGAGCAGCAAACCGTCGGTGCGAGCGAGCGTCGCGAGCCCGACGAGCAGACCGGCCAGAGCGAACGAGCGACCGTGGCCCTTGAGTCCCCGGCTCGACAGCCAGAGCACGCTGGCTCCCAGAACCATCGTGAGCGGGAAGTTGTCGGCCTGGGCCAGGAACGGCGTGACGAGGGCTGGGATCGCCCCGAGGAGACCCGCCATGACCTGCACCGTCGACGAGGCGCCGGCATCGCGCGCGATGGCCCACGTCAGGGGTGCGGCGAGCGCCCCGACGAGGACAAAGGGGAGGAGCGACGCTCCGATGTTGTCCACTCCGAAGACCATCAGGAAGGGCACCTGGACGATGGAGGCGAGCGGCGCCCAGTGCGGGTTGCTCGGCACCGGCAGGTGGGGATCGGCTGGGATGCGGCCGCCGACCTCGATGAACGTCCACAGGAAGTCGACGCTGAAGCCGCGCCCCGAGGCGAGATTGCGGGCGACTTCCACGTAGTACGACGAGTCGGGATAGGCTGGGTCGGCGTGCAGGACGATGAGGCCGACCCGCACGAGCAGCGCGATCCCGTATAGGACGAGCGGGGTGAGGTACGTCACGCGCCGCTCGGGGGCACGAGCAGCACCCCCGCCTCATCGGCCGCGGCCACCCGCCAGCCGAGCCTCTGGAGCGCCCCCGGGAGCGCGCTCGCGCGTGGCATCAGCACCGCGTCGACGCCAAGGTCGGCCAAGCGCTGCTGCCAGCCAGGCACGAGACCGAGCAGCTCGCCGTACCGCAGCAGCTGCGCGTCGCCGTAGACTTCCGAGCGGCCGTCGATGAACACCTTCACCCCCGGCCGGTCCATCAGCAGCAAGCCGCCGTACTCCCAGGCGTTGAGGAGGCGCAGTGGTTCCCCGCGGGCGGCCGTCGAGGCGGCGATCCGGTCAAGGGCGGGGAGCGTCCCGTATGGATAGTCGGCATGGAGCGCGCGCTGCTGGCCTGCCGGAGAGATGCGGCCCCAGGCGATCGCCCCGAGGACGAGCGTGACGGCGACGATCGCGACGAGGTTGACGAGCGATCGGCCGGGGGCATCGTGCTCGGCGCCTGCGGGGCGCCCAACCCGGTCCGGGCTCGCGTGGACGTCCGGGCGAGGCGCGTCCTGGCTCGTGTCTGAGGTGTCGCCGGTGGCCGCGCCCTGGCGGGCCCTGACGGCCAGGGCGATCTCGCCGAGGACCCACGCGAGCAGCGGCGCGGCGGCGATCCCCACGAGCATCACGAACCGCCCCGAGCGGAGCGCGGCGAGCGTCAACCCGGCCGACAGGAGGATCGCGGCCAGATCGGCCGCCGACGGATGCTGAGCCCTCCGATCGCGCGCCTTGCTGAGCAACCGCCACCCGGCCAGCGCGGCACCCGCCGCGAGCAGCACCAGCTCGAGGTCGAAGGCAACGAAGCCGAGCGAGAGCAGGTCGGGAACCCGCCACTCCTGGATCACGGTCTGCGCGACCTGGCTCCTCAGCGATTCCGTTGCGAAACCGAACAGCGCGGGCCCCCAGGGATTGAGCAGAGGCACGACCAGCGCGAGGCCGGCCAGGAGCGCCGCTGCCACCGCCCGCCGATCGCGGAGGACGAGCAGTCCGACGGTCACGACGCCGAGCACCGCCGGTGCCAGGAAGAAGGAGCCATGCGTGTTCGCCCAGAGCAGCGTGCCCAGCGCCCCGATCACGGCGAAGGCAGCGGTTCCCAACTGGCGTCGCAGCCAGGCCTCGCAGAGGACGAGCGCGGCGGCCAGGTAGAGCAGCTCGAGCATCTGCGGCCGGACGCCCATCGAACCGTAGGCGGCGATCGCAGCCAGCAGCGTCACCGCCGAGGTCAGTGGCCAACCGTGGCCGCGCGCTCGCACCCGCACCGCCACCAGGGCGAACGCGACGAGGACGACCGCAGCCGCCGCGAGGCTGTTCGCCACGGGCCCGAACGTGTCGTGCAGGAACGCCATGGCGCCGTCCGTCAGCCACTCGTGGGCGACCCACGGCGCACCCGCGGCCGTCCACGAGTACGTGTCGCGCCCGCCCAGCAGCACGCCGTCGAGCAGGTGCCGTCCGTTGGCGACGTGCCAGCCGTAGTCCGGGTCGGTCGCCGCCTGCAACGCGAGGTACCCGATGGCGAGGAACGTCAGCGCCACGACCACGTGGTTCAGGCCGACGCGGACACCGGTGCCCTCCCGGGGCCTGGTCACGATGAGGGCGCGCATCGCGTGTCTCCCGGCGTCAGGCAGACGGCGTAGAGGGCGGCCCTCGGGAGACCGGTCGGGCCGGCACCGGCAGTAGCGCTGCCCCTGGCGGTCGTCGCATCCTCCCGCACCACCGCCACCGGCGCGGAGAGCCACGATGGCCGCTCCGTTCCCTGGAGGATCGGCGTGAGCGCGGGTTGGATGTGGTCGGCCTCGAGGGCAAGCCAGCGGATGTCGTAGCGGCGCAGCGTCTCCTCGACGACCGGCAGCGGGTCGTTCGGCGTCACCACGCCCTCCATGCCCCAGTGATACCAGTACGAGCCCGGGTCGGCGCTCATCAGCCGCTCGGCGGCGGCGATCGGGTGGGCGTCCATTAGCGCGTTCCGGGTATCGACGTCGGACTGCCAGCCCGCGGTCACCTTCCAGGTGCCGGCGAGCGCGAAGAGCCAGGCGACCGCCACGGCGAGGGCCGTGAAGTTCCGCGTCGCCCGCCGCGCGTCCCAGCTCGGGCGGCGCGCCGCCACCCAGCCGACCGACGCCTCGATCCCCACCATCGCGAGCAGGTACGCGTACGGCACGAGTGCCATGCCGGAGTGGAGCGCCAGCCCATTAGCGAGGTGCACGGCGAATACCAGCGAGGTCGCCACGAAGAACGTGGTCGCGTAGATCATCCACGGCTGGAAGGCGGGATCGCGTCGTCGGACCCAGGCCCCGACGAGCGTGAGCGGCACGAGGAAGATCAGGAGCGGCGTGACGCTCAGGACGACCACGGCGGACAGGAAGCCACTGATGCGGCTCGAGAGCAGCGGCCACCAGCCCTGCGCGAAGAACGTCGCCGGCGTCGTGACGTCGCCGACGCTGAACTGCTGCTCGTACGTCCGGATCCAGAGGATCCGGCCGCTCACCGACGACGGCGAGATCGACCCGAACACCGCGAGCTGGCGTGCCCACCATGGCGCCATCACGATGAGGAACAGCGCCGCGAAACCGAGCGCCGGAGCCCATCCGATGGAGGCCCAACGGGCGGGACGTTCGGCCGTGGCGGATGGTTGTGGTGCCGACCGACCTCGCCAGGCCCGCCAGCGATCCGCGACGAAGGCGACCAGGAAAGGCGCCGCGAGCAGGACCCCGTCAGTCCGCGCAAGTGTCGCCAGGCCCACCGCGATGCCGCCGGCGGCGAACGCCCAGCGCTGACCCCGCAGCGCCCGCGCGCAAAGCCACAGCGCCGCGACCCCGAGCACCAGGTAGAGCGCAAAGTTGTCGGGCTGCGAGAAGAATGGCGCGGCCGCGGCGGGCAGCACCATCAGGAGCGCGGCCGGCAGGGCCAGGCGCCTCGGCAGCCCGGCATCCAGGGCGAGCAGGTAGGTGAGCGGCGCGGCCAGGGCGCCGAGGATCCAGAACGGCAGGCTCGAGGCCAGCCAGGTCGGTCCGAGCAGCCAGATGAACGGCACCTGGACGATCGAGGCCAGCGGCGCCCAGTGCGCGTTCGAGGGGATCGGCAGGGTGCCCACCGTCGGCAGGTGGCCGCCGACGTCGACGAACTGCCAGACGTAAGGAACCTGGAAGCCGTGACCTGCGGCCAGCTCGCGGGCGACCGCCACGTAGTACGTCGAATCGGGATACGCAGGGTCGGGGAAGGGCAGCGCCGTCAGGACTCGGGCTGCCAGGGCTCCAAGGAACAGGCCCACGAGCGTCTTCACGGCTGGTACCAGCCGGCGAACGCGGTGACCGCGGTCAGTGCCAGGAGCCCGGCGCTGACCGGTGGCCATGACGTGCGGAAGACCGACCCGCGCCGGCCCGCCAGCACCCATAGGAAGGGGAACGCCACCATCCCGATCCGCCCGATCGAGGAGATGTTCCCCGAGAGGAACGTGACGCCGACCATCAGGAGCGGCACGAGCACGTACGCCAGCGGGATCTCGTCGGCGCGGAAGTAGACGAAGAGGAAGACGTAGAAGAGTAGCGTGATCAGGAACGAGACCCGCAGGAGATCGAGGCTCTGGGCCAGGCTGCCCGTCGACTGGCCGGCCGCCGACGTGCCGGCGCGGCCCCAGGCGGACTGCGCGGTCAGGTACGCCAGCGGGTCCCCGGTGAGGCCCCAGACGTAGACCCAGTACACGAGGACCACGGCGGGGACGAGCAGGAGCCAGACAAGGGCACGTCGGGTTGTAGCGGTGCGCCACAGGATCAGCGCGAGCGGGATCACGAGCAGTACCCCGGGTGGCCGACCTAGGGCGGCCAACGCGGCGAGCACGGCTGCCCAACCCGCATGGCCGCGCTCGGCCGCGAGGAATGCCCCCAACATGAGGAGCAGGAACAGGCTCTCGGCGTAGGCCATCGACAACGCCCACGAGAAGGGGAAGAGGCACAGGAAGACCGTCGCGTAGAGCGCCCGTTCGTCATCGAGCACGCGGGCCGTGAGGCTGTAGAGCAGGAAGAGCGCGAGCACGAACGAGACGTTGGCGATGAGCACGGCCACGAGCCCGACGTACTGCGGCCAGGGCACCGCGAGGAGCCGCGCTGCGAGCGGGAAGAGCGGGAAGAAGGCGTAGTCGTGGTACGAGCCGCTCAACGGCGCCACGTGGTAGCCGTTCGCTGCGATGCCCAGATACCACCAGCCGTCCCAGGATGTAAGGCTGGTGACGAGCGGACCGCCGGCCCCGCCCACGAGAAGGGGGTTTCGCGCGACGAGCGACTCAGCGGCAAAAGCGGCCAGCGCCACGAGGAGCCGGGAGCCCAGGAAGGCGGCGGCAACGATGCCGACGGGCCCGTTCGCGAGCACGGCGACTCGGGCCGTCGCGGTCGCCCGAGGCGCCGCGGGCGACGGAGGCCCCAGGCCAGCGGGTTGCGGAGACGGGATCACCACTGGTGGTGCATCCTAGCAACCCATCGGCGGGTCGCCCCTGACCCGATGGTCCCGCTTGCGGCCCCCGCGCGCGCATGGGAGGCTCGAGAAGATGAAGGCTCGAAGGCGTCGTTTCGCCCGTCTCGACCTGCTTGCAGCACGGCTCTCGCTTCTGCCGGGATCGGGCTCGGATACGCCCGTCTGTGCAGCGAGCGCCACTCGATGCCGCCCTTAGGGATGCGACTCGTCGGCACGGCGATTCTGGTCGCTGCCCGCGCGCGGCTCGGCCCCTGCTCGACGGTCGTGGTCGGCGAAACGATCGCGTTGCCGCTGCCGGCCTTCAGCTACGTGACCATACTCGTCGGGATGGTGCCGCTGCTCGCGACGGACGTCGGCGTATGGATCGCCGGGAGGCGATCCCGACCGAACTCCGCCGATGGTGTCCCTGCATCGGAACCGGTGCGCGTGGTTGGAGGCTAGTGCGTGGACGCTGGCACCACGGCAAGGAACGGAGCGGTCATGTCGCACAGGGAGGAGCGGGTGCGACCGTTCGTGGTGCTCGCCGTCGGCCTCGCCTTCGCCGCCCTTCTGGCGACGGCCGCCGTCTACTTCACTCGGGGGTTCGTCCCGGGGGATGCCCTCATCTACCGGGCCGCCGGCGAGCGTCTCAACGCGGGCCATCAGCTCTACGCGCTGATGCCGGGCGACCGGCCGGTCGGACTCAAGCCGCCCTACTGGACCGTCCCTTTGCTGTCGCCACCACTGATGGGGGTCATCTGGCGCCCCTTCGCCGCTCTCCCAGGCGACATCGGCCCGTACGCCTGGTGGATGCTCACGATCTCGTCGATCCTGGCGGTGATGCTGGCGTTCGTCGGGCGGCGGCCCCTTCTCGCCAGCGCGGTCTTCCTCGTCCTCAACATCCCGATCGTCTACGAGATCGGCGTGGGCAACGTGAACGGCCTGCTCATCCTCGGCACGGTACTCGTGTGGCTCGCTGCTCTCAAGAGGTGGGACGGCATCGGCGGCGGACTCATCGCGGTGATGGCGGCGCTCAAGATCTGGCCGCTGGTCCTGCTGTGGTGGTTCATCACGCAACGGCGATGGGGTGCCCTGCCGTGGTTTGGTGCCGTCCTCGTCGGCACGCTGATCGTGAGCGTGGCGGGGGCCGGTCTCGACGCCCACCTGAAGTACCTCGACGTGGTGCGGAACACGGCGACCGTCGGAATGAGCGACCTGAGTCTCACCGGGCTCGGGGTGATGATCGGGGTCCCGCTTGAGGTGGGACGGTTCTTCCCGGATCTCCTGCTCGCAGTGGGGCTCGCCGCGGTGCTGCTGCTCCGTCGCCGGCCCGATCTGGCCTTCTCCATCACCGTCGTGATGATGGTGCTCGGTTCGCCCGTCGTGAACATCAACACCTACGCCCTGCTCCTCGCCGCCCTGGCCCCTGCGGTGTGGCCAATGGAGCAGGTCGGCGAGCCGCGGCCCGTTCCCGCGTAAGGAGATGAAGGGCGGAGACTCGCCCGCGGCGCCACGCTCTCCGCGGACGCCTGAGCATCCGCCAGTGGCGACGATCAAGCACCTGGGCCGGCATCGACCGGATCACTCGCTCCCGAACCCCTCGCGGGCAAACCACGTGGTCGTACATGCGAGGCCATCGGAGAGCGTCACCTGCGGGGCCCACCGGAGCATCCGTCGCGCCTTCTCGATGTTCACGACGCGGCGGCGGATGTTGTCGATATCCCGTCGATCGATGTGTTCGTAGGAGACGGGCCGACCCATCGCCGTGCCGATCATCTCCGCGAGCTGGTTCACCGAGGTCTCGATGCCGGTCCCAACGTTGAAGACCTCGCCTTCTGCCCGCGGGTGGACGGCGGCGAGCAGTGTCGCCTCGACGGCGTCGTCGATGTACGTGAAGTCGCGCGTCTGCTCACCGTCCCCATGCACCTGGACCGGTTCGCCGGCGCTGATACTCGTGAGGAACTTGGAGACCACGCCGCAGTACGGGTTGTCCGGCCGCTGGCCGGGCCCGTAGACGTTGGAGTACCGCACCGCCGCGACCGGCAAGGCGTAGCTCTCGTAGAAAGCCCGACAGTAGAGCTCCCCCGACAGCTTGCTCACCGCGTACGGCGAGAGCGCGGCGACCTCGTCGTCCTCGTTGATGGGGATCGACCGCGGGTTCCCATAGATGGACGTCGTCGATGTGTACACGACGCGGTCGATCCGACTCTCTCGCGCGGCCAACAGGACGTTGAGCGTACCGCCGATGTTCGTCTCGAAATCGTCGCGTGGGTTCTTCGTGGAGGCGATGATGTTCCGCGCAGCAAGGTGGAACACGAGCGTGGTGCGCCCGACCAGCTCCTGCACGAGCTGTTGATTGGTGACCGAGCCATTGACAAACTCGGCCCCGGTCGGGACGGTCTCGGCACGGCCGGTGAAGAGGTCGTCGAGCACGATCACACGGGCCCCTGCGTCGACCAGCCGCCGGACGATCGCACCTCCGACGAATCCGGCGCCTCCGGTGACGAGGACGCGGCGTCCTCCGAACGAGCGATCGGGGTCGATCATTAGCGCTTCACCCTCGTCCGCAGCAACAGCGCCGGGCGGAAGAGCCGCCACCAGTCGCGCAGGCCGCGCATCTTCGTATAGCCGCCCCTGTGGTACCGCACCGTGACCGGCACCTCGATGACCTTGTAGCCGCGCCGGATCGCCTCGTAGAGGACGTAAGGCTCCAGGTCATAGCTCTCAAGCCATGCCTGTCGCAGCCGGATCGCAGGGTCGTCGAGGATGCTCGAGCGAAACACGCGAAACCCGTTGGTCGCATCCGAGACGCGCCG